>OGYE01000647.1_pt1 | contig 22590 bp, 21 predicted proteins | sample 1576471 | NCBI WGS metagenome assembly OGYE01 (sample SAMEA3541532, study PRJEB24748) | human gut metagenome | biome: human gut; feature: human-associated habitat; material: faeces | place: China | collected 2012
GCTGAACCTGACTGCGACATTGGACGGAACTAAGGCTTATTCCGATGCTGATTTTATTGTCATTGCGGCACCGACCAATTATGACCCGGTGAAGAACTATTTCGACACGAGCCATGTAGAGGAAGTAATAGAATTGGTGAAAAGTGTCAATCCGAATGCGATAATGGTGATAAAGAGTACCATTCCCGTTGGTTATACTGAGATGGTACGCAAGAAGATGAGCACCGAAAACATTATCTTCTCACCGGAGTTTTTAAGGGAAAGCAAAGCCCTTTATGACAACCTTTATCCCAGTCGTATAATAGTAGGCCGTCCCGAAGGTGATGAAAGATTGGATAAGGCAGCCCATGAGTTTGCAGCTTTATTACAGGAAGGAGCGATAAAAGAAGATATTGACACTTTGTTCATGGGTACAACCGAGGCTGAAGCAGTGAAACTTTTTGCCAATACATACCTTGCCCTTCGTGTTTCTTACTTCAACGAACTTGACACCTACGCTGAGATGAAAGGACTTGACACGCAGGCGATAATCAACGGAGTTTGTCTTGACCCTCGTATCGGAACACATTACAACAATCCAAGTTTCGGTTATGGCGGTTATTGCCTGCCGAAGGACACCAAGCAGCTTTTGGCCAACTATGCTGATGTCCCTGAAAACCTAATCCAGGCAATCGTAGAGAGCAACAGGACAAGAAAGGATTTCATTGCAGACAGGGTGTTGCAATTAGCTGGATATTACACTGCAAACAGCAAATGGGATGAGCAAAAGGAACATGAGGTGACCATCGGGGTTTACCGTTTGACGATGAAATCAAATTCTGACAATTTCCGCCAGTCATCAATACAAGGCATAATGAAAAGGGTCAAGGCGAAAGGTGCAAAAGTCATTATCTATGAGCCGACGCTTGAAGACGGCATCTCTTTCTTCGGCAGCAAGGTCGTAAATGATTTAGACACCTTCAAGCAACAAAGCCGGGCCATCATCGCCAACCGCTATGACGTTTGTTTGGATGACGTGAAAGAGAAAGTTTATACGAGGGATATTTTCAGAAGGGACTAATAATCTAAAAATCAGGGAAACATGTTGGCTGAGAATGTTTTATTGGATGGTAAGACTGTTTTGGTTACAGGCGCAGCCGGTTTCATAGGCTCTAACCTGGCAAAAAGACTTCTTCAAGGCAGGCTGAATATAAGGGTCGTGGGCGTAGACAACATGAACGATTATTATGCTGTACGACTGAAAGAGGAACGGCTGAAAGAGCTTTCAGATTATCCTTCATTTGTATTCATAAAGGGTGATATTTCCAATAAAGCGATGGTAGACGGAATATTCGATGAATACAAACCTCAAGTTGTCGTCAATTTGGCAGCACAGGCCGGAGTCCGTTACAGCATAAGCAACCCTGATGCTTACATCTGTTCAAATATCATAGGCTTTTACAACATATTGGAGGCTTGCCGACATTCATGCGATAATGGCCAGCCGGGTTTGGAACATCTGGTTTACGCCAGTTCGAGCAGCGTGTACGGAAGCAACAGGAAAGTACCATATTCAACGGAAGATAAAGTTGACAATCCCGTAAGCCTATATGCCGCGACGAAAAAGAGCAACGAGCTTTTGGCCCATGCTTACAGCAAACTTTACAACATCCCTTCAACCGGATTGAGGTTCTTCACTGTTTACGGACCAGCAGGAAGACCGGACATGGCATATTTCGGTTTCACCGACAAATTGGTAAAAGGCGAAAACATCAAGATATTCAATTACGGAAATTGCAAGCGCGATTTCACTTACATCGATGACATTGTTGAAGGTATAATCCGTGTGATGCAGCACGCTCCCGAACGCTTGACAGGCGAAGACGGCCTGCCTGTTCCTCCTTATAAAGTCTATAATATCGGGAATAACCATCCGGAAAACCTGCTTGACTTTGTAACCATACTGCAAGAGGAATTGGTAAGAGCCGGCGTATTGCCTGAAGATTATGACTTCGAGGCCCATAAGGAGCTTGTTCCGATGCAACCCGGAGATGTCCCCGTGACTTATGCAGACACCACACCGCTTGAAAGGGATTTCGGTTTCAAGCCTTCAACACCATTGCGTCACGGACTGGAAAAGTTTACCGTATGGTATAAAAATTACCAAGAACGTAAAGGATAAAACCTTTATCGGGCTTGTTCGTTGGCGGAATTGTTTTTTCACGCAGGTAATTACAGTTTCAAAAGGTGTCCTTTCAGCTTCCAAGACACGGCCTTTTACCTTTTAAAAGACGGCCTTTTACACAACAAAAGGATACTTTTTGCAGACTTGCCGGAAGTAAGCGAAAACCGTAAGTAAAAGCAATGGGAATGCAACAAAATGAAAGCGTCTACCATAAGCACGAATAATTCCACTGACAGGTTCAGGCTTATAAAAGTAAACCATTCATTTATTATTCCAACTCAGAAAAAATGAACTACCAATATCATATATTCGCTCCTTACCGTGTATGTCCGTTAGGAGCGCATGTTGACCACCAGCACGGCATCGTCACGGGGTTCGCCATAGACAAGGGCGTAGACTTATGGTTTACGCCAAGTGAAGACGGGCACGTACATCTTGAGTCAAGGACTTTTGACGGTACTGTGGATTTTGACGTCACACAAGCGTCGCAAGTGAAAGAAAAGCATTGGGGCGACTATGCCCGTGGTGCAAAATACGCATTGAAGAAAAGGTTTGTATTGAAAAGGGGAATAACCGGCGTGATACAAGGTTCCTTGCCTGTCGGGGGATTATCATCCAGCGCGGCAGTATTGGTGGCATACGTCATGGCTTTCGCAAAGGCAAACGACATAGAGCTTGCACCGATGGAAACGGTCAAGATTGCGTCAGAAGCGGAAAGGGAATACATCGGCCTTAACAATGGAATACTCGACCAATCGTGCATCGTGCTTGGGAAAAAGGAAGGCCTGATGTTCCTGGATTGTGACAACGATGAGTACCGCGTTATAAAACGCAACCCTGAAATGCCCGATTTCGAGATAGGCATATTCTTTTCAGGCCTTACCCGCAGCCTTGTAAACAGCGATTACAACTTGCGCGTTTATGAATGCAAGACGGCTGCTTGGAATATGCTTGCTTATACGGACCAGCCGTTGAAACCGTTTGACAAGACATTCCTACGGGACATACCGAAATCGACGTTTGAGAAAACACGCATAGCCATGCCGCAGAGGTTTGCCCGCAGGGCCGAACATTTTTATTCTGAATACAGGAGGGTCCGCCAAGGAGTAACGGCATGGGAAAGCGGAAACCTGAAACTTTTCGGCAAGTTGTGCTTCGAAAGTTGTGAAAGCAGCATCCACAATTACGAATGCGGTTCCCCGGAACTTATTTCAATCTATGAGATAATGCGTTCGCTTCCGGGCGTTTACGGCGGCCGTTTTTCAGGAGCCGGTTTCAAAGGTGCTTGCGTCGCCATCATAGACCCAAGCCGTAAAGATGAGATTGAAAAAGAACTTACCAAGCGTTACCTTGCGGAATTTCCCGAATATGAAAAGACATTCCAGGTGTATTTCGTAAAACCCGACGACGGGGCAAGATTTGTATAATATCAGACAAGTGACAAGCAGTCAGTAACAAGCAGACAAGTAATAAACAAGTGACAAGGCAAATCTCCTTGTCTGCTCGTCACTGTGAACTCGTCAACTAAAATAGAAAAACAAATGAAGACAATCGTAATAGCTGCGGGGTATGCCACAAGGCTTTATCCGCTGACAAAGAATTTTCCGAAACCATTGTTGGAGATTGGTGGTAGCACAATTCTCGGCCGTATACTCGATGACATCGACACAATACCGGAGATTGACGGCCACATAATAGTAACCAACCACAAGTTCGCCAGCATATTTGAAGATTGGGAAAACAAGACCCATTACACAAAACCGATAACAATAATAGACGACAGGACGGAAACAAACGAAACACGTCTCGGAGCAGTGAAAGACCTGTTGCTGGCGATTGAAAAGTGCAATGTGGATGATGACATCCTTGTTGTTGCGGCTGACAACATCCTCGATTTCTCGTTCAAAGGTTTCGTAGATTTCTTCAAGGAGAAAGGCACGTCCGTCATAATGTGTCACTACGAACCTGAGCTGAAGAAGCTGCAACGTACAGGCGTCATCGCCGTTGATGAGAATATGAAAGTCATTGAGATGCAGGAGAAGCCCGAACATCCCGTCTCAAACTGGGCCGTGCCGCCCTTCTATATTTATCGTAAAGCAGACCTGCCCCTGATAAGGGATTGCATGAACCACAGTTGCGGCTTCGACGCTCCTGGAAACCTTGCCCATTACCTCTGCGAAGTAACCGACATTCACGCTTATAAAATGCCTGGCATACGTTTCGACATTGGCAGCCTTGATAGCTATGAGGAAGCAAAAAATAGATTTGCAAAATAATCAGTGTATCTTGTTTGAAAGTCTACAATCTATCTTGTTATTCTTGCATTAGGCTATATATTGTCACTATAGTGCATTAAAAAAAGTTGAAACATTGGATATTCAATATAAATATTTATGATAAAATCAAAAAAAGAATTGCGATTTTACATACAAGCAGATAGAATTATCAGAGGGCTTCCACCACAAAAAACAATCCGTGAAAGATTGTCATCAATTTTCGCTTATGGGGGGGGGTAAAATTCTTAGGTTCCAAAGATATATGAGAATTGTAAGCTATTATAAATCTCTTGAAAGACGTAACTTTATCGATTATATCCTGTGGAAATTGGCATCATTAAAATTTAAGAGACTGTCAGAAGATTTAGGTTTTTCAATAGGGACTGACGTTTTTGGTTATGGGCTTCTTATTCCTCATTATGGTACAATTGTAGTAAACGAAGATGTACGTGTTGGAAATTATTGCGTTCTACATACTTCTACATGCATTGGAGGAGCAAATAAGGTCATTGGTGACGCATTATATTTATCTGCCGGTGCAAAGATAATGGGAAATCTAACATTAGGTAATGGTGTTTCCATTGCAGCAAACAGTTTAATAAATAAAAGTTTCGGTGATAATATTTTATTAACAGGTATGCCAGGGGCCGTGAAAAAAGATAATTATCCTATGTGGTATGAACGCGATGGTGAAATCTTTTCAATGAGAGTTCAAAGAATTGAGGATTTGAAAAAGAAAATGGGGATAGTGTGAATGCGCAAAAACCATCCCTTTTCGGAAAACATTATTAAAATCACAATAAATGACAATTGAAGGTTTAAGATTAAGATTTCGTAATAAAGTCTATCTGCCTTTGACAAGAAATTATCGTCGAAGATTTTTACAGAATGAAGATTTTACAATAATATCCAATAATTGTTGGGGGGGGGACTGTATATGAAAGTTATGGTATTCAGAAACAATCTCCAACTGTCGGAATGTTTATAATGCCAAAAGATTATTTGAAATTATTGCAGAACCTGAAATATTATATGGCTTTAGAGCTTTTATTTATAGATAGTTCTGAATCAAAATGGCGAGATTATTTGTGTAACTATAAGGGATGGGGAACTTGGCCAATTGCTCGTTTAGAAGATATCGAGTTACAGTTGTTACACGCTCACGGTCCAAGGGAACAAATCCGAAACCAATGGAAAAGAAGAGTACAACGTATACACTGGGATAAAATGATATTTAAGTTTAACGACCAGAACGGTTGCTTGGATGAAGATTTAGATTGTTTCTTAAATTTACCTCTAAGCAATAAGTTGTTTTTCTGTGCAAAAAATACAACGTTACATCTTGAGAATTTGCATAGAAAAGATGTTTATGTAATAAATCAACCTGCAAACTATAAATCTGTTTTAGCATCATATGAACCATATGGTCGTAATAAATATTTTAATCTGAATCAGATTATTAATGAATTAGATTAGTGATATTATAATTGTCAAATTTCATATTTTTTCAGAAACTGTATTATCATATATGAATGTTTATATAATCACCAAAGAGCCATTCCCTAACGGAATGGCTGCAACAAATCGAATAAAATGTTATGCTAAAGCCTTAAAAGAGCATGGCGTCTGTTGCAAGATATTGATTTTTATGCGTACTGGGACTAGAGATAGTTGTTCAAGAAATAAAATAGGAGAATCAGTTTGGGAAAATATTCCATACCAATATATAGGAGGAACTTCGTATAGACATTCAAATCTGTTCGTTCGAAAATGGAATGATATTCTTGACAGAATTAGGTTGATAATTTATTTGAGAAAGAATTTGTGTGCAGGAGATGTTGTTTTAGGTTATTGTGGTCCTTATGTGCATTATATTAACATATTAATAGATGTGATTCATAAAAAACATGCTAAATATGTTCGAGATTTATGCGAGTTACCTTATGGTACGTCTTCAGAAACTAAAATGACTATTAAGAATAGAAAAGTAGTACTTGAGAAACAATTTCCTAAATGCGATGGTATTATTGCCATATCAGAATCTTTATTGAATTTAGCCAACAAATATAAATCTTCTCAGACTAAAACAATCAAGATTCCTATAATGGTTGATTTTTGTAAGTTTGATATGGAAGACCGTTCTAACGAGGCAGAAGTCCCATATATTTTTCATTCAGGAACCTTATTTGAGCAAAAGGATGGAATTTTGGGGATGTTTGAAGCTTTTGGAATGGTTACTCAAAAATACAAAAAGCCTTTAAATTTTATTTTAACTGGGCAAATGGAAAAGTCCCCCCATATGGAACAGATAAAAACGATTATACATAAATATCATTTGGAAGATCGCATTCATTTTGTAGGTTATTTGAATGACGAAAAATTACGTGATTATTTATCAAAGGCTTCTTTAGTAATTATTAATAAAAATATTACGCAACAAAATAAATATTGTTTTTCTACGAAGTTGGCAGAATATTTAGCCGCTGAAAAAGTTGTTATAATTACAAATGTAGGGGAAGCTGCTTTTTGGTTGAAAAACAAAGATTCTGCATATATAGTTGAACCGGAAAATGCTGAAAAATTATCAGAAAGCATAATATATGCATTGAAAAACAGCAAATTAAGTAAAGAAATAGCAAAAAAAGGCAAAGAATTATGTAGAGAAACCTTTAATTACAAATGCTATGGGAAAGTATTATCGGATTTTTTAAGAACTTGTTAATAGAATGATGAAATTTCCAATGAACATAACAAAGTCCAAAAGACAAATACTTCTATTATATTCATGTACAATAATCGGAGTTTTTATAGGAGTATTAGTCTCTATCTTGAATACAAGTAACCTATGTCCGAGCGAATATGGAGACGTTCGTTATATAAATAATATTATCGCTCTTATTTCAGGATTATTCCTTTTTGGCTACTTTGTTTCAGGGTGCAGATTATTGGCTGTATCTAAAACAAGAGAAGAGGCCCGTGAGATAAAAGGTATAATGTTAGTAATATTGTTCGGAACCGTATTGCTAATGATGTTGGTTATGGTTGGATTGGGGGTGTTTTATAATGTTGTATTAGAAAAGCCTTATGCAAACCTTTTCTTTGTTGCGATACCATTTTGTGGTTCAACCATTTTATTGAATTATATCAATACGTCATCTCAGGGAGATAATAGCATCGGAATGATAGCTAAGGCAAGGCTTATTCCTGGTGTTGCCTATTTAATTATTGGTTTTCTAATATATTATTATTATGGAGCAAGCAGCACTAAAATGATTTTATTGCAGAATGGTACTTATTTCATCGTGTTGCTAATCCTTATAATATTAAATCGGCCTTCATTTAAAAACTTAAAAGTGAGTTGGAAAAAATTGAATAAAGAGAATAGAGGTTATGGTTTACAGGTATATTATGGTTCTTTATGTGGAGTCACGATACAATATATAGCGGGTATTACACTCGGATTAGTTGCTCCTGATAATACAGATGTTGGTTTTTATACATTGGCATTGACAGTTACAATGCCGTTAACCATGCTTCCAAATGTTATTGGTACAACTAAGTTTAAAGATTTTGCACATCAAAATAAGATAAGTAATAAACTTGTAAAATATACAATACTTCTAACAACAATCACTTATTTCGGGTTTATAATACTTATTTATCCTGTTGTAGATTTTCTTTATAATGATTCATATAATATTGTTGCTTTGTATGCATGTTTCTTGGCTTTAGGTAATTCCTTTCACGGATTGGGTGATATGTTTAATCGTTTTTTGGGAGCTCATTCACAAGGTAGGCAACTAAGAAATGGTGCTTGGCTTTCTGGCTTAGTTTTACTAATAGGCTTTACTATTGGTATTTATTATGGGGGCATATGGGCGGCTATTGTGACAAAAATTTGTGGATCCTTAACTTATTTAGCTGCTATGATATATTATTATTTGAAATTTATCAAGAAGCTATAAAATAATTTTTTAATATAGATTTTTTAATTATGGAAATACTATTGAAGATTATTACTAATCCATTGCTGGTATTTAAGTATTTGGCAAGAAAGAACCTGATGAGCTGGATGCCTGATAAAATGTATTTACAGATGATGTATCGTGCCATATTAGGAAGAAAGCTTAATTTGAAAAACCCTCAAACTTTTAATGAGAAATTGCAATGGTTGAAATTATATGACCATAACCCTTTGTATACTATAATGGTGGATAAGGTAAAAGCTAAAGAGTATGTTGCAGAAAAAATCGGGGAACAATATATAATTCCAACATTAGGTGTTTGGAAAAATGTCGAAGACATAGATTTTAACACGTTACCAGAACGTTTTGTTATAAAATGTAATCATAATAGCGGTACGGGAATGTACATTTGCCGTGACAAGAATAAAATGAATGAAGAACAAGTACGTAAACGATTGAAAAAAGGTTTAAATGAAAACTATTATAAACATTGGCGTGAATGGCCATATCGTGATGTTCCCAGACGCATACTTGCAGAACAGTATCTGGAGAGTGAAAAGTTATCATACGAAAATAATGAATCAGAAGTTAACGCTTCTCTTGTAGGGGATTTGCGAGATTATAAGTTTTATTGTTTTAATGGTGAGCCTAAACTATGTCAAGTGATAAGCAATCGGGCCGTAGATGAGAAAATAGATTTTTATGATATGCATTGGGAACGAGTTGTCGGATTAGTAGGTTTGACTATGGGGGTACATAACAGCGAACAAGAAATATCTTGTCCACATTCGTTTAATGATATGCTACGTTGTGCTCGTATTTTGTCAAAAGATATTCCATTTTCTAGAATTGATTTTTATGACATAAATGGTAGGGCTTATTGGGGCGAAATAACATTATTTCCTGCAAGTGGATTTGGAATATTTACACCGGATGATTGGAATAGAATAATTGGCGATTGGTTGCAGTTGCCCCGATAAAATAATTGGAATTTCTAGAATACAGAAATGTCCTAATATATTTGTTTGTATATCATTATTAAATCTGTCCTTTTATATTACATAAATTCATATGGAAAAAAGAATATTTATTCGTTGTTTATGCCAGCACATAGGTAGGCATATTGGATTTTTATTGAATGTAATACAAAAACCTTATATTAGGCTTCTGTTTTGGCTTAAGGCTGTTAATGTTGGAGCAGGTTGCAAATTTTACGGTATTCCATATGTGCATATTTGTAAATCAGGCAAGATTCAAATAGGTAAAAAGTGTACATTTCGTTCGCGTGAATGTTCTAATCATATGGGATTAAATCACCGTTGCATTCTATCTGTCACATATACGGAGAAATGTAAAGATGCAAAACTGATTATTGGCAATCAATGTGGATTTAGTGGTGTTACCATATGGTGCTTTAAAGAAATAATTATTGGTAATAATGTACGGGTTGGTGCAAATACAATAATAATGGATGGCGACGCTCATGATGATGACCCAAGAACAACTCCACCTGAGGCTATTAGAATAGAAGACAATGTATTTATTGGCGCAAATTGTATTATAAAAAAAGGTGTTATCATAGGTGCAAATTCTGTTATAGGTATGAATTCTGTAGTTACAAAAAACATTCCAGCAAACGTAGTAGCAGTTGGAGTCCCAGCAAAAGTTATTAGGGAGATAAATGTAATTTAGATATTATTCATATTATGGGAGAAGAAAAAAAACATATCTTATTTGTAAGCTCTTCGCTTAATGGAGGAGGTGCAGAAAGAGCATTGTCGACGTTGGCAAATGATTTTTCTGATATGGGCTATGACGTGGAATTCATTGCACTCCATAATAGAATCGTAAAATACAAGCTCCGAGAAAATATTAGGCTAAGATTTATTGATTATAAAGGTTCAAATAGAATTGCTTCATCATTATCAAAGCTAACTTTACTACGCCATGAAATAAGAAAATCTAAGAGTCATTTTATTGTGACTTTCATGTATGAAACAAGTATGTATGTGCTTGTCGCATCTTTAGGATTGGGTAAGAAAGTTATTATATCTGAGCGAAATGATCCTTATCAAGAACCCAATAGTCGATTTGTTCGCTTTTTGAGGGACTGTTGTTATCAATTAACAGATTGGTTAGTTTGCCAGACAAATGACGCAAAAGATTATTTTAATAAAAGGCTGCAAATGCGTTCTTCGGTAATACTAAATCCTGTGAATATCTCATTTTTACCATTTACGGGCGAAAGAACAAAACGTGTAGTCACATGGTGCAGGCTTTCCAAACAAAAGAATATACCATTGCTACTGAACGCTTTTTATGAATTTCAGAAAAAACACGGTGAATATTGTTTGGATATTTATGGTGAAGGAAAACTACTTGATTCTTTAAAAGCACAAAGTGATACATTGGGAATTTCAAACAAAGTAAATTTTTGTGGTTTTTCTACGAATGTACATAAAGAAGTCTATGATGCAGCCATGTTTGTTCTACCTTCTAATTATGAGGGATTATCAAACTCAATGCTTGAAGCTATGGTGTTAGGTATTCCAACAATTTGTACAGATTGTCCCATTGGTGGAGCTAGGATGATTATAAAAAATGGAGAAAATGGCATCTTGGTACCAGTCAATGATAAAGATGCTTTGATCAAGGCCATGTGCAAAATAGCTGAAGATAAAAGTTTTGCAACAAAACTATCGAGGAATTCTGTAAAACTTAAACAACAACTGGATTCCAAGGTGATTGCAAAGCAATGGGAACATTTAATAGAAAGTGTGGAATGAAAGTTTGGGCATTGGACAAAAAACAAATTTTGTTTTTATCATCTTTAGTGTCTTGTTTTATTTATGCTTATTTAGGCTATAAAGATGCTAAATGGTCTTTTACAGGTTTGGCTTCCATGGATATGAATAACACATTGGGATCCAATCTTTTATGGGGATATTCATTAACATCTATTATTCTACTTTCATTGTATGAATTGAAGTCATTGCCAATAAAATATCAAAAACTTATACTTTTAGCCGTTTTTATTGGTTTGTTTTGGCTATTAATTGATTTTCTGTCAGGTTCGTTTTCCATATGGGTGCTAAAAGAAAACATGTCACCCATGTATTTTGTTTTTTTATTGATTATTGCATTAGGGTATAAAAGAAAATATTGGAACATTCTTATCCCTATAATTCCGTTGTTCATTCCAATTGCTTATATCCTTTCTTATATGCATTTGGAAACATTATTTCAAACTTCATCATGGCTGAGAAGGCCTATAAATTCAGGTTTCCTGACTTTTTATTTAATTGGATTCTATGCATTGATGATTTATAGTGTCACTTGCAAGAAAAATATCAAAAACCTGATGTTTATAGCCATGATGATTTTGATAAGTTTTTATTTGGCATTTAACACATGGTCAAGAAGTTGGATACTTCATGTCGTATTGTTGACGGGGATTGTCATATTGAGGTGGGTTGGATTACGTAAAATGAAATTTAAATATGTCGTTATTGCAATTGCCATTTTTGTACTTGCTATATTAGTCGGCAGTAATTTTATTGGAAATAATTTTTTAGATGTATTTGAAATCGTGGAAGGACGAAAAGATGAAAACACTCGTACATGGCAATATGTTAATTTTTTCAATGAAGTAGAAACGTGTGATTTACTTATTGGACAAGGAGTTGATGCAAGCTATAATTCAACAAATTTTGGAGCAAACTATAAGTATATAGATAATGTGTTTTTGCTTTGTATGTTTAGATATGGAGTAATCCCATTGTTATTATTAAGTTATATCTTGTTTAAACCATGCAAATACATTTTAAGTAGAAATGAGGATTTGGCATTTGCCTGTGTCATTGTATTTGAATGGTTCTTGATTTTTCTCGGGCTAAGTACATATACAACATTGAATTATGATGTTGCCACAATTCTGATGTTATTGGCTATAGGACATTGTTATTCATTAAAAGATAAATCATCGCGAAAGACAACAGTTAAATTCAAATTATGAAAAAGATATTGCAAGTGGTTGGTGCTTTAGGCGTAGGAGGTGATACGGTAGCTATTATGAATATGGCTAAAAGCCTTGACAAGAATGAGTTTCAAATGGATTTTTTGTCTTATGAATGTTATGCAAATAAACATTTTGTTGACACATACCGAAAAGACGGTGGACATGTTTTTCTTTTATCAGCAGATGTGCGTAGAATGGGCTTTTTTAAGTCTTTTTATCTAACATATAAATTCTTAAAACGTCATAAATATGACATCGTACATGTACATACATCATTTCAGTCTGCAATAATCTTGTGCGCTGCATATTTGGCAGGTGTAAAATCCCGTATTTGCCATTCTCATACGACGATGATACAACGTCCATTACCAAAGTTCCTTAAAGATATATATTTGCCAATAAGTAGAATGCTAATTAGATGTTTGGCTACTAAATGTGTTGCTTGTGGATTGGAAGCTGGAAGGTTTCTATTTGGTGAACATAAATTTACAGTCCTTTATAATGGTATAGATTTAAACACATTCTATCCACCTGCTAACGATGACGAAAATAATATATTAACAGAATATGATATAAAAGGGAAAATTATAATAGGGCAAGTCGGAAATATCAAACCTATGAAAAACCAAGTTTTTTCAATCCAGATATGTTCTAATTTGCAGAAACCTTATGAGATGTTTTTTATTGGTGATGGAATACAAAAGGATGTATTGTCAGAAGAATGCAGAAATAATCCTCATATTCATTTTTTAGGTTTACGTAATGATGTTGGGACATTGCTGAGAAAATTTGATGTACTCCTTTTACCATCTCTTCCTGGTGAGGGATTACCCGTTACTGCTATTGAGGCACAAGCATGTGGCTGTAATTGTATAATGTCGGAGTCCATTACGAAAGAGGCTGATTTGGGAATTGGTTTAGCATATTATGCAAAATTAAATGATGTAAATGATTGGATTACTCATATAAGCAAACGTCCTAACATAGATTCAGATGTTATACTTAGCGCAATAAATAACAAAGGATTTAACAGGGAATTGTCAAACTTAAAATGGACTAAGATATATTATGAAAATTAATTTCGCCCCTACGTTAAAAGATTTTAAATATAAAATTTCTTATGGATTAGCTTGGCTACCTGATACTTTGTATTTATCAATATTATATTATTTCGCTCATCACAGGAAACTGCACATTAAGAATCCTGAACGCTTCAGCGAAAAGGTGCAATATTATAAAATACACTACCATAACCCTGAGATGATTCCATTAACAGATAAATATAATGTTCGTGAATATGTTGCGGATAAGATAGGAAATGTCTATTTGAACAGTCTTTATCAAGTTGTAGATAAAGCCGAAGATATAGATTTTGATAGCCTGCCTAAAAAATATGTGATTAAAACAACAGACGGTGGTAGTGGGGCTAATGTTTTTATTTGTCATGATGGAACCAAGATAGATAGAAATAGAATAATAAAACTTGTTAATGGTTGGAAAGGTAAGAAGTATTATTTACTGACGCGTGAATATGCATATGGCAAAAATATCAAGTCTCGTATTATTGTGGAGGAATATTTGTCATCTTCAACAGCTCCGGAAAAAGGTATAAACGATTATAAGTTCTTATGTTTTAATGGGGTTTTTAAATATTTATGGGTTGATACAGATCGCTTTTCTGAACACAAGAGAGCTTGGTATGATAATAAATTCAATCTTTTAAATGTTAGAAATGGTTTTGAACAAACAGAAATCACTTTGCCTGATAATATTTCTGAAATGGCAAAATTGGCAGAAAAATTAGCAGGTGATTTTCCTTTAGCACGTATTGATTTTTATAATATTGATGGTCGCATTATTTTTGGAGAAATAACATTTTATCCAGGTTCTGGTTTTGAAAAATTTATACCAGACACTTTTGATTACACCTTAGGTAAATGCTTTTCTTTGGATTGGTAATTTATAATCACTTGTTTTCTCTTGGCAGTCAGAGGTTTTACAACCAAGTGGTAAACTACGTAAAAGGTTCACCAGTTTTGCGAATATATTTATAGCAGATAATATCCTTGTGAAAATTATTATAGTATGCCAATCCCAGCAAAAATTGTTTACATAATTTTCTGCAATTGGTAGTGAATCAAGATTTTCTTTGTCCGTTTTTGAAGCATTATCACGCTTTGCATTAAGTTCTTGTCGGAAAGGCTGCTGTATTATCGTATTACAAGAATTATTTTGTAAATCAATTCTGCCATTTTCAATATTTGGTTTCAGATGGGATAGCCAACATCTACTTCTGTAACCTGGATATTGATATGACTTATTTTAAAGTGTTCTACATGCTAAATCGAAGTGGTTCTATCATGCTGTTGGTAAACATACTTCATATGATTCTCCAATTGGAGAATGCTGATTCCGATTCAATTTGTTTTTTGATTAAACTCTAAATAAATGAAACAAGGTTCAATTTCAGTCTTAATGTCAATCTATAAGAATGAAAATGCTATATTCTTTGATGAGTGTTTTAAAAGTATATGGATTGATCAAACAATGAAGCCCAAACAAATAATACTTGTTCAAGATGGGGATTTGCCGTCTTCTCTCATAGAAATAATTAACAAGTGGAAAAAAATTATAGGTGAGAGTATGATTGTTCATAAAAATGTGATAAATTTAGGATTAACAAAATCGTTAAACATCGGTATAGGTTATGTCACAGAAAAATACATCGCCAGAATGGACAGTGATGATGTTTGCTTACCCAATAGATTCGAAAAACAATATATGTATTTAGAACAAAATCCAGAGATTTGCGCATTAGGGTCTTCTGCTATGGAAATAGATGAAGGTGGGAAAGAATTGTATCTTCGTCATTATCCGAAAGGGGATAAAGAAGTAAGGAAATGTATATGCAAAGCCACTCCTTTACAACATTCTGCCGTAATGATGCGAAGTGACGTCTTTAAAAAAGGAATAGTATCTTATAACGAAAATTATACTTTAACACAAGATTTGGCGCTTTGGTTTGATATGCTATGTGCAGGACTTAAGATAGACAATCTTGATGATACATTACTTTTATTCAGAATAACAAAAGGTTCGTTTTCTCGCAGAAATAAAGTGAAGGCAAAGAATGAATTTAGAATATATATGAGCGGAATAGCACGTCTGCATGGATTTACTTGGCGTTATATATATCCAATTTTACGATATGTGTATAGAATGTTGCCCACTTGGTTAGTTGAGGTTATATTTAAAAGCAATCTGAGAAAAAGTGTATTAAAAGCCTAACTTTTTATTTATTGTACTGCTTATCAACCGATTTATAATCATTATACATGCCATTTGGGAAATAGTATTTTGCTTCTCAATGAGATATAGACCTCTATTATAGAGGTTGCAAGATAAAATTCTTATTTTAATAGCATAGAAGTACTATGAAATATATAGATTCTTTTGAAACATCTAAATTTAGGACTAAGGGTAATAAATCTTTATTTATGCATATTGATACAATAATAAAAAATGATTTATTACAAATAGATTTATTACATGAGGCTATAATAAACTGTGATAAAATAATACAAAATATCGAACAAAATGATTGTGAAGATAAAGATGACTTAATTGATAAGTATAACTTGATAAGATCTTTTTATGATGGAAATTGTCGATTTTTATTGTTGAGAGTAGATTTCTTAGTCCCATATAAGTATTTATTTCAGAAACAGGATGATTGGGAATATAGATTTTTTGTTAGAAGAATTTATACTTTAATCCATGAGACACAGAATGGAGTATTAAACTTTTTGGGACAGATAATGAATCTTCTCGAATCTTTAGTTGGAGATAAATTTATCCATTACAAAGAAGCGTTAAAGGAACTAAATAAATTTATTAAAGAAAATGATGCTTGCTTGAAAAAAGTTCGTAATGTTTGTGAGGCGCATAAGGATAAAAACATTCATAAACAGATAACAGCAATAGAAAATATAAGCATCAAAGATTCTTTGAATTTGATACAAGATTTTTATAATAAAATGTCTAATGTTGATGAAAGCTTGTTTATTATTTTAAATGAACTGCCGCGAATTACTTATAATCTTTCGTGCCATTTCCAGCCTTTTCATAAATGATGGGGCTTTCTTTGTTGACTGCTTGTTGTACTTCATTTGCAGGTTCAACAACAGCTCTGCAGAAATATAAAGAGCGGCATCAAACATCAATGCGGTTTTCTCTGTCAAAGGCTTGTGCCCATTGAGTATTTCATTGGCAACAGTATGCCTCAATCTCGTCTTGTCCGCCAACTTGCGCTGCGATATTCCCTTGTATTCGATTTCATCATTTAGTGTTTCTCCTAGATGGGTTGGGTAAGCAGATGTAAGGTAGTTGGCATTCATTGTGTCTTTATCCGTGTAACGATGCAAAAAACTACTTTTCCATATTTCAAAATAAGGAATATTTTTCTTGGCTTATTTTATTAATAATGATAACGAAAAATGCATTACACCGCTCATGGATATTCTGCCAACGTAGTTCTGCTAGTGAGATTGATTATAACACAAATTTACTTTGAGATAACCCTTCTTTATAAGGGAACTGGTGTTTTCAGTAAAAATTAGTGTTATTTTCATTTATTCACTAGCAACACCCCTGACCGATAGTTCCACAAACGGCATGAAGATTTTTAGTACTGTTTTTACTAATTTTCAATATGCCACAAATTGGAAGATAAAACGCCATCTTTTGCATCCCATTTTGCCGTGTTTTATGATGTGATTTGATACCTTTTGTAATCAGCTTCATAACTTGTTGATTCCCAGTATTTAAAACACAATGTGAATTGATGCATAGAAAACAATCTTAATATGTCCCTTATCGGCTAATCCATTCTTTTCAGAGATTTTGTTTTGTGCTTTCAATGCAAATGTGTAAATTTGTAGAAAATTACAGTAAAAGATGGATGCAAACATAACATATTACCTCAACATTCCTGAAAGCGACAAGAGTTTATTCAAGTCGTTGGTCAAGAAGTTTGGTTGGACGGCCAAGAAACAAAAGAGCCAGACTGTGTGTCGCTTGGATAAAGCCATAAAAGCAGCACATGAGGACAAGCTGTTTGAAACTGACGACATCGACGTACTTATGAAAAGCCTTAAGGAATGAGTTATACGATAAGATATTCCAATCTCTTTAAACGCTCATTCAAAAAGTGCTTAAAGCGTGGATGTGATGAAGGCAAATTCCGGAATGTCATTACAATCCTGTCTGAAAATGGTAGTCTTCCAGCTAAATATCGCCCTCACAAGTTAAAAGGCGCATATAAGGATTGTTGGGAGTGCCATATAACTCCTGATTGGTTACTTGTATGGGAGCAAAAGGATGACGAATTGTTGCTAATACTTATAGACACAGGCAGTCATAGTGATTTGTTCGGGTGATTTTGCTTTTTAAGGTATGGTTCATATTTTCCTATTTTCAGTGATAAGTACAAGCATTCTTTCCTAAAACAAAGGAAACGTAAGCAAATAATTTCATCCTGAAAAGGAAATAAACTAAGCCCCTCCATTCCATACCTTTTGTCTTGATATGGTTTGAAGGGGCTTTTTTGTTTTGTTTGTTTTATGCCGTTTTATTGCCTTGCCGTATTCAATTGGCTAATCCTGTATATTTTTCCGTTCTCCTTCCTTTGGTACAAATCGTTTCTCTTGCTTCCGAACTTTCCACGGTTTGAGTTGTAGTTGTTGATTGTCATTTCCTCTATGTCCCTTTCGTCTATCCCGTGCCTTCCGAATGTCGCTTTCAGATAGTCCATGGCAACATCAAAGAGGACGCCGTAAAGACACAACCACTTGGCCCTTGATAATATTGACTTGTGCCTGTTTCCGTCCTTGTATGAGTCGGGATATTCCTTTCTCCAGCATTTGTCGATATAGTTTGTTAGCTGCTTGTCCTTCCATCTTGCCTGAAAAATTGAGTTGAGTTTCATTTCATCTTCGGTATGCTTGAACTCCTTGTTTGACCATCCCTTGTTGTAATCTTTCTCCGGCGGGTCTGGAATATTCGGGTCGTAAACGAAATGGTAGAATGGAAGGTTGTCTTTGTTAGGATTTAGCCATACATCAGGGTCGTAGCTCAAGAAACACGTCCTGCTCAAATTGCCGCACTTCTTGTCAAATTCATCGGTGTTGGGATACAGTTTGAGCTTCACCTGCCAGAATAAGTTGTAATGGTGTTCCGGATTTGTATTGTCATGGAGTATCGCAACCTTGAGGCCCTTGTTGCTTGCAGAGAACCAGATTGCATAGATATAAAGTCTGTCTGCATATCGGATTAGCTTTTCCTTGAATTTTGCAGCAGCTTCATGGTCCGGGAATTTGTCAAAGTCAAGGATTAGGATGTTGGAGTATTCCCGCAAGTTGTTCAAGTCGTCGTTCCTGTAAGAGAATGTTCCAGAAGGCGCAATCATGGGGAGTTTCTTTTTCTCCTTCTTGAAATCTTCTTCGGTTATTTGGTTTCTTGCTATTTCAGTCTGTTTCCTTAATCCTTCGTCCTTCGGTATTATTTCAAGGAGAACGTAATCAAGGCTGAGGAACCTTTTGCTTCTTGAGTCTTCCGAGTTGTTGTAGAAGCTGACTGTGTTTTTGATTTTATTGTTTGTTTCCATAGCTTTATTTTTTAATTTTATTCTTGGTTTGCCTGTAATGCTTAGAATGTAACTTGCTCATTTTCGGTTGACATTCCATTGATTTTTCATTTTCTTGTCATTGGTCTTATATTCGTCAAACCAATAAAAAACGGAAGGCGACATCATAATTCAAGGCGGCCTGTTGTATGTTTTTCTTTTTGTCATGGCTGTAATTTATTTTGTTTTTCGTTGATGTTTGATAGTCTGTGAAAGGAAGTCAAACTAAAATCCCCATTCCATCCTTTGGTTATAGTGTCCAAGTTTGTTTTTGTTTTCTTGTTTTTCCTGACAACCAAAGAATGAATTAAAAATCTTGGACTTCGTTTCATCATACGGACTAAGAAAAATAAAGGAAAGACAAGAGAGTGACTTCGTCCCTTTGACAGTGGAGAGAAGAGAGTATTTTATTTGTCCATTTCTTTCTCCACTATCATACACTGCGAAGCAAGTGTTGTTGTTTTCTTATTTATCTTATTCTTAGGTACTATTTTTTACTTCTCTATAATATTAATACGTAGGTCGAAAAATAGTACCTTGCAATATTATCCACTTATTCTTGTCTTATCGGCTTATTTACAAGAAAAGAGGATTTTATATGTATAGGTGCTATTTTTTCTTTCTCTATAATAGTAATACGTATGCCGAAAAAAGCACCTTGCAATATTACATCCAAGATAAAGAGAACTACATTTAATAACCCGGCTTTTTGAATCGAGTACCAAAGCAAAATCCCTATTCCATTACCGCCAAAACCAGACTGCCTTTTTATATTCCGGCTTATTTGATATTTTACATCTTGGTTTGGTCGTATCTTGCCAGTCTTACATCCCCATCAGGTCAAACAAACAAAGAACGGGCTGGATTTAATTGTCACTTTCAATCTCTTCTTTTTATGTTTTGTCCTTGGCTGGTGGTTAATGTTGATGTTTGTTTTTGGACTGTATTTCAATGGACGGACTATCAACATTTTCTTCTTGTCATAATGGAAAGATAATCAAATGACAATAAAATGAGAAAGACTTGATTAAAGGAAGAGGCTACGCCCTCCGACAGTGGAAAGAAGAGGAGATTGTTATATGTTTTCTTCTTCTCTCCACTATCAGACACCGCGAAGCAGGTGTTTATCTGTTTTCTTCTTTATCCCAATTATTCTATTCCAATTATTCCATTTCATTATACATTCATTAGGTACTATTTTTTTCTTTCTCTATAATATTAATACGTACACCGAAAAATAGTACCTAGTTTATAATAATGATGAATTGGCAAAAACAAACATGATTCAAGCTGCCCGTGTCTTTTCTTCCGATACGATTTCAAGTGTTATACCGAGTTTCCCAAGGTTTTCAATCAGGGGCTTGTATCTCTGTCTCTTTCTGTCATGCCTCGTAATACCCAATAATTCAAGGAAATCAAACGTCACCTCCTTCTTGTATTCCTTTCCCTGGACTATGGCTTTTTGCATCTTATCATCACTTCCGGCCAACAACATGATTTCTTCCTTGACGTTTTTCCTTATGTTCAGGCTTTCAAGTTTAATCCTCCAGTCCTCGTGCTTGATAGGATTTCTCTCTTCGATTTTGTTCCTGTTAAAGTAAGAATCCATCCTTGAAATGAAATCCTGGTTGAAGTCGTCGGTGTAAAAGACTGTGTATCTCTCTCCCTCGATGTGTTTCCTTATGCCGATTCTTGTTATGAGCTGCGAGAAATACCAATCCTTATGGGCCTGTGAATCCGTCCTTGTTCCGTATGCCTTCCTGATTTTCGCTGCTTCAGTATTCGGCAAGTTCCAGTCACCGCAAAGGATTATCTGCTCCATGTCCCTGAATTTGTTTGTGCTTTTGTTGTCCGTAGCCCCGTAATAAGTGACATGGAAAAGGCTTGGACTGACATTCCTTTCCAACAGTTCTTTCCTTATCCTGCTTGCGTAAGAAGAAACGCCGGGACTTTCATCTTCTCCGTTTATGTCCTTCCAGCAGACAACCAACGTGGGCTTGATGATGAGGTTCGCGATGTTGTCAAGGAAAGAGCTTAACTTCACTTCATCAACAGCTTTCCTTTTCACCCCGAACTCCAACCTTGCAAAATCCGTGACGGTGTTGTATTTCTCCTTGACATCCAACAGCTTGAAGCACGACGAGCCTCTCAGCAATATGTCAGCAGCCCCCTCGAAAACCAGTATGTAATTCTTCATAGTGACATTTCCGGGGCAAAGGTCTACGGGGTTGAACGTTATTCCGACCTTTTTTGCATCCTTGTCGGAGAGCATCCAAGTGTCGAAATGCTTGGGTATGAGGTTCAGCACGACATCCCTCTTTATCCTGTCTATCTTGCAGTCGCGCTTGAAGAAGTCGTTGCCGGTACCCCTTATGAAAGCGTCATAGAACAAATCCAGCTCGTCCTTGCCCTTGCTTACGATTTTGCCATCACCGTCAACCTTTCCGAAAACTCCCAACAACGTCCTGTCAAATTCCACGAAAGGATTAATAAAGGTGGGAGTCTCGTCAAAAACGACATACTTCCTCAAATCGTCCCTCGACATCAAGGAACTGAAATCACCGTCAAATGGTCTTACCTCCTCCTTCGGCTTGTAAACGAGGAAGTAGTTGACGAGGTCGGTCCAGAAGCGCACATGGGTTATCAGGATTACTTTCTTGTCCAATAATATCCCTGGGTTGTTCTTGTAAATGTCGAAGAAATGCGACCACCTTGAATCGCTTGAGACTATCATCACGTCGTCAAACCTCAAATCGCATGAAGCCGAGTTTACAAGCTCCTTGACAATCCAATCGTACATCCTGCCCAGTTCCTCGTTCGTATCGACACAGTAAAGTATTCCGTCATCGTGTTTCTGTCTTATCAGGCTCTTTATCGACTCCGTTTTTCCCGAACCTTGGCCGCTGGAGACCAAATATCCACCATGCTTGTCTGGCACGTCAATCACACCGGTTTTCAGGCACATCGTAAACCCGTCACCTGTAAAATGAGGGGATATGTTGAACAGTTCTTTCATAACCCTTGTCCTCCTTCATTTTCATCCTCAACATCGTCAACCACATCCCATTCGCCGCAGTGTCTCATTAAAAGGAATTCATAAAGCGACATGACATCCTCCTCGCTGAAAAATCCGGGGTCAAGGTCGTTTTGTCCGTTTTCCATAGCCCTGAAGTCGTCCCTTATCTGCTCCAAAAGCTCCGACTTCTTCAAAATCTTCTTGTCATTCATAACATTCAAAAAATTAATCGGTTTGTTTTTCATAATCAAGGGACAAGGTTCGGCGTCCATTCCATTACAACATCCAAAGTTCATCAGTTGCAAAAGAGAACGCCAAACCCCATCCCCTCAAAAAGTGTTTCAAGCAACGGTCAGACGTGTTGGAACCTGGCCTGTTTCTCCATGTAATCCCACTTGTCTCCGTTCAGTTTCCTTCCCAGGGCGTTCATGTCATCCACCTTCCTGTTGTGGTATTCCCTGTACCTTGG
>OGYE01000648.1_pt1 | contig 22577 bp, 20 predicted proteins | sample 1576471 | NCBI WGS metagenome assembly OGYE01 (sample SAMEA3541532, study PRJEB24748) | human gut metagenome | biome: human gut; feature: human-associated habitat; material: faeces | place: China | collected 2012
ACGTCACGGTGCCGCCCGGCATGAACGACGCGCTCGACCCGACCTCGTCATCGACCGGACGCCCGAGCTCGGTCGCGGACCAGATGCCGTTGCCGTAGACACCGTCCGACGACGAAACCTGCGAATACGGCAGATAGCTGTGGATGCCCGCCTCGTCGAGCTTCTTGATGAAATCGTTCGTCGTCTCCTGCAACGCGAGCACTTCGACGCGCTGATCCCGCACGATGTCGACGATGGCCTTCGCGTCCGCATGGCCTTTGTAGACGTTGAAGGTCATCACGCGGGCGATCATGTCGCCGGTGTCCGCCCGGGTCGATGCCATGGCCGCATCGACGGCCGCCGGCAGCTTCGTGGACGCGCTGAAGAACGGCCACTGCCACCACACCTGGAGGCCGATGCAGGCGAGCGCCATCAGCATGGCGATCCAGCGGCGCGAGATGACCGACAGTATCAGCGCGAGCACGGCGAGAATCACGAACCACGGCGTCGCGGATACGATCACGGGGATGTACGGCAGCGCCTGCAGGTCCTCGGGGAGCATGCGCAGGACGCTGCACGCCAATGCGAGAGCGGCGAATATGACCGACAAGACGCCAAGGAGACGGTGGCGTCGGCCGCGTGGGGCGCTTGTTTTCGCGACGGGCCTTTTCTTCGCAGTGCCGGATGCGGGGCAAGACCCTCATCGTCAACCTGCCCGGCAGCCCCAAGGCCGTGAAAGAGAATCTGGAGTACATCCTGCCCAGCCTGGAGCACGGGGTACGCATTGCCGCCGGGCTGGACGGAGAGTGCGCCCGCAAATAAGTCTGTTTCACCGCCGCGGCGCTGCTTTTGGTGCCGGGCGTAAAAATAAAAGTACAACAAAAGCATACCCACTGTAAGGAGCAAGACTATGAAAACTATGATCTCCCGCCGCAGCTTCCTGTGCGCTGCCGGCATCGCATCCGCATCTGCTGTTCTGACCGCCTGCGGCGGCTCCTCCAGCAAAACAGGAACCTACCGAAAAGGCAAGCGGCTGTTCAGCCTGCTTGCCTTTGTTTTTTGCACCGTAACCCCCAGCCAAAAAAGGAGGAAACACCATGGAACCTAAAACCACCAAAAAACCATCACGCAAGCTTGTTGTTTTCAAGCGGGAACTGCCGTTTTACTTAATGCTGATTCCCGGCGTAACTTTCCTGATTATCTTTTCCTACCTGCCCATGTTCGGTTTGGTCATGGCGTTCCAGGATTTTACCCCCCTGCGCAGCTTCAAAAATTCTCCCTGGGTGGGATTAAAGAACTTCCGTGACATGCTGGCCCTGCCCACGTTCTGGAACGTGGTTGGCAACACGCTGTCCATCTCAATCGCCAAGATCATCCTTCGCCTGTTGGTGCCGCTGATTCTGGCCCTGCTGCTGAACGAAGTTGTCCACCATAAGTTCATGCGGATGGCGCAGACCGTTTTCTTCCTGCCGTACTTCCTTTCCTGGGCTGTTATGGGCGGCGTGTTGCGCAACCTGTTCCAGTATGACGGCATGGTCAACGAATTGCTGGGCCGCATCGGCATTGATCCCATCATGTTCCTGGGCAGCAACACCTGGTTCCCCATCATTATTATTCTCTCCGACGTCTGGAAAGATATGGGCTATAACATGATCATATTCCTGGCGGCAATAACAGGCGTTGACCCAGCGCTGAATGAATCCGCTGCACTGGACGGCGCTAACCGCTGGCAGCAGATCTGGCACATCACCCTGCCCACCATCCGCCCCATCGTGGTCATGCTGCTGGTGCTTTCGCTCGGTTCTGTGCTCAGCGCTGGTATGAAGCAGATCATGCTGCTGTACAATCCCATGGTTTATAAGAGCTCCGATATCATTGATACACTGGTTTACCGCCTTGGCCTTGTCAACCACCAATGGTCGCTTTCTACCGCAGTTGGTATGATGAAATCCGTTGTTTCGTTCATTCTGGTTGTTATCTCCTACCGCATTGCCTCCAAACACTTTGATTATCAGGTATTCTGATCAGAAAGGAGCATTCTGTTATGAACCGTAAAAAAATGACCCTGTTCAACTATGTCAACGGCGTGTTTCTTCTCCTGCTGGTCATCGTGTGCATTCTGCCCATCCTGCACGTTATCGCGCTTTCGCTTTCGGAACGCATTGAAGCCGTTGCCGGCAATGTTACCTTCTACCCCATCGGCTTTACGCTGGAAGCTTACCGCTATGTTATGGAGGACAGCCAGTTCTGGACCTCCCTGCGCGTGACCCTGACCCGTGTTCTCATCGGCGTACCGGCCAACATTTTGCTGGTCGTGATGACGGCCTACCCGCTTTCCAAGGCCAACTCCCGCTTCCACGCCCGCACCTTCTTCTCCTGGCTGTTCGTCATCACCATGCTGTTCGGCGGCGGCACCATCCCCACCTACATCGTTATCAGCAAGCTGGGTTTGATGAACACTATCTGGGCGCTGACCCTGCCTGGAGCCATGAACGTAAGCTACATGATCTTGATCATGAACTTTTTCCGCGGCATCCCGACCGAAATTGAGGACGCAGCCGTTATTGACGGCGCCAACCAGCTGCAAATTCTGTTCCGCGTATATCTGCCCATGTCGATGCCCTCCCTGGCAACTATCATTCTGTTTGCTACCGTGGCCAACTGGAACTGCTGGATGGACGGCTACATGTACATGAACACTCCCGATAAGTACCCCCTGCAGACCTACCTGGCCACCATCCTGATGGAATCCAAGAACAACGTGGAAACCCTGATGACCCCCGAACAGTTGATCCGCATGGCAAAGGTCAGTGAAAAAACCATCGAAGCCGCGCAGATCTTCCTGGCTGCACTGCCTATCATGTGCGTGTATCCCTTCCTGCAGAAGTATTACACAAAGGGTATCGTGGTTGGCAGCGTGAAGGGCTGATATCATGTATGTACCCATTATCAAATACCCCTGGGGCGGCAGCTTTTGCCCCGAAGCCTTTGCCGAAGCAAAGCTGACGGGAAGCGGCCTGAAATTCCGCCTATGGTGCTGCGAAAAGCACCCCCGTGTAACGATGACCAAACCAAACAGTCTGGTCTGCTTGGACAGCTGCCTGGAAGTATTTTTGAACCCTTACCCCGATTTTACCCGCGATTACCTGAATTTTGAGATGAATGCCGCCGGAACACTGTTACTGCAAAAAGGCCCCGACCGCGCCCACCGCAGCTTTGTCAACCTGGCAGTGCCGCATTACCCGCAGGTACATGCCTGGCAGCTGCCGGATGTGTGGGGCGTGGAGCTGGAAGTACCCTTTGCATTTTTGCAGCAGATATACGGCCCCGCAGCCCCCGCTCTGCCGCAAAACCCTGTGGGCAATTTTTACCAGTGTTCCGGCCCGCCGCAGGAACGTTACGCCTGTTGGTCTTCTCCCCATTCCCCTCACCCTGATTTCCACCGCCCGGACGCGTTCCGGGAGATACCGTTCAGCCGGTAAAGAAAATATGGGGAATAGCTGCTAATTTCTAATTCTTAATTTCCATCAACTCCTAACGCCTACTTCCTACCTACTAACTTAATCGGAGGTTCCCCCTATGTTTAACCTTACCATCAACGCTGTTCCCGCCAGCACCATCATCGTGGGCCGCCGTGCTACCTGGCTGGACCGCCATGCGGCAGAAGAGCTGCGTGATTATGTCAAAAAAATCAGCGGAACGATCCTGAATATTGCGGACGAAACACTGACCATGGCTGTGACCGGCAACCGCATTCTCATTGGCCGCCCCTCTACCAGCGACTTGGTCAAGAACTTTGCTGACCAAAACCCCGGTATCCTGCCCGCAGAGAGCGATACCGAAAATGACTGCCTGGCCATTGTCCAGCGCGGTGAGGTTCTGGTGCTCAGCGGTTCCAATGACCGCTCGGTCTATTACAGCGTCTGCCACCTGCTGCAGACCGTCTTCCATGTCGGTTTTTACTGGGACCGCGATGTGTATGAAGCAAACCCCGATATGACCGTGCCTGATAACCTGACCATCGTGGAACGCTCCGCATTCAAGTTCCGCCACACTATTGGCCAGTGGGTATATAACCACGGCGCTTTCCTGAACGAAGCCGAGCGCCGCGAAGAACTGGACAAATACGCCCGCAACAAGATCAACTCTTACCGGCTGTACAGCTGGAACAGCTATGCCCGCAAGATGACTTTCATTAAGCTGGGCGTGCCGGGCATCGAGATCAAACCCGAAGATATCGCCCGCCGCGATATAATCCGCGATACCATTGAATATGCACAGGCCCTGGGCATTGACATTATGGTCACCCTGCCGCCGGATGAGATGACGCAGGACTTCCACAAGCTTTATCCCAATGCTCGCTACTTTGGCAGCGAGTGGGTCAAGGACGACAACGCCGCCCCCCAGACCAAGCCCTGCCTGTACCCTGAAGATCCCATGTTCAAGACTTTCTTCCAGACCTTCGTCAAAGTCTGGATCGAAGAATACGGCCCGGTGCACAACTTTGTGGCCTCTCCCCCGTGCGAAAGCCATATTTCCACCACCATAGATGATTACATCAACATCAGCGTCAACTATTCCAAGTACACCTATGAAGCTGTGCATGAGCTGGTGCCCGAAGCCCGTGTTTTCTTTGACGGATGGGGCGTGCGCGCCAACACCCCGCCCTGCATCTGGACGATGCCCGGCGTGATGCAGCGCTTTGTGGATTCCATGCCGGATGAAGTGTATATGCTGGATCTGTGGCCCAACCGCAAGGAGACCGATGCCACCTTCCGTGACCCGATGTACCGCGATGCCAACTACAGCCCGCTGCGCAAGGCCCGCTATGTGCTGGAGGCGCTGAACGAATTTGGCGGCGATGACCACATGCACGGTGATTTTGCCCGCCACATTGAAGCCGCTAAGGAGATGACCGACCCCAGCATTGTGGAACACGGCGACGGCTTTGGCAACTGCACCGAGCTGTGCGGTGTCAGCCTGCACTTCTTTGATTTGATCTTCCAGCTGGCATGGAACCCCAAAGATATTACCGTCCAGAGTTTTTTGGAAGATTCCGCCAAGCGCCGTTACGGCGGTCTGGCACCCGAAATTGGCGTAAAAGCCATGAAAACGCTGGAACAGGCTGTCTATTGTGATGACCGCGACAGTTCCCACGCACGTTACCAGAAGCGCTGCTATCTGGTGCGCCCCCAGCGCCGCCAGGTTCCGCTGAGTGAGACCCAGCAGGTCGTGGATCTGCTAAACGATTATATGACCACCATGACCGCCCTGCCCGATGACAAAAAGACCGACGCCATCGGCCAGGATATGTACGATGTGATGCGCCAGTACATTACCGAAAACTTTAACATGCACCTGCGCTGCCTGTTGGAGCTGTTCCTGCGCCGCAAAACTGCGAAAAATCTGCACGAGACCTTTGAGCTGCACGCCACGATGATGGAACAGCTGTTGACCCAGCTGGAAGTGATGACCAGCGCCAACACCAAGATGTATGTAGAACACATTGTGCGCTGGCTGCAGGGCCGCCCCTGTGACCCTAACGTTGCCAGCGAGGATACCTACATCCCTAAAGAAGAGTTCCGCGCCTGGATGCGTGACCTTGGCACCACGTTTGTCAAGAGTATTCCCAACCTGCCGGACTACAACAGCCAGGATTTCCACGAACTGATCTGCTATTATTACCATCCGCGCATCAATGCCTGTGTGGATACCCTGCGCGGTCTGCTGGATGACGGCGGCGCTACCTCCCCCAAGGAAGTGGACGACCTGCTGGAAGCCGCCTACAAAGTGGTGGAACAGCATTGGATCGAAGTTGGCTACCCTGTGACCGATGAATGCGAAGCCATCCACCTGCCGCTGTGGCAGGCCGCCCAGAACGCTTGGAAGATCCTGCACATTCTGCCGCTGAAAGATGGCCTGGTGGAAAGCGAAGAGATCGTGAAGGAAGTCATTGATGTGTTCGCCAGCTTCTCTGAAACCGCCGACCCGGACGAAGAACGCTCCTGGGTGAGCGAAAACCCGTTTGCAGACGAAAACAAGCCCGCGGAGGAATGATCCCCCTGCCACGAGGATAAAACCATGGATATTTTTGAAGAACTTGGCCTGCACCGCTATATCAACGCGCAGGATACGTTTACCACTTATGGTGCCAGCTGCATGCCTGCGGCCAGCCTGCGGGCCATGCGGGAGATTGCATCCAGCTGTGTGGAACTGGCCGAAGTTCAGGCCAAAACCGGCGATGCCCTGGCAAAACTGACCCATAACGAAGGTGCTTATATTTCCAACGGCGCGGCGGGAGGCATGATGGTTGCCACCGCTGCCGCCCTGGCGCGGGACGATGAAAAAATTTTCCATAGCCTGCCGGAGATCACCGGCCCGCGGTACGAGGTTGTCATGCAGGCCGCCCAGCGCAACATGTATGACCGCGGCTGCTCGGCTGTCGGCGCAAAAATGCGCTATATCGGTACAGCGGACACCGCTCCGACTGTGGAAGAGCTGGAAGCAGCCATTACCCCGGCAACGGCTGCCGTGTTTTATGTCATCTTTTTTGGGCGCGATGCCTCTCTGCCGCTGGAAACAATAGTGGAGGTGGCCCACCGCCATGGGGTGCCCGTAATCGTGGATGCTGCTGCCCAAAACCCGCCCGCCGAAAACCTTTGGAAGTTCACCGGCATGGGGGCTGACCTGGTTATTTTCAGCGGCGGCAAAACCATGCGCGGCCCGCAGGATTCCGGTTTGATCGTGGGAAAAAAGGAATGGATCGACCGCTGCCGCCGCTGGGGTCCCCCCACGGATGGCGCCTGCCGCGGGTGCAAGACCTCGCGCGAATCAATCGTTGGGTTGTACAAAGCCGTGCAGCTTTATCTCCAGCGGGACGAAGCCACCCTGATGCGCACCCTGAACCGCCGCTGCGCCGCTTTTGAGCGAACCCTGCGGGACTGCGGCTTTATCCAGATCACCCGCACGCAGGAAGGCCCTGTCGGCCAGGTTATGGCCCGCACCTATGCCGTAATGCCATATGGCAGCGCCAAAGATTTGGCAGACAAAATGCGTGCCAACGGCATTTACATCGGTGCGGAGCCGGGCAACCGGATTCTACTCAACCCGTTGATGGTCGCGCCTGCACAGGTCAAAACCGTGTGCGAAACGCTGGCCACCTGTATGCAACAAATCAAGGAGGAACTGTGAACCATGGGTGTTACGGAACAACGTATGGAACAGCTGGGCATTACCCTGCAGCAGACCGATTGGCGCGGCAAAGGCGCCGTGGAAGCCGTTTTGGCGGGCGATATGCTGTACATTTCTGCTCATTACCCGGTGGACGAAAACGGTACCCCCGTTTATGTCGGCCGTGTGGGCGCTGAAATTGATGAAGCCGCCGCATACCAGGCCGCGCGCCTGTGCGGGCTGAACATGCTGCGCACCATCCAGGCCTATATTGGCAGCCTGGACCGCGTGGATTACTTTGTCAAGGCGCTGGGCCTTGTCAACAGCGCCGGGGACTTTTACAACATGCCTGCCGTCATGAACGGTTACTCCGACCTGATGGTAGAGATCTTCGGCCACCGCGGGCAGCATGCCCGTGCGGCCATGGGCGCTTACGTTCTACCGGGCAATATGCCGGTCAGCGTGGACGCCATTGTTAAAATACGCCGTTAAAGGAGGGCACAGAACATGGCTGTGGCGAATCACCCCCTGTGCGAGCCGGTCCGCTTTGCGCATTACAAAGCGCTGGTTCCCATCCGGGAAGTTGACGGCATTGTGTATGTTTCCGGCCACGGGCCGGAAGATATCAACACCTATGAACCGCTGTACCGTGGCCGCGTTGGCACAGATCTTACGCTGGAAGATGGCTATAACGCCGCAGCAGAATGTGCCAAAACCCTGTTGCGTGCCGTGCAGCAGCGGTACGGCAGCCTGGACTGCATCCACCACCTGGTGCGCGCCACCGCGCTGGTGAACTGCGGCGAAGGTTTTATCCAACCCGAAAAAGTGGTGGATGGCTTTTCCGATACCTGCATGGAAATTTTGCAGGAGCGCGGCTACCACACCCGCACCATTATGGGCACCCACAACATGCCCAACCACAATATCCCCGTTGAAGTTGAAATGATTTTTGTACTTGCGGACCGCTACCGCAATACCTTGGGAGGGAATCAGGATGTCTGCGTATGATCTTATTCTGCAGGGCGGCACGTTATACGACCCCTGCGCCGGAACTATGGAACTTTGTGACCTTGCCATTAAGGATGGCAAAATTGCTGCCCGCGGCAAAAACCTGAACGCGGCGGATGCCGAGACTGTGATGGATGTGACCGGTCTGATCGTATCCCCAGGTCTGATCGACATGCACTGCCATGTCTACCCGGTGTTCCCCTACCAGATGCCGGATTCTCTGCGCACCATCAACGCGGAAGAATACATGTTCCGCGCCGGTGTTACCACTGCGGTGGACGCCGGTACCACCGGCTGGCGCAACTTTGGCGACTTCAAGGAAAACGTTATCGACGCCACCAAGGTGCGTGTTCTCGCCTTTATTGATATGGCCGCCAAGGGGATGCACTATCCCCCGTCAGAGCAGGCTGTGGCTGACATCAACCCCGAAATCACCGCCGCCGTTGCCAACACCTGGTCGGATGTCATTGTCGGCGTCAAGAGTGCCCACTATTGGGCGAAGCACGAGGATGCTGACCACCCCATCTGGGCTTCCATTGACGGCGCTATCAAGGCAGCTTCCATGAGCGGAAAGATCGTGATGGTTGACAGCATCCCCATTGTGCCGGAACGCAGCTACCCGGACATCCTGGCCCGCCTGCGCCCAGGCGATGTACACACCCATGTGTTTGCGCAGCAGTTCCCCCTGATGGACGAAAACGGCAGGATGCAGCCCTATATGCTGGCCGAACGGGAGCGCGGCGTTCACTTTGATGTGGGCCACGGTTCCGGCAGCTTCTGGTTCCGCCAGGCGGTCGGCTGCTTCAACCAGGGCTTCTGGCCGGATACCATCTCCACCGACCTGCACCACCAGAACGTGACCGGCCCCGCCATTGACCTGTTGTATGTTGCCAGCAAGTTCCTGGCCATAGGCATGCCGTTGCAGGATGTGCTGTACCGCGTAACCCGTGCCCCGGCGCTGAGCATCCACCGCCCCGAACTGGGCACGCTGGATGTGGGTGCCTGCGCAGATATCGCTGTGCTGCGCAACCGCGAAGGTAAGTTCGGCTACATGGACTGCGGCGGTGCCCGCCTGACCGGCGAGGGCAAACTGGAGTGCGTTGCCACCCTGCGTGAGGGCGAAGTGGTGTTTGACCCCGAAGCCCGCAGCATGCCGGATTGGCAGAACGCCCCCGCCCCCTATTGGACAGCCCCCGGCACAACGCGCAGCTGGACGCTGTGGAAGTGAGGAAATTATGCTGCTGAATGACCGCGACCAGATCATTGCCATGACGGCAGAGTGGACCGGCGAACGCTACCCCAATGGCCGCCCCCGCGTGAGCGATGAAAAAATAGAGATCCTGAAAAACCTGACCCAGGAAGAAATCTGGCAGCCGCTGTACTCCTGCGGATACCGGTTCCAGTTCCAGGGTGATTTGAAACCTCTGCACCCGGACAAAAAGCTGTACGGCCGTGCTGTGACCTGCTGCTTTATGCCCCAGCGCCCGGACCTGCGCCAGCATGTGTTCAATGTAGCCCGCAGCCGTGGCTGGAAAGGCGACTGCAACCAATGGGTGATCGACAGCTTGGAAGAAAGCGATGTTGTTGTGTGCGACCTGTATGATAAGATCCTGCGCGGCACCTTTGTGGGCGGCAACCTGACCACCGCGGTCAAGGCCCGCACCAAAAACGGCGGCGTGGTGGTGTGGGGCGGCGTGCGCGATTTGGAACAGATGCAGAACATTGATGTGCAGGTGTTCTATCGCGGCGTAGACCCCACCCCCATCCGGGACTGCCAGATCACGGCGTTCAACGGCCCCTGCCGCATCGGCACGGCCATCTGCCTGCCGGGCGATATCGTTATCGGCACCAAGAACGGCATTCTGTTTGTGCCCAGCCATATGGTAGATTACGTCATTGAGCACGCCTACAAATCTCAGGTGCGCGACCTGTACGCATTCCCCAAGCTGGAAGCCGGTATCTACACCACCGCCGATGTGGACGCCGTGGTATGGAACGACCAGATGATGCAGGCCCTGCTGAACTTTATTGATACCAACCCCGCCGCGGCCAAGTACCGCGGGCTGGACTGGAGCGTGGAACTGCGTGCCGCCGCCGGTGACGAAGCCGCCATTGATGAGCTGTACCAGCAGTTTGACATTGAGCGCTATGGCGCGCCCGGCCAGAAAAAAGAGGTGCTGATATGAGAGATATTTCGCTTTACCTGAGCACGATCCCCGATTATAACCAGATGCTGGCGGGAAAAAATGTGCTCATCACTACCGCTGCCCGCGGCATTGGCAAAAGTATTGCCCTGCTGTTTGCGCGCCAGGGGGCGGACGTCTATTTCGGCGGCCGCAACGAAGAATATGTGCGCACCACAGAAAAAGAATTGCAGGCCATCCGCCCCGGCTGCCGCGGCTATGTGGTAGACCTGGCCAAAGCCGACCAGACCGAAGCCTTTGTGGATGCTGCCGTAAAGGACAGCGGCGGCTTTGACATTCTGGTTTCTACCGTTGGCGTCAACTGCCACTGTCCCGCAGCGGAATACAAAGATGAGGATATGTTCCGCCTGTTGGAAACGAACTATCTCAGCGGCGTGCGCTGCGCGCGCAAAGTTATCCCCACCATGCAGGCGCGCGGGGGCGGCAGCATCATCAACATTTCGTCCATTCACAGCCTGATGAGCCAGCCCACCAACATGCTGTACGCCGGTACCAAGGGCGCAATGAATGCCGCAGCCCGCGTGATGGCACTGGATTACGCCAAGGATAACATCCGGGTGAACACTATCTGCCCCGGCGTGGTCATCAGCGATGTGATGTATGATGACATGGACAAGCTGGACGATGCCGGCAAAAAGCAGTTGGACGCTGCCCTGCACCGCTGCCAGCCTTTGGAGCCTGGCCGCATGCAGGATATTGCCAACACAGCCCTGTTTTTTGCCAGCAATATGAGCGCCAACATTACCGGCCAGACCCTGCTTTCCGACGGCGGAACAAGCATTAAGGCACATGATATGGACTGCTGAAACTAGGTAAGAGGTAGGAAGGAGGAGTTAATTAGGAATCAGGAACGAGAAATTAGGAATTTGAGGTAGGGCGGGGTCACCTGACCCCGCCGAATTGGCCCGAAGGCAGCTCTTAGACTGGAGATAAACTGTTCCCCACAGATAATTTTTATTGTCCATCATCTTCTTTCCCTTACTTCTCACCCTACCAATTCCTACTTTCTACTTCCTCATTCCTAATTGTTCTAACTTCTCCCCCTGCTTCCTGACTCCTAACTTTTCCCGGAGGTTCCCAATGGCCCACACTCTTTTATTTTCCGGCTATGGTGCGCCGGGGTGCGATGATCTGGCGGTGTGCCGCTTAACGGCGGACGGAACGCTGGAAACTTTATCTACCCTGCGGCATGGCCGTGCCCCCAGCTTTTGCTGCCGGGGGCAAAATGGTTGGATTTATGCCGCATCGGAACGCGGGGATGGCGCGGATGTGACCGCCTATGTGCTGGACGGCATGACCCTGCGCGAGATCGCCCGCATTGAAATTCCTACCGGCCGCGGCTTGTGCCATCTGTATGCCTGCGGCGATGTGATTTACGGCAGCTGCTTTGAAAACGGCCTGTATTTTGCTGTGGATAGTGCCCTGACTCGCATTTTGTGGCAATTCCAGCCCGCAGGGGCCAACGCCCACTGGGTGCAGTCTGTGGGGCACGCGTTATTCCTGGCGGATTTGGGCAACAGCCGCCTGTACCGCCTTGCGTTGGAAAATAATCTGCCCACCGGCAGCGTAAAGACTCTGCCCCAGCCCACCGGCAGCGGCCCGCGCCAGGTGTTGGATGCCGGGGACGGCATGCTGGACTGTGTGTATGAGCTGGACGGCCACATGCGGGTGCTGAACCATGACGGCTGCACCGTTTCCACTGTGCAGGCCAGCACTGTGCCCAAGCCGCGCAGCTGGCCGGGTGGTGCCTGCGCCACGGCGGATGGCACCCTGTTTGTCAGCAACCGCGGGCCCAACACCATCTCGGCGTGGCAGCGCAGCGGCCCGACCCGCCATTTCCTTTGCGAATGGCCCACCGGCGATTGGCCGCGGGCGCTGTGCGCAGTGCCGGGCACCCTGTATCTGTTGGCTGCCTGCCAACGAGAGGGCGCGGTGCATTGTTACTATTGTTCACCCTTGCCCCACCGCGCCCCTACCGAAACCGCCAGCCTTGCGCTGCCTGGTGCTTCCTGCGCGCTGGTGCTGGACTGATTTTTGTCATTGTATTTTCTCTTTTCCTCATTTTTTACTTGTTCAAGCTTTTCTTCTCTGCACAATAACCTCCTACTTGCACCTTTCCCTATGGCAAAGCCCATACCGGAAAAGCGGGATTTCCCTGTCTCTGCTTTTCGGTATGGGCTTTTTGTAGTTCTTTTATTTTCTGGGGTTACCGTGCGCGGCTCTGGCGGCGGTACTGGGTGGGGGTGCTGCCCATCGACTTTTTGAACATCTTGGTAAAATAGTTCACATCCAGGATGCCCACCTGCTCCGCCACTACCGAGATATTCTGCTCGGTGGTGCTCAACAGATTGGCCGCGCGCTGGATGCGCTGCGTGTTGATAAAATCTGTCAGGGTGGTTCCGGTATCCTGCTTGAACAGGCTGGAGAGGTACGATGGGCTGATATAGTACATAGCGGCCAGGCTTTTGGGCGAAAGCTGGTCCGACAAGTTCAGGTTGATCGTATTGATGACCTTTTGCACCAGCGGTGAATATTGCTGCAAAGAATACCGCCGCACATATGCGCAGTACTCTTTTACCATTGTCTGCACCAGCGGCCAGCTTTCCTCGTCCACCATGTTTTCGATCATCAGGGCATAACGGGAGGAAATCTCGTCAATGTAATACGGGTGGATGTTGCTGCGCTCAATGGCTTTGCGCAGCAGAGTGTTCATCACGGTCAGCATGATCTTGGTCTGGTACAGTGAGCCGAAAAAACGCCCGCCATAGGTAAAGCGTGCCATTTGCTGGCAGGCTTTCAGCGCAGCTTCGGTGTTGCCGCAAGCCGCCGCGTCCCAGATGGCATTTTCGTTGGCATAGCGCTGTTCAAGCATCTGGATCGGGATCTCCCGCTGGAACTCCGGTTCGGTAAAATAGCGCAGGTCAGTGGTAAAATGGAACGGCAGAAACTCTTTCTGCTGGTCCAGGTGGAATTCCTCTTTTGGGAACATCATGGAAACAACTGCCACGATGGAAGCCTGGAAACCGCTGCCCGACAGAATCCGCACCCCGTTATAGTAGCTCTGTACAGCGTCATCGCCTTTCTCACCAATGTGACGGCGTGCCCAGCTGCGGGATTTTTCGCTACGCTCGGCGGTGGCCCACGGGCCGATCATGAACACAGCGTTTTCTTCGTCTGGAATGCGGAACAGCGCAAACTGCAATTCAAAGGTGCCTTCGGCAAACAGCAGCGTGTTGGGCGGGGTGCTTTGCAGCAACAGGCTGCCGAATTCCTGCCAGTCAAAATAGGGGTCCAGCGCTTTGCGCAGGCCGTAATCAAACTGGTCCAGCCCATCAAAGGGCGGCGTTACCCGCATGCAGCGGATGTTGCTGGCGGAGGCCAGCCGGGTCAGAACGTCCAGTAAATCTGCTTGCATCAGGCACCTCGTTTTCTCAGCGGCGGGCGGCGCTGCCGCGTGCCCACCGGGTAAAGGGGTTGTTATTTTTTGCCCCGCGTGTTATCGTTGTTGCTTTTCCCGGCCAGGTAACGCATGATGGGCGGCATGCCCACGGCAAGCGCTACCAACACCGCCAACACAAGCGGGCTGGGGGCCTGGTGGTTAGGGTTGAACAACAGCTGAACGATCTGGTCCATGGCGGGTCGCCTTTCTTGTGTGCCGTATCGGCGTTAAAAAGTGTGACTTTACTGCTTCTAGTTTAACATGTCTGCGCAGAAATGGAAAGCAATTTTGCCGGAAATAATAACCAAAAGCAATAGCTGCTTTTCGGCATATTGTGCAGGTGCTACCCTGAAATTTTGCCAACATGCGCTGTTTCCCTGAATCCACAGCAAGCCCCGCAGGCAAACAGCAGCCTGCGGGGCGGCGGAGGGAGGAGGTTTTTACAGGTAAATGATGCCGTTTTCGTCCGGTTTCATCGGCACGGCGATCATTGCGTCGATCATTGTCATGGCAATGGAAAATCCGCTCCAGCAGGTGACCAGGTAGAGCAAGCCCATCTTCCACTGTTTTGCATAAAAGCGCTGGGCGCCAAATACCCCAAGAAGGCACCACCGCAGGTAGGCCTTGCGGTTCACCGGCACTTTGGCCCGGTTAGCGTGGGCGGTCACAGCGCAGTCAATCAGCCGCCACAGGGGGCCGTGGCTAGCAGCTTCATCGGTGCGCAGTGCAGAGTTCTGGGTGGTTTCGGAAGCCATTTCCATTTGCTTTTCCAATGCAGGTACCTCACTGTAACAACGGGTGCGCCCGATGGACGGGTGGCCCCGCGGGGAATGTGGTTCGGTTTGGGGTTATGCTTCGGCCATAGCCTTTGCCTTGATCTTGACAATCTCGTCCTGGATCTCGGCCATCTTTTCTTTGCTCAGCGGATAGAACTTCATGGCAATCAGGTTGCAGATCAAACCGATGGTGATCAGGCCGTATGCCAGGAACACAACGCCAACACGCAGCTGCGGGGTAACGATATCGCCCACGCTGGGGTTGTGGTCGGTAAAGCCGCAGGCAGCAAACACCAGACCGGCGATCATGGGAGCGAAAGAGGAAATCATCTTGTCCACAAAGCTGAACAGGGTGCCCATCAGACCGGGAACATACTTGCCAGAGCGGTATACTTCATAGTCGGCACAGTCAGCGGTCATGGGAATTACGATATTGCCGGAAATACCCTGGCAGCCGGCATACAGGATGCTGAACACAACATAGGTGATCAGGAAGGGGCCCCAGTTCAATGCACCGGTTTCGGGGTTGCTGGTCATTGTTGTGGGGTCGCCAACAATCCACAGGGCGGACAGGATAACGTTGCAGATAATGCCGCCGATAGAGCCAATGACCATGGCTTTTTTCTGGCCAAAGCGGGTGGCAACGATAGAGATAACCAGGAAGGTGAGGATGACGCTGGGGATGGTGGTAACGGCGGTCACGCTGCCCTGCAGTTTGATGGAACCGGCAATGCAGGCAAACATAGCAACGGCAACAGCGCTGGTTTTGGCAGTGGAGCCGAGCTTATCCGTGGAGGCGGACAGCACCAGCATCTGGATAGCGCGGTTGTTTTTCAGGGTATCCCAGTAGTCTTTCAGGCCGACCTTGATGGGTTTGCCAGTGCCAAAGAATTCCGGGCGGTCTTTGGGTGCAATGGAGATGACGGCGATCACGGTAAAGATGGCGGACATAATGGCGGTCATCATCCAGAATTCATGGAAGAACTGGGTAGAGGTATAGTTGCCAACATCAGCATACTTGTTGGCAATATTGGCAACGACAATAGCCAGCACCGTAAACAGGATGGTATTGAACACGCCATCGAAAGAAGCGAACATGGGGCGCTGTTTGGGATCGTTGGTCATGCAGCTCTGGGCGCTCTTGGTAACAACGCACTGGCAGGTGTAGCCCAGGTAATAAATGCAGCAGAACACAACAAAGAAAATAAAGCGGGCGGGGCCTTCCGGCAGTTTGTGGGTAAAGTGGAACATGATAAAGCTGGAAGCCGCCAGAATGATGTTGCCAATGACCATGAACGGGCGGTTTTTGCCGAACTTGCCGTTGGTTTTATCCACCATGTAGCCAATGAACGGGTCCGTTACGCCGTCCCAGATACGCATCGCCATGGTAAAGCTGGATGCCATGACCATGCCAACGCCAACAAAGCCCAGTAGATAAAAACTGACATAGTTCATGAACATCAGGTAAAGGTTGGTCGCGGTGTTGTTGAGCGCAAAGCCTGCAATGCGCCACAGGGGTACACGGTGGATGCCGTTTGTTTCGTAATCCTTGTCATAATACTTGTCGGGCAGGGTTCTTGTCTTAGCCATTTCTTTTCTCCTTACTTGGGGTATATCTGAAAGGCTGAAAATGCGGCCTGTTCAGGTACACTTTATGGAATTTCTTCCTCCGCTTGTCTGGAACGTTCCGGCACCCAGCCCCACACTGTTCACCGCAGTTCCACAACTTTGTGTCTATATTATGAACGTTCAGGAAGAATGGCGTTAGTAAATTTTACAGGTAAAACAGGAAAATCGGAGCATAAATTATGCAGGGGGAAGCGATGAGCAGGGAGAATTTGCAATGAAAAATTAGCAATTATAAGGTAAGAACCGGCGCTTTACTTAAAAGAATAAATAATAATGAATAAAGAATAATGGTGGTGGAGCGCGGCGCGGTGCGCCGCTCAAAAATATTAAGTTTGTTGTGTGCTGAAAGTATGCGATGGAACATGAAGCTGATTTGTGAGGGGACGATGCTTGCCATCGTTCCGTGGGCCTATCTGCATTGCAGCTTTCAAAATTGTATCATGCCGTACTCTACGATGGTGGTGCGGTCCCCAGGCCTGGCCGAATGCCAGGCACCACAATTATTCGCAGATTTTGCGGGTTTTCCCAAAAAATCTACTAACGATACCGGCGGTTTTATGTGATAATAGAATCATCGAACAACTTCCGAACCGCAAAAACCTTTGGCAATACCGCATAATTCTAAGTGCCGATACGGCGAGCGAGGTGCGGCAGATGCCAAGCCAAAAGCGCAGATAATACTGGATGTCTTATCGAGCATTTTGGCAACGCAGATGCCGTGCCGCAGCCGCCGGAGCGGTGCTTAAGCCGTAAGGCGGGAATTGTGCGGTGTTGCCCTTTGTAAAACACGGAACCAACATGACGCAAGCCCAACGTATTTCAGGGAAACACTTCACCCAGTCTGGTATCCAACCCCACCCAAACTGAACGAATGGCCCCACATTCCCGGAAAAATTGTTGGAGCAAAACATTCATTTTATTGAAACAAGGAGAAACAACGCTATGGAAAATAAATCTTTGCTGTACCCCTGCGCTTCCGCTGCACGCCGCGTTATCAGCCTGGATGGCATGTGGCGCTTTGAGTTCGACCCCGAAAGCAACGGTATGGATGCCGGCTGGGGCGTCGGACTGCCCAAACCCATCTCGATGCCGGTCCCGGCTTCGTTCTGCGATTTCTTTACCGATAAGGAGTCCCGCGAATACTGCGGCGATTTCTGGTACGAAACCGATTTCTTTGTTCCGGGTGAATGGAGCGGCAAGGATGTTGCCATCCGCTTCGGTTCTGTCACCCACCGCGCCCGCGTGTTTGTGAACGGCGTGGAAGTTGTCAACCATGAGGGCGGCTTTTTACCCTTTGATGCCAACGTGACCGAGATTGTGCGGTACAACCAGTACAACAAGCTGACTGTGTTGGCCAACAACGAACTGAACGAGTACATGCTGCCCGCAGGCCAGACCAACACCCTTTCTAACGGAAAAAAGGTTGCGGCACCGTACTTTGATTTCTACAATTACGCGGGTATCCACCGCCCGGTCAAGCTGCTGGCCTTGCCCAAAGAGCGTGTTCTGGATTTTGAGGTGACCAACCGCCTGGTGGACGGCGGTGCCGAGGTAGACTATACCGTAACCACGAATGGCAGCCATGATGTGACGGTGGAAGTGCTGGATGGCACCACCAAGGTGGCCGAAGCCAGCGGCAAAACCGGCACTTTGAAAATCACCAATGCTAAGCTGTGGAATGTGCACGCCGCTTACCTGTACAACTTCGTCATCCGCATTACCGATGGCCACGCCGTGATCGATGAATATTTTGACAAGATCGGTATCCGTACCTTTGAAGTTAAGGATGGCCACTTCCTGCTCAACGGCAAACCGGTGTATCTGCGCGGTTTTGGCAAGCACGAAGATTCCGACATCCGCGGCCGCGGCCTGGACCTGGCTACCGTCAAGCGCGATTACGAGCTGATGAAGTGGATCGGCGCAAACTGCTTCCGCACCAGCCACTACCCCTATGCCGAAGAACTGTACCAGATGGCAGACGAAGAGGGCTTTTTGATCATTGACGAAGTGCCTGCCGTCGGCTTTATGCAGAGCACGATGAATTTCCTGGCTGCCAACCAGGGCAACGGCAAAAAGGTGGGCTACTTTGAAAAGGAAACCACCCCCAAGCTGCTGGAAAACCACAAGGCTGCCCTGACCGATATGATCACCCGCGACAAGAACCACGCATCGGTCATCGCATGGAGCATCCTAAACGAACCCCAGTGCACCAGCGAGGGTACCGAAGCATACTTTAAGCCGCTGTTTGACCTGGCCCACGAGCTTGACCCCCAGAAACGCCCCCGCACCTATGCCATCGTGATGATGAGCCTGCCCAACAACAGCAAGGGCCAGCAGTTTGCGGATTTCATCAGCCTGAACCGCTATTACGGCTGGTATGTGATGGGCGGCATGTGCATTGTGGACGCCGAGACGGCGTTCCGCAAAGAGATGGACGGCTGGGCACAGGTTTTGAACGGCCGCCCGATGATCTTTACCGAGTACGGCGCTGACACCATGCCCAGCGAGCACAAACTGCCCAGCGTGATGTGGAGCCAGGAGTACCAGAACGAGTACCTGGATATGAACCACAATGTGTTTGACAGTTACGACTTTGTGCAGGGCGAACTGGTGTGGAACTTTGCCGACTTCCAGACCACCGAGGGCATTATGCGTGCCAACGGCAACAAAAAGGGTATTTTCACCCGCCAGCGCCAGCCCAAGGATGCCGCTTTCCACTTCCGCGCACGCTGGACCAGCCTGCCGGTAGATTACAAGGGCAATACCGCACAATTCTAAGTGCCGATACGGCGAGCGAGGCACGGCAGCTGCTAAGCCAAAAGCGCAGATAATACTTTGTGTATTATCGAGCATTTTGGCAATGCAGATGCCGTGCCGCAGCCACCGGAGCGGTGCTTAAGCTGTCAGGCGGGAATTGTGCGGTGTTGCCCAAGGGCGATAAATAACATTTCCTGCCTTTAACAGTTCAACACCTCCTCTCCTACGCGGGCACATCCTTTTGCGGTGTGCCCGCGATCTTGGATTCTATTGGAAATTAGCAATTCGAAATGGGAAATTAGGGCAAAACCGAAAGGAGCTCTCCATGCCAAAAGCATCTGACAACATCAAGATTTACCGCAACCCCAATGGGCCGGTAGTGTCCACCGTTAACCGCAGGGTGTTGGAGCAGGACGGCCTGACCTTCAAGGATATTGACGGCACCGGAACGCTGTCCCCCGTCAACGACTGGCGCAACAGCCCGGCCGAGCGCGCAGCGGCTTACGTTAAAACGTTGAGCGTGAAGGAAAAGATCGCCCAGCTGTTCATTTCGGACTGGCGGATGGCCAAGTACCCCATCACCGGCCCCATGGTGGACCTATATAAAGATATTGAGAAAAAGACTGACGAGACAGGCATTCTGGATGAGGGCGAATTCCGCGGCAAGACAATTTTCGGCGAGCAATACTTGCCCGGCACCTCTTCCCTGCTCAAAGACTGGTTCAACCGCCATGTTATCCTGCGTGCCAACGCCACCCCCGCCGATTTGGCTGATTGGATGAACCAGGCGGATGCAGTGTGCGAGGAGTGCGAGCACTTTATCCCTGTGGCAGCGGCGTCCAACTCCCGCAACGAGAATGGCGAGCTGGTGTTCGGAATGAACGATGCGGGCGGCGTGCTGGCAACCTGGCCCGGTACCTTGGGCATTGCCGCCGCCGTTAAGGGCAGCAAAATTGATCTTGTGGACAAGTTTGCCGATACCATCCGCCGCGAATGGAACGCCTGCGGCCTGCGCAAAGGCTATATGTACATGGCGGACGCTGTGACCGACCCGCGCTGGCAGCGTACCTACGGTACTTTTGGCGAGGATCCGGCCCTGATCAGCGAGATTATGGCCCATATTATCCCCTGTATTCAGGGCAGCGACCATGGTGTGACCGAGGATGGCGTTGCGGTAACGACCAAACACTTCCCGGGCGGCGGCGCGCGCGAAAATGGCTTTGACCCCCATTACGCTGCGGGCCAGTGGAACGTGTACGCCACCCCCGGCAGCCTGGAAACCTACCACCTGCCGCCGTTTGCCGCGGCCGTCAAGGCGGGAACTTCTTCCATTATGCCGTATTATTCTAAGCCCGCAGCAGCAAAAAGTGCGGTGCAGCATGATCTAGCAGGCAATACCGTGGAAATGAAACCTTATGGCTTCGCCTACAACAAGTATTTTATCGATACCATGCTGCGCGGTCAGATGGGTTTTGACGGCTACATCAACTCCGATACCGGCATTGCCCACAACATGGCCTGGGGCGTTGAGATGCTGGATGTGCCGGAGCGCATCGGCTTTGCCGTGGCCAATGCAGGCGTGGATATCATCAGCGGCCTGTTTGATAACGAAGCCGGCATGGAAGCCTACAACCGCGGCAAAAATGGTTATTATGAAACCCACCCCCTTCCGGAAGGCTTTGCCAAAGAGGAACTAACCCTGACGGATGAAGCACTGGACCGTGCCGTGGCCCGCACCCTGACGGAACTGTTTGCCCTGGGAATGTTTGAGAACCCCTACCGCGACCCGGACGAAGCCGCACGCATTGTGGCCACCCCCAGCGATTGGGAAGCCGCCGCGGATGCCCATCGCCGCAGCGTGGTGCTGTTGAAAAATGACGGTACCCTGCCCCTGACCGCCGACAAGCGCGCGAACAAAAAAATCTATGCCGAAGCATTTTTGAAAAACGCCAAGCACGCCGCGGATTCCACTGCCGCGCTGCGCAAAGAGCTGGCCAATACCTGCACCCTGGTGGATGACCCCGCCCAGGCGGATTTTGCCCTGCTGTTTGTCTCTCCCTCCTCCGGCGAATATTTTAACGCCACCCCCGGCTATCTGGAGCTGGATATCTGTGAGGACAAGACGGTCTGCAATGTAGATGCGAACGGCAAGCCGATGGCCGACACCCACACAGAAACCACGCTGCATGGGGGAAAACGACTGGCTGAGATTGCCGCATCGGTACACGCAAACGGCGGCAAGGTCATCACCAATGTGAACATAACGCTGGCCTGGCAGCTGGGCAATGTAGAGCCGTTGTGCGATGTGCTGCTGGCCGGGTTTGACACCTACCGTTCTGCTACGCTGGATGTTATTTTTGGCTGTTTTGCCCCCACCGGCAAGCTGCCCCTCACCCTGCCCCGCGGGGATGCCGTGCTGGCTGTGAACGCCGACGGCGTTTGCATCAGCCCCAACGATGTGCCCGGTTACGACAAAGATCGCTATATGCCCGATTCCCTCAAAGACGAGAACGGCAAAGCCTATGCTTACCGCGATGCTGCGGGAAATTATTATGAGTATGGATTTGGGTTGGAAGGATAAGCCCGTTGGTGCGGCAAGGCAAAACGACGTAAAACGATTAGTAATTAGCAATGAGTAAATGAAGTCAAAACCACCGGCTGAGCCGGTGGCTTGGGTAAGCCCTAGACTAGCAAAGCCCCTTAAGGGGCCACGAATGGGTCTGCCAACTGCATTCCTGTCTCGTGGCTGGCCCCTCAAGGGGCCTTTTATTTACGCCTTGGTTCCCTTGCTACCCGTAAACGGGTCCGTGAATTCCTTAAGGCTTAACTGGTCTGCAATCTGGTCTTGTTCCAGCTGTCTCTTGATATACTCCTGGATTCTCTGCTTGTTTTTTCCAACAGTATCCACAAAATATCCTCTGGCCCAGAAATGCCGATTTCCATACTTGTACTTTAAATTCGCGTGTCTGTCGAAAATCATGAGGCTGCTCTTTCCCTTGAGATTTGGGTTGCGGACCGTCGGCACATTCCTACAACGGCATCTCGCGTCAATGGAATATTGCTTCGCTGAATGAATACATCAAAGGGATAGACGGCGGGATACCGGCATTCGAGATTGAAGAGCTCGATTTGTACACCCGCTATAATGACTTTGTAATCACCGGTATCCGCACCAAATGGGGAATGCCGCTATCCAAGCTTCGCAGAGAATATGGTGAAGAACTGTACGCCTATTGTCTACGCATGGCACAGCCTTATCTGAAACAAGGAACACTGGAAATAGTCAATGATACGCTAAAACTGACACGCCCGGGTATTTTCATTTCAGACGGCATAATGAGTGACATGCTCCGTGTAGAAGACTAGATGTAAGGTATCATTCTTTTTCATAATATCTCACCCAATCGACCAGCATCTCCACCGGCAAGTCCTTCGGGTCCACGCCTCCTACCCATGAGCCACCCAGCTGCATGTCTATCAGCAAATAATAAGGCTGATAAAAGGGATATTGCCCTTCTTTGTCAGTACTTATCCGCGGATAGGTGAAGGTGTAATCATGGTTAATGGCAAAGACCAAGCTGTCAGGATAAATATCTACCGAGTAAATGTTATATT
>OGYE01000666.1_pt1 | contig 22315 bp, 18 predicted proteins | sample 1576471 | NCBI WGS metagenome assembly OGYE01 (sample SAMEA3541532, study PRJEB24748) | human gut metagenome | biome: human gut; feature: human-associated habitat; material: faeces | place: China | collected 2012
CTGCATAATATCACCTAAACTTCCTAAATAATATTATACTAAAAAAATCCGGTGTCTTTATATCGTAACCGGCGGCAAGCGTGTGCGCCGTATCGAGGCATACTCCTACCCGGCTCTTATCCTCTACCTCATTTATAATATAGGCGATCTGCTCGAAGGTATATCCCAAGTTCGAGCCTTGCCCCGCCGTATTCTCTATCACGGCACATACGCCACTCGTCTGAGCCAACGTGATATTGATCGACTCGGCGATGCGAGACAGGCAGGTATCCACCTCCATCTTCCCCAAATGGCTTCCGGGATGGAAATTCAGCATTTTCAGTCCCAGTTGCTCGCAGCGTGTCATCTCGTCCAGAAAAGCGTCACGGGATTTCTGCAATCCCTCGGCGTCTGGGTTCCCCAGATTGATCAAATAGCTATCGTGCGGCAAGATACATCCCGGATCGTAACCGTACGCTTCACACCGCTCCTTAAATAAATGGATACTGTCCGCCTTCAACGGCTGCGACTTCCATTGCCTCTGATTCCGGGTGAAAAGGGCAAAAGCCTTCGCACCGATCTCATGGGCATTAACGGGGGCATTCTCAACCCCACCGACCGCACTCACGTGAGCCCCAACATACTTCATAATAACCTAACTTTTCTTTTTATTTATACTAATGTTCATCCTCAGTCTTACACCCGCAAAAACCAAACTCCTCCATCGCACGTTCTTGCGGGGTGATGAAATAAACCGTGTTCCATATTCATATGTTCCACCAAAATCATTTAAATATCCTTTATCTGATCCTGCAACTTTTATTCCTGTTTGTATTTTATTATTATATCCTGAATAATACCATGTTCCATCTACTATATAATTTAAATCTAATTTTCCTGTTTTCTTTTCCCATACAGCATACAAAGTTACATCTTGTACTTTTTCGTCAGTACCTGGTGAATAAATATCTCCAGATTTATATTCTACTGTTGTACTTGTAGACGAAGTTGACCATCCTTTAAAATCATACGTATCTCTTGTTGGTTCATTATTTGTTAAGTTTAAATTATCTCCATATATTTTTATTTGTGATTCTGGAGCATTTTTTCCACCATTAGCATCATAAGAAATATAATATAATGGTCTAAAATCATATTTTTCAATAATATTTATAGTTGTTGAACTTGGATTTGTTGTAGTAAATGTTATTAAAAACTCTTTAACATTACTTTCACTACTACTATCACCTTCTGGATGTACTATTGTAAAATCACTATTTTTACTGCTACAATTTTCATCAGTACATACTGAAGTAAAATCAGTCACTTTAACATTTAATCCTTCTGCACTAACACTGTTTTTTATGAATTTATAAATCGTTTGCTTAACATTTCCGTAATTTGTTACTGTTATTTTATAAGTAATTTCTGAATTAGCACTTGGAAGTGTGAAACCAGTAGTTGTTGTATCAACATTATACTTTGGCGAATAATTTTCTATAGCTCCATTGCTTGCCGATACAAGTTTTATTCCTGTTACTCTTATATCAGTAATTGGTCTAAACATTGCTTCGGATGTTATTGCTAGTTTACTAGCAAGTCCTGAGTATGCTACAGTATTAAAAAAGAACAAAAACAAAAATGCAATCATTATTAAAATTTTCATTTTACCTTGAAAAAATTTCTTCATTTTAACACTGCTCCTATTTAGACTATTATACTGTATATAATTATAACTTATATATCATTTTTTGTCATCAGATTTCAATAAAAATTATAAAAAAATAAAGGGATTTTTAAGCATTTTTATTTTAAAAAAGTTATCCACAGCAAAACAAAAAAAGAAACTATTTTTTAGTTTCTTTTAAATATTATTTTTAATTAAAATCTTCTCTATTTGCTACATAATAATATAATGTATTACCATCAATTATTTCAAATTTAGATGTATTATCATCAATTCTTATATAAACAATTGTCTTGTTAATATTATTTCTAACATCTAATAATTCTCTAAATGTACTTATTCTAACCATATTTTCTTTATTAGTAGTTTCATGTTCTGCTTCTGTTATATATGAATCATATTGTTTTAATGTTTTATTAATAAATTTATCATATTTACTTGTTTCTTTAGAAACAGCTATTTTATTACTAACAACTTTAAATAAGAATACTAGAGCAATTAAATCACAAATTATTGCTAGTACATAAAGTATTGTATTAGTTGCTGTATTTGATGATGTACCATCAAATGAACTATTATTTATAGCAGGTGCATTTTTAGTTATATTAATCATTTGTTCAGATAAAGGAATATCTAAATACATTACTGTATTTCTAGATATATTGTTTAATCCTTTATATTTACCTGTATAATTAACATAATAATTTATTCTTAAATTACATTTAGCGCTTATACCATATTTTGTTTTAAATTCATTAGTTATTTTATTATATTTAGCATAATCAATTTTAAAATTTTTAACCTTATTAATTGTTCCTGAAGTATCAGAATCTTTCTTTGTATTCTCAATAACTTCAGTATTTTTATAAATTACTTTATTATTATCATCTGTATCTACTATAGTTACTATTGCTTCTGCTTTTGTTTCAGCATTATATGTTAAACTATCTGCAAAACTATTAATATAACTAAAAGTTACATCAACATAATCAATTATATTTGATATATATTGCATTCCTTCATCAAGGTATGGAGTATTATAGTATGAATCATCATCTAAATATACTCTATAACTTGTTGCGATCGTTTCTTTATAGCTTAAACTTTCATATTTTTTTAATCTATATGATCTATCCGCAAATATTATCGAAATAAATACTAGAACAATAATTAAAAAGATGTATGTTATATTTTTTTTAGAATTTTTCTTCATATCTCTTCTCCTATTGTAATGCTTCCCTTAACCAAATACTTGGAAGACCAATATATTTTATTCTAAAGGAAACTGTTCCTATTATATCTTTTTCTTTTACTATATTATCATCTACTTGATCGTTATTATCACCTTTTGTTTTAAAATATAGTTTATTATCCCTTTTAATTATTTTATATACCCTATGTGAAATAATTTTATTATTATATCTAAATACTAATATTTCACCTTTTTTAATATTTTTGATTTCTTTATTATTTGTTCTCCTTGCTATTATAACGTCTCCTCTATAAATATACGTATTCATCGAGTTAGACCCTATAACAAACATTTGATATTTTATAAATCCAGAATTCAATAAAACAATTAACAATAATATTGCTGTTATTACAACTGATAATGTCCTACTATATTTACTTTTCTTTGGTGATGCTAATATTCTTATTGGTGGTCTTATAAGTATAAGTCCAATTATAAGTGGTAATGCTATTTCAAGTACTGAATTTATATATGGTCCAAAGTTTGGAACAATTGGCACCAAAAATATATAAATTTCAGTTATAATTCTGTAAATTACACAATTAATAACATTACTTTTTGAACATAATATTGTCAAGAATATATTTCTTGCAATACTAGTTAATACAATTAATCCAATATATTCATATAATTCATCACTTACTTTAAAATCATATAAGTAATATTTTGAAAATGAATCATATAGTATAAAAATTATACATGATAAAATTATAATTATTTTATTATTATTTGATTTATTAATATATATCGTTCTTATACATTCCATCAAAATAATATATATTATTGTCGGTATAATATTATATATAAAATTATTAAAATTAAATGTATAGATTGTTTTTGCAAAACCTGTAAACAAGCCTGCAACATAAATAAAAACGAAATAAAATAATAAGCAAGTTATAACAATTTTTAAAATCTGTTTATATTTATAATCGTTTTTTAAATCAATTTTAAATACACTATATAGTGCAATAAAACTAACAAGTAGAAATAATACTTCTAGATTATTCTCGAAAATACTTCCATAAAAAAAGCCTGTTATAATTACTAATAACATGAAAATTTGTATTGTTAATAATTGTTTTAAACTTTTTTTCATATTTTACCTCTTTTATTTCTTCTTTATTAGTTCTTTTTATATGCAAATAGATACGCAAATAAAATAGCAATATTATGTTATCTTATTATTAATTGCGTATCTTAATGCACTTAAATTAGTTTTGTGAATAATTTAATGTTGCTGCAATATTGCTAACTTCAACATCTGTATTTACAACTGATGTAGCAGTTGATTTATATGTAACAACTAATTTAGCAGTTTTTTTACCTGAAGTTGCTGCTAATGTATCATTCTTAGCAATAGTTGAACCATCACTATAAGTTAATGTATAAGTTAAATTACCACAAACTGTAGTAGCACCAGCATCATTACTTTTTGCAGAACAAGATGGTGTTGAAATTGTAGGTGCTGATGATAGTATTGCAGGAATGTTTCCTTTGTTAACTATATCAAATGTATAAGTTATTGAATCTCCTGGTTTAGATAATGTTCCTAGTTTACCAGAAATTGTTGTTGAACCAGTTTGTATTCCAAGTTTGCTTGTAGATGTATCTAATACAGCTGAACCTGTAACTGATCCTTGTAAATTTTCAAAATGAACGTCCCATGTTCCAGCCTTTACTGTTGCTGTTCCGTTTATTTTTAATTGTTGTGTTAATGTAGCATATGCTACTGTTATTCCGATTAATGCTACGGCTAAAACGCCAAGCACAATATTTTGTACTTTATTATTCATATTTCTCTCCTATTATTAATTTTGACTATAATTTAACGTTGCTGCAATATTGCTTATTGCTACATCTGCACTTGGTACATATGTCATTTCATTTTTTAATGATAATGTTAATTTAGCCTTTTTAGTTTCTCCAGCGGCTAAAGTATCACCATTATTTATTTGTGAACCATCAACATATGTTAATGTATATACTAAATCGTTAGCACAAATATTTGTAGCGCTTACTGTATCAGTAGATGTACATGTTGGTGTACTAATTACTGGTGCTGCACTAAGTATTGCAGGAATATTTCCTTTATTAACGATATCAAATGTATAAACTATTGAATCCCCTGGTACTGATAAAACACCAACAGATCCTGAAATAGTTGTTGAATTACTTGATATAGCTAATTTATTAGTATCAGCAAGTGCTGCTTTACCTGTTAATGACGAACTTAAATTTTCAAAATGAATATCCCAAGTTCCTGCTTTTACTGTTGCAGTTGATTCTATTTTTAACTGTTGTGTTAATAATGCATAGGCAACTGTTAAACCAATTAATCCAACTGCAAGTACTCCAAGTATAATGTTTTGTACTTTACTTCCCATTTCTACATTCCTCCTCTAGTATAATAATATAATATTTTATAATAATAGTCAACAGTTGTGTACTAAATTTAACAAACAAAAATCGCTATTTTTTTATTATTCGATTTTTAAATTTTCATCTAGTTCTACACTATTAATACTATTAAATCTTTTAGTTATTTTATCAGTTGTTGTATGTATATCCTCAACATCTTTACTAACAGTTTGAATACTTCTAGAAAGCTTGTCCCATCTATCTTTATATCTACTAAATTCAACAGATAATTTGACAAGTTCTTCTCTTATTACTTTAGCATATTTATCTCTTTCAGCATTCTTAATGATTACCTCAATAGTTGTTAGAGTACTCATTAATGTTGTTGGAGAAGTTATCCATACCCTTTTTTTATATGCATATTCAATTATGTCATTATGATATGCATTAAGTTCTGCAAATATTGCTTCTGCTGGCAAGAACATTATTGCTTGATCACTTGTTACACCTTCTATGATATATTTATTTGCTATCGCATCAATATGTTTTTTAACATCACTTTTAAATAATTTGGCAGCTGTTTCCCTATCTGATGCACTATATCTTTTGTCAACCATTATCCTGTAATGCTCAAGTGGAAACTTAGAATCTATTCCAACGAGCCCAAGTGGTTCAGGTGCAAATAATGCGGCATCAACGATTGTACTATTTGGAAGAGTATATTGAAGACGATATATCTTATCATTCTTTTCTCCAAATACACTTGTTAATATATGCTTTAAGTTTACTTCACCATATATACCTCTACTCTTCTTATCAGTTAATATTCCTTGAAGTGAAACTATATCGTTAGATAAAGTATCTATTTTCTTTTGTGCTTCATCTATTTTACTTAATCTTTCAAGTACTGATGTAAATGTTTTATTAGTTTTTTCAAAATTTTCATCTAATCTCTCGTTTACTTTATCATTTATCATATTTAATCTAAGTTCTATCTTATCATTTAATGTATTAATATCTTCATTAAGATTTTTATTAATATCATTTTTAAAATCATAAAGATCTCTTGTTACATTATTTTCAAGTTTACCAAGTCTTTCAGTAATGTTCCCTTCATTGATATTTTTAAATAAACTTATTGTTACAAGTACAACAAGTAAAATTAGTATTCCAATTATTATATATTCCATATCTCATACCTCCTATTTTATAAATTTATTTGCAAGTTTACTTACTAAATACGCAATTAAAACCATAAATATAACCTGTGCAATTATATATGGATCTGTTATACTCTCAAGCAAGCTCTTTCCTATAAATCCCCAAAAATATACCATTGGTAATTTACCTATCATAAGTGCTGAAAAATATTTTTTAGCATCTATATCAGTTAAACCAGCCGCTATATTAACCGCAAATGCTGGTGTAAATGGTAAAGCAATTAATATAACTAAATTACTATATGATAACTTATTAATATATTTTTTGAATTTTTTAACTTTTTCATTTTTACCGTATTTCTTTTCAAATTTATCTCTTAACTTTCTACATAATGTAAATGAAATCATGCATCCAATAACAGTTGCTATCCATGATATTAAAAATCCAAAAAGACTACCAAATGTCATTATATTAAGTGCTATAAAAACTGCAAGTGGAAGAATAGGTATCATTGATTCTAATATTATAAGTAAGAAACCTGATATAAATCCCATACTTCCCATTACACTTGTTATTTTATCTATTAATTCTGTTATAATTGTCTCCATCTTTATCCTCCATTAATATTATAAACCATTTTTAACGCAAAAAAAATAAGTTTTTCAAACTAAACTTATTTTTTAAATAAATCCTTCATATCCATCTATTACATTTACAACGTCATATCCCATTATCTCTAAGAATTTACAGCATCTTTTACTTTTAAAACCCTCTGTACAATATATGTAATATGTTTCATTTTTATCTAAATACATATGTGGCATATCCGTTAAGTTATTCATATCAATATTTCTAGCATTATATATATGTCCTTTCATATATGCACCTTTAGTTCTTAAATCAATTATATTATACTCTTTTTTTAAATCACATGCTTTTATATTTTTCATATTTTCACCAGTCCACTATATAATATGAAAATTATTATTTACTGGTCACTATAATAGCCTAATACAAAAAAATGCACAAAATATTGTGCATTTTTTATTCTTCAAAGAAGAAATCATCAAAGAAGTCATCGTAATCTGAACTAACCTTATCTTTATCATTAGTTATTTTTTCTTCTTTTGTTTCTTTTTTACCATCTTCTGTTTTTGGTTCCTCTTTTGAAGCAGCTTTCTTTTCTTCTTTAACCTTAAAATTATTAAAATCAACCATATTACTGTGGATAACTTCATCTACTTTAGGATTTTCAGAAATATTCTTTGTACTAAATAATTTATCTTCTGGTGAATTAACTTTTTTAGTTTCATCAGTTGCTTTTTTATTATTTTTTTCTGCTTCTTGTTTTTTCTTTTCTTCTTCCTCTTCTTTTTCAAGTTCTGCAATTTTGGCATCAATTTCTTTTATCATTTTATCAATATCCATATCAGAACCCATACCAGGCATTCCTCCACCACCAAATGGATTCATGCCAAATGGTGAACCTCCACCCATAGGTGAAGAATTACCATCCATACCAGCATTTTTTAATTTTTCTTGTTTTTGTTTTCTAACAAATTCTTTTAAATCAAATGTTTTAATATCATCCATAGTTCTTTGTGGATAAACAACATTCTTTCCGTAGTGATCAACACCTCTACCAAAACCAAAGTCTGTATCCCAGTCCATTTTTAATTTTCCTCTATATGGAGCACATCTTTGTTTAATTAAAATAATTTCATCTGGTTTCATTCTTTGAAGTTCAGATACTGTAACAAGAGGTCTTGTTTCTTCTTTTTTATCTTTACCAACTCTAACAAGTTTATCACCACATAATTTACTAATTTCTTCTAAGGCTGATAATTCTCCTGTTAATAAGTATATTAAGTTACCACAGTTACCACGAATAGTTTCTGCATCATGATCACCATAATTTTGTTTTAACTGTGCGAAGTTCTGGATGATAAATGTAAATCTTATTTGTCTTGAACGAGCTGCTGTAACCATTGTTGTAATATCTTTAAACTTAGGCATGTTAGCAAATTCATCAAGTAAGAAATTTGTTCTTACAGGAAGTTTTCCACCATGTTTTTGAGCAACACTTATTAGTGATTCATAACATTGTTTAACAAATATAGTAGCAAGTGAATGATATGTTGTTTTTTCATCTTGTATAATCATAAATACTGCTGTTGGCTTTTCACCTATACTATCCATATCAAAATCACTCTTAGAAAGCATTTCAGATAAGTTTTTAGTAACAGCTAGTGTTTTAACTTTATCCTTTAATACCGATACGATACCACCTTTTGTTTCATTTGGTGCATTAACTGTACCTAAAGCATTTACGCAAGCTGGTGATGCAGGATCTTTAGCATTAAAATATTCTTTTAAATAATTTGATGCACCATATTTATCCTCACCAACAGTCATCATTAAGTTTATACTATTAATATTTATCTCTTCTTCTTTAGCATCTTCAAATAAAGCAAGTGATAAACCAGTTAAGTAACTTGCAGCTGAATTCTGCCAGAATGGATCATTTCCTTGACCATCAACAACTATATTAAGTGATAAGTCATTTAATAGTTCATTTGCTTTATCAAAATTTCCTTCTTTTTGATACTTATAAGGTAAATGATATGGATTCCAACAATTACCTTTTTGTGGATCACGGAAATTAAGTATTATAATTTGATAACCAAGTTCTCTCATAATACCAGAGTTATCTTCATAAATTTCACCCTTAGGGTCAGATATAATCATTGATTCTCTACCTTTTATCAGCATTTGAACAGTTGGATTGATAATACCTTGTGTTTTACCTGAACCAGTAGCACCAATAACAAGTGTATGACTTTCACCATTATCTACATAAGCAGCATCTTTATCATATGCTAAAGCTGTACCACCTGCTTTAGCTTCCTTTTCTGCATATGGAACTCTAACAACACCTTTAGCTGTTTTTATTTCTTTATCTTTTGCCCATCTTGCATATCCATCTTCTTTTTTTTCAGTAGTTAATCCGAAACCTTTTTCTCTTGTAAAGAAATATGATGATGTACTTGCAAGTAAGAATCCAATAGATGCTATCCATAAAAGTAATGTTGCCCCAATATACTTAGAACCAAATGCTGGAAATGGATTTAATCCCCATGGAGTACCTTCATTTAAGAAAAAAGAAAAATTAAGTATACAAATACAAATTAAATACAAAATAAAAAACATTATAACAACAAATGCAATTATATCTTTTTTCTCAGCTCTAAATTTTAATTTCATATAATCAGCTTCCTTTTTATTTACTTTATTATATCAAAAAAAAAAGTATTTTTAAATACTTTTTTTATTTATTTGAATATCTATTATATATATCTTGTGCTCTTTGGACTCTTCCACTCTGAGCAGATTCAGATTGATCAGCAGGTCTTTCAAATTGTAACATGAAATTTCTAGTTGCAGAATCAACTGTAATATCTAATTGTCTAAGAGAATTATATAAACCTTGATTATTACTTTGAAGATACTTTTCTAAGTAATCTATTTGCATCGCAGTGTCACCTACTGATAATTTACGTTCATTTTTTGCATAATCATACAATCCCTCTTTAATTGTATAATATGTCCATTGAACAAGTCCATATCCACCACCATTAGGCCCATTGTTAGCAAAATCATTCCTATTAATTACACCAGAATCAACCTTTTTAGTATAGTCAATACTATACGCTAAACTTGAATCATAATCACCTTGAACAATTCTTCCATCAAATGTACCTGCAGATTCAACAGACATATTTCCCATTATTCCAGCAGCTGCATTTTTTGTGTATCCTAATCCAAGTAAGTAATTCCATACTGCTTCTTCATTAGTAGAACCAGAGAATGTACCTCCACCTGATGTACATTTTATAAATATATTTGTAGGATCAATAGCAATACCACTTGAATCAGTATTAGCATCCATAAATACAAAATGTAAACCTTCTATGTTAGCGGCATCATTATAAATTAATCCTATTTGATCGCCTTTAGCAACATTATCGCCCTTTTTCAAACCACTTTTAACTGTAACATTTGAATATATAGTAAAGAAATTATACTCATTGTTATCAATAATGAGATTATGTTTTATTTTTATTGATTTACCACATTTTTTACTATCATCCGTACACTTCGAGTCTTCCACAGATTCAACCTTACCATTTGCTACAGAATATACATTTGCACCTAATTTAACGCCTACTGTTTTTTCATTCAAATCAACACCGTTGTGAGTTTTTCCATTAACTATACCATAAGAATAATTATCATCAAATGATATTGTTGTATTAGCTGCTATATCAACAGGCATATTTAACTCAGATATTAGATTTTGATTAACAGCACCTACACAACTGTCAGTATAATTTTCACTACTTTCTTGTTGATATTCTAAGAATACAGATTCAAATAGTGTTTTATTCTCAATAATTTCGCTATATAATCTTTCTTTCTTTTCTTCTCTTTCATCACCTGACAATCCATTGAGCATCTCACGATACTCAGGTATATATTCAAAATAATATTTCATCAAATAATTTTTATAATTATCTTCTTCAAAAACATATGAATCATAATAAGTTATTTGGATGCCATCTGTTAAACTAATATCTATATTCGTTATATCAACAATACCATAGAAAATGTCGCAAATAAGTTGTGCAATAGAAATCGCAAATTCTGCCGTAGCTTCACCAGATTCCTGATAAAAAGAACCAGAGTAATCGGAACCAAATATAAATGCATAAAGTTCTTTAAATGGTGCGGTCAAAGCTTTAAATTCTGCACCAGCAAAATTCTTCAAAAGTTCTACAAAATCATTTCCAACAGTTGATCCAAACTTACTAATAAATGTCCCTAAACTTACCGTAGTAGTTTGTCCAGATCTTGTTGCTATACCAAAAGCATTTGTATGAAATTGATTTCTTGCAAGCTTTCTTAATCTATATATTTTTCCAGAATTATAAACAAGTCCATTTTCATCAACTGTTTGTTGTGCTTCATCAAATTTACTTCCTAAATATTTTCTTACAGCTGCAAATATACCCGCATTAGATGAATCTGCGCTTATAGATGCATCTATTGCATCTTCTGCTTCTATTTCACCATATTTAGTATCATAGCCCATTCCTTCAGTATAAAATAAAGTCGCTAAAAGAAGTGGTACATCTAATCCTGTTCCATCATTAGAACATCCATATCTATCACATAATGAATCCAATTCATCATAAAAAGCTTCCTTTGAATCTTGAAAACCAAAACCACTGTAAAAATTGTCTAACTTTTCGGCAAAATCAGCTGTTTCTGTAAGAATATTATCAGCCATTTGAAACGCATCCATTAAAGGACCCATAATAACTTCAAATATAAATAAAATAGAAATAAATGCGACAGCCGCACCAATAGCAATACCCATGATAATCTTTTTTTTCTTTTTTTCCCAAATCATCTTTGCAAGATTTACACCCGCTTCTACAGCTGCTTTTTTAGGATTTTTAGCAATATGTGCTGCAGTAGCTAATTTACTTTTACCATTAGATTTTTTACCATCAGATGATTTTGAAAGTCCAGATTTTTTTTCATTACTATCTTCAGCAGTACCCTCTGATTCATTAGATGATTTATTTGCTTTTCCTGTGGAAAAAAGATTACCCTTTTTTTTAGATTGATTTATTCTATCACCAGTTTTGTCTTTATTAGCACCAGATTTATTCTTTAAATTATCCATTTTATCTAAACCTTTAGCGACTTTATTTCTAGTGAAATTTTTTGCTAATTTGTTTACACCATAATTAGTTGGAGATAACTTTCCACCATTGCTTTTTACAGCTTTTTTTGCAAGGCCTTTTGGTACACCAACTTTTGACAATACTTCTGATCCTGCATCTTCAACAGCAGAATCAACTCTTTCTCGTGATGTCATGGAAGATGATTTTTCATTTGTACCAAGTAATGTTTCTGCAGAATCCTTGTATCCTTCATACTTTTCAAAATCATTATTTTCTTCCATTTAATCACCACCTTTTACTACTTATAGTTAAATTATATTTTATAATCCGCCTCTTGATCCAAATGAATCAAGTTCAGAATCAGTTGCAATTACACTAATTTGCATACGTTTACTTCCACATACAAATAATGCATCACCTTGATTATAACGTTTAATATTTTCTTTCTCATTATCATTTAAGTCTATTAATTTAGATAAATCTTCAACAGCTTGTTTTTTAAGTCCCATAACAAGATAATATGAAGCGTTATCAAATATAGCTTTTCCTTGCATTAATACTTCTGGAGCAGCAAAGTCACTTGGTTGTTGTGTAATAATTATAGTACCACTGTTATACTTACGTGCTCTTCTTTGAACTTGTGCTAAGAAATCAGCGCCAAGTGCATTATCATTACCAAGTAATGTATGAGCTTCATCAACTTGAAGTATAGTATTTTGACTTGAATCCAAACATAATCCCCAAGCAAACTTCAAAATATTAAAGAATAAAGCATTTTTAACATTTTTTTCTGCATTAATTAATTCTCTTATATTAAATACAATAAAATTAGATTTAGGACTTATAGTTGTATGACCATTGAAATAATGTTCAAGTCCACCAGTTATTAATGGTCTTATTTTTAACTCAAGTTTTTCCATTATATCTCTTTCTCTAGTTGCTTCACCATAAGATAATATTCTTCCTCTTATTGTTGTATAAACATCACTAAATATTGGAAAATCTTCACTTGTTAATTTAGTAAAATCAGTATTTACATTTATATTAAATCTTTGATATGTTTCAACAACAACCTCATTAAATAAAGTTAATACATCTTCTTCGATAGATGGATCATAGTACTTCATAAATGCTTTTAAAGTTTGAAGTGTTTTTGTTAAAACTGCATATCCAAGACCTCTTTGTGATTCTTCATCATCAGCATCTGGAACAATTTCAAGTGGATTAATCATACCAAATTCTCCACCTCTACCTAAATCAATGAAATCACCATTATAAAGTCTTACCATTGGTTCAAGTTCACCCTCAGGGTCAATTGCTACAATTCTATAACCATTTCTAACATGAGATCTAAGAAGTAATTTAGCCGCAGTAGATTTACCACTACCAGATGTACCTAGGATAATCATATTAGCATTATTTCTATTATGTTCTTTCTTTATTTGATATAAGAATTGATTAAATAAAATTATACCTCCAGAGAAATCTACTCCAAGTAAACATGATAATCCTTGATCTTTGATACTATCAAATACAAAAGGATACATAGCTGCTAATGTTGGGGATGGAATTGGTGTTCCAATTCTATCTTCAATATCTTGTTTATCAAATATTGGTAAACATGATTTAAGAACTTTTTCTTGTTCAAATCTTAAAGGTATAGCTCTCATTTCCATAGCTTCTAAAGTAGATTTTAAAGATACTTTTGTTCTTTCTAACTCTTCTTTAGTATCAGCTGTTATCATAATATGCATTTGAAAATCAAATACCTTCGATTGATTAGTTGTAATAACCTTTATAAAATTTTCCAAGGATTCATAATCTTGTCTTAATCTTTCTTGATATGTAGCATCAGTCTCTTTTTGATATCTATCATATAAATCAATTAGTTGTTTATTAAGCATTTTTGACACAACATCAAAAGCAACTGGTATATGCTTTATAACAATTTTTACACCAGCTTGACCAGCTGTTAAACTAGATAAATAACCTGGAGTAATATATTTAGGATAAGAAAGAACAGATAAAATAGTTGCAAACTTATCACTTATTGTAAAATCAGAAACCCCAAAAGATAATCCTTTAGGAGCAATTTCTTTTTTAATTGCCATTAGTAATCACCGTCCCACTTTCAAATTTAATTCCACCATTTAAGAAATTATCTATTATCATTCTTAAATCTTCATTAGAAGTTTGAGAAGCAATTAATCCACAATTGGCCAAATTACTTATAAGATTTCTAATTTTCTTTTGAATAGAATCAGTATCTTTATCCTTAAATAGAATAAAATATTCTGTATCAACTATACCATTATTCATAAAAAGCTCCGCCTTAGATATGTCATCTATTAAAAGCTTTCTATAAACAGGATTTTGAGTATCATTTAATTGTAATTGTAATTGAGATATGTATAGATTAATATCAACAGGTCTATCTGCAATTATTAACCAAAATTCATAATCAATAAGATTATAAAAAGTTCTAAATGACTCAATAATAGAATTCTGATAATTTTCTTCAAGTATAAATATATTTCTTGGTTGAATTTTAACACCAGTAACCATCTGTTTATTATCAAGAAAAATCATATTATTATTAATATCTTTAATAGGTACCCAACTCTCAGTATAAATACTACTTGTACTCATTTTTATAACACCAACCTTCCCATTTATAATTTCTTCTTCCATAGAAGAAATCAATCATTTCTTTTATTAAAGTTAAAACATTGTGATAATTAGGTATTGGAACAACTAAAAACGCTGATATAAACAATGGAAGTAAACATATAATAGCCGCTTTAAGTGTTTCAGGAGAAATTGATATCAATAACAAGACTGATACCAAAATTCCAATACCGAATAAAACTAAATCAAATTTTGTAAACATACCAAAAATTAATGTTCCCTTTTTGGCATTTGCAGGGATTAAATAATTCACTATATATCACACTCCTTATTTAGTATTTGCTTCATTCATATTTTTACTAGCTGTACGAGCCTCTTTAAGAACAATTTTTTGATCTGAAGTAGCTTTATCAATTACATCATTTAATGTTGAATCTGCTCTACTAAATGCTTCTTGTGCCGAATCTACTGCTGATGAATATGAAGCAACAGAGCCTAAATTACTACTTGATAAATTATTCGCAACATTGTTAATAGAATTTGCAAAATTCATAGCATCTGTAGTATTTCCTAATGCACTTCCTAAATCGCTAACAAGATTTGCTGTATTTGAAATAGCTCCCAAATCAAGTTGTGTTAATACATTTGCCAAATTCGTTTTTTCGGCTCCAGTAGAAGCATTCATTTTTGTTTCTATTGCAGTTCTAATTTGATTAATTGTTTGATTATCTTTTTGAGCAACAAATAGATCATGTTGTGTGCTATTATATTTTTTCAATGCTTCTTGTTGTTGTTCTGTATGACCTTTCATTTTATCTACCATAGAACTATAGGCTGCTGTAGTTGCTGCTGATGCATTGACAACCTTTCCATCTTTATCAAGAATAGTTGATCCAACAGTTTCAGACAAATATGCTTTTGCTCTTGCTTTTGCATCTTCGGTTTTTTTCCATTCTTTTTGGTCTTTTTCAACAGAGCCTTTTCCACCTTCATTGTATCTCAATTTTTGATATGCTTTATATGCATTATCTTCGTGTGCTGCAGCATTTATTGCAGATGTTGCATTTTTAACACCAGTCATCGCTTTAGAACCAAATCCTGACACTTTTGAAGAGGCATTACCCGCAGCACTTTTAATTTTTTGTACAACTGCATTTCCATTTATTTTCTGTCCCAAACCAGTTTTAGCAAATTTTCCGCCTGCTCTACCTAATAAATCTACTCCTTTACCAGCCAATGCACCAATACCTGCTCCTGCAAGTAAAGGAGTTGCTTTTGCAACATTAGTAAGTCCTTTCCATGCATTTTGTGCTACTTTACCTACACCTGCCATATTACCAAGTCTACCAGCAATACCACCTTGAGATTTAATTTCTACTCCAAAAATCTTACCAATCATATCAGGTACTTGTTTAGCAAATATCAACATACCTACCATCAAAAATGCTTTTAATACAAGTGTCCAATCAGAATTTTTGAATTGTTCCATAAATGATGATAAGTTGCTCACTAAAAATAAATAAAATGCAATCGCCGCCACTCTAACAAATAACTCAGCATATGTCTTACCTAGTTCTTTAAACCAAGATGATAATATTTTATCACCTGCAGCTACATATGAAACTATTGATATAGGTGCAGTTAATTCCATGAATGCCATTTTAAAAACTCTAACTGCAACATCAATTGCAAATATTACTAAAATATATACTGTTACCAGACCTACAACTATTGCAATAAGTCCATTAAATTTGAATGCATAGGCCTCATCATTTGATATATTCGCATTTTCAGGATTTATGGCTGTCGCATTAATATTTTTTGCAACAGCTCCTATATATTTAGGCAAATCCTCTGCAATCATTTTTGAATAATATTCTGAAACGCTAACAGATACATTTACATTCCCATCAGCATCAGCCATTTCATCATCTGGATAAAGAACCGCCGACATTAATGTTCCTGCAATAACTTGTCCACCATTTCCACCAGCTTCACATTTACTCTTATCTGAACTATTACAATTATATTCTATTCCAACAACAATTTTTTCAATTAAACTGTTTTTCATAATAGTCTCTTGTATTTTATATAATTCATCAAATGCAAATGGAATTACAACAATAAGCATAAGCGCTATAATAGCTCTTTTAAATACAGCTTTAACACCTTTTTTTCCATCACTGAGTAAATCGGGATTTACTATTGCTGATAATATTGTTACAGAAAAAGCAAATAGCATTACAACACTTACAAGGGTATATATATTTGCACTAATTTCTTGAACAATCTCTGATTGTAAAAATCTTGTTGTAGCTATATTGTAAAAAATTTTATACATATATACAATTAGGCAATATATTGGTTTGCATAAGTAAATAGCAATTTTTCTGAATAATCCTTCCATCATATTTTTCACCTACTTTCCATTAACAATACATTTTGCAATACTGGTATCTAATGACGAAAAAGTACCAATTAAAAAGCTTATAATAAATGGAACCATTATAAATAAAACTAATAAAATTAATCTCTTTGGAAATTGTTTTTTTGATTTTTCCATTTTTTCTATATCTGATGCTATAACAGCTTTTGCATAATCTAATGTACCAAACAAAACAACTAAAATTGGTGCAATTATTCTAAGAATATTATATAAAGTATGAAATACCGCAAATTCTTTACAATTTGGCACATATTTTTGTTTAAATTTTATATCTAGTGTTGGTGCTGTTACTTGATGCAAAGTGTCCTTTAATTCTTGAAGTAAAGTAGCATTTTTTTTCTGTTTTTCTCTTAACGTTTTATATTGAGAATCACCATAACAACCACTCATACAATTATCTAACTCACCGGCAGAAACGTTCTTACAACGGCTTTGTAAACACTCATTACACTTTTTATAAGTTTGTGATGATTGACATGCAGTCAAGGCACTCGATTTATACATTACTCCCGTAGAATCCGTGCATATTGCTGAACATATATTATTTTTCATCGCACTATCTGATGATTCTCTCTCATCCTGCTCATTCTTATCCTCTTCATATTTTGGATTACTTGAAATGTTTATAAGTCTAAGCATTGTATTATACGCACTTGATTGATAATCAGCAAATGCACTTGAATATCTAGAATCTTTACCAGTAGAATCTTTACTAGTAATAAGACCATTCAATGCTCTAAAATTGTCAATTGCAAAAAATGCTGCTCTACGTCTATTCCAATCATCATATGACATACCTTTATCTTGTTTCTCATTTCCAATGGTATCTGACAAAGCATATTTCTTAAACGAATCATAATCAGTAAAACTATAGTTTGAAATATCAAGATAATCCTCTTTTACAGTATAGCTAAACTTATGCATATTACCATTTGCATCTCCACCATTCATATATATATAGTATGAATCTAATATATTTGAAAAAGTATATGCACCATTTTTATAACTCAAACCATTCATTTTACTATAGCCATCAGATTTGTCATTTTTAAATCCATAAAGGTCTTCAAAATATGCTTTTATAGCATGATTAGCCTTTGAATTTTCTTTTTTACCATCTATAGTTTGGGACTTTAAATATAATGCAAGATAACTGGATGATGTATTTAATCCAACTTGTTGTGTATTTCCAGAATCATCTTTGAATTGAAAAAAGCTTGCTTTTTCTGTAGCTGCAATAAATTTCCCATTGGAAGTACCAACTGGTAATATACCTGTTGCGCTATTATAATGTACATTCTTTATCATATTTGTAAATGTATCTCTTTTAATTGGGTCTAATTTATAGTTAACTCCAGTAAAATCAACTCTTACATATTCTGGACATGTTCTATAATCATCCCCTCTATTCTTCTTAGAGCCATTACCTTTACCTCTCATATATTTGTAAAATCCACTATCATTAAAAGTGGTAGATTTAGGGCCTTGAAGACTAATACTATAATCGCTATCACTACCAGTATATACGACACTTGTTGACTGGCCGATAGATCCATCCAATTCACCAATATTTGGAGATAAAACTCTAAGCATTTCATACTCGCATACAATTTTTGTTTTATATTCTGCTTTAACATTTAATTCATTTAGAAAAAACGATATAAATATTACTGCAATAACGCTAAAAATTTTAATAAGATAATTTTTCATGTAAAAAACCTACTTTCTCATTATTATGATATCATAAAATAAAAAAAAAGAAAATATAAATTTTCTTTTTTTATTATTTACTATTTTGTTGACATTACATCAAATGATTGAGCTTTTTCTGCTGCATCCCAGCATCCCTTATAATCACCGTTAGATGTTACTAATCCTACAACAACTGAAACGATATATGGAATTAAGAATACGATTACTGCAGAAACAATTCTTTTTATGAAAGGTTTTTGAGCTTCTTTCATTTTCTTTTCATCACCAGCAATAACAGCCTTAGCCATATCAATTGTTCCAAATAATATTAAACCAATTGGAACTGCGATTTGAAGTATTCTTAAAACTAATTTAACGTAATATATCATTGTTAGTATTGCGTCTCTACCTTCACCTATATCACATGCTTTTCCTAAAATTTCTAACATAAATTTTCCCTCCAAACTTTTTATTTATACCTCCATTTTATAATTATTATTACCAATTGTCAACTAAATTATTTTAAATGTGTAAAATTGTATCAACAAAAAAAAGAAATGAAAATCAAATCATTTCTTTATTTTTCTATCAATTTCATATCAAGTGTATTTTCTTTTCCATCTCTTATATATGTTACTTTTATTGTATCACCTGTTTTATATTGATATAAATAATATCTAAGTGTACTTATACTTGTTACTTTATTATCATCAAACTTAGTTATAACATCGCCCTTTTTAAGTCCTGCTTTTTCTGCTGAACATCCACTTTCTACTTTAGCTATTACAACACCTGTTTCACTTGTATTTACACTTATATTATTCATATATAAACTATATCTATCACTAGTATTTATTACTGATATACCTATTGAAGGTCTTTTTATTTCTTCACCTTTTTCTAGATATGTAACATAGTTTTTAACATCATTTATTGGTATTGCAAATCCCATACCTTCTATTTCTTCTGTTGCAAGTTTCATAGATGTAATACCTATTACTTCACCAGCTAAATTAACAAGTGGTCCACCACTATTACCAGGATTTATTGCAGCATCTGTTTGTATTACTTTTGCTATTATAGAATTAGATTCTATCATTCTATCTTTACCAGATATAATACCTCTTGTTATAGAACCACTATAATCTGATCCCATAGGGCTACCAATTGCTATTACTGTTGATCCTAAATTAATATTATCACTATCACCTAAAGTAGCAACCTTTTTAACTTTACTTTTATCTATTGAAAGAACTGCTATATCAGTATATTCATCACTACCAAGTAATTTAACTTCTACTGTTTCATTATCTGATAAAATAACTTCTATTTTATCTGCAGAATCTATTACATGATGATTTGTAAGTATATATCCTTTACTACCATCAGTTTTATATACAAATCCTGATCCACTTCCTATATTCTGATTATTTTTATAGCTTTCTACAGTTACAACAGAATCATAAGCTTTATCTATTGCATCTTCTATTGCTGTTTCACTTAATTTTGTTTCATTAACTGTTTTCTTTTCTGTTATTACTTTTGACTCTACTGGAAAATATTTTAAATATATAATAACTGCAAATACAGCACTAAATATTGTGAATACATAAGCTAAAAAATATTTAAATAATCTTTTTCTATCTTTCATATTATCATCCTCTATTCTATATTTATTAAATCCATATAATTTTCTGGAAAACCTAATGTATCATATATTTTATTAATCTTTACTGATTTTATTTGCCATGTTAAATCTTGAAGTTTAAGATTTATTTCATCCATCATATGCATAAATTCATCTTTTGTAAGCATTTGTTTTAATATTATTATTAATGCAAATATATCATTTTTCCCTTTTATGTATTCACCAAATTCATCTTGTTTTATTTTTAGTTCATTATGATATTTAGTATTAGAAATATATTTTTGTGTTCTATGATCAAATACTATATCTTCATGAGCACACAAATTTCTATAATTTGCAAGTAACGATAAATATATTTCCATATCTTCCATTTCAATTCCATAAAGATCTGCAATTTCTTTTTGATCCTCCGGTTTTAGTATTCCATAAAGTTCATTTATTAAACCAAATGACAGCACTTTTACTAGTACCCATAATGGGATATAACCATAATTTGTTATATAATGAAGTGTCGCACTATGATTTTGACTATTTACTCTAATTTGTCTTTTCATTTTATTTATTACATCACTAACTCTTCTTTTATCTTTATTGTCAGTTGTAAAATTTGATTCTTTTAAATAATTTTTCTCTTTATAACCATATTTAACAGATAACTTATATGATATTATGCTTTTAATATTATTTTCTATTATTAATAAATTTTTAAACAATATATTTCTAAGTTCTCTATCAAACATAAAAATTGCATATAATTCATCAAAGGTTGCACCTTTTACAAATTTCTTTTCTTTTGATGAAACCATTAATACTCTTCTGTAACCATTTATAAAAAAGTAATTTTCTTTTAAAAGTATATTTCTTGCTTCTTCTTCATCATTTATAGTAAGACCTTTACTTTTAAAAATTCCAAGTTGTTCATCAAGAGTTTTAAATTCCTTTTTATTCATATTTAAATCACCCTACTGTCATAAATTATAACATAATTTTTTTTAGACTTAAAGTATTTAAATTTATTTCTACAACTTAACACTTTTTTCACATATTTTCACATTTTTTATATTTTTCGGTCGAAAATTTCGACCAAAAGTTTTTCAGATTCCTTTTATTCAAGCAAAAGAAAAACCTTTTTGAAAATTTATATGGGTTATATCTTCTGACACCATTACCATTTTTTAAACTTGAGGCCGAAATTTTCGACCTCAAGTTTTTAAATTCAAAATCAATAAAAAAATGAAAATCTTTCTGGAAATTTATATGTATTATTTTTTACTGCCTCATTTATTTCTTTTGATCGTACATTTATCTTCTCCTATATTTTTGATTATTGTTTCTAAATACTCTTTATCCTTTATCTTAGTAATCGCAAAACATTTATTACCTAAATCTTTATAGCTTGCTCCTGAATGATATAATACCTTTTTATCAAGTATTATGAATCTATCGTGAAACTTATCACTATATATTACTTTTAAATTATGATATTGTTTATTATACTTTTTTATATCTATATCTTTTAATAAATTAAATTTTCTAGTAACAACAGTTACTTTTACATTTAGATTCGTAATCATATCTAAAATACTTTTATCTGCATAATTATCTATTATAATTATTTCTTTCTTTGCTTCCTTAAATATATCAATTAATAGCGAATATGCATCATATATTTGTCCTTCATAAAATATATGATTTATTTTTTCTTTTT
>OGYE01000669.1_pt1 | contig 22265 bp, 20 predicted proteins | sample 1576471 | NCBI WGS metagenome assembly OGYE01 (sample SAMEA3541532, study PRJEB24748) | human gut metagenome | biome: human gut; feature: human-associated habitat; material: faeces | place: China | collected 2012
GATGAAGCTACCGCGGCAATGGATACCGAAACGGAGCGCAATATCCAGTATTCGCTCACAAAACTTATGCAGGGCAGAACAACTGTCGCCATAGCCCACCGTCTCTCGACTCTCCGCGATGCCGATATGCTCGCGGTCATAAGCGAGGGCGAAGTGGTTGAACACGGCAGCTATGCCGAGCTTCTCAAAAAGCGCGGCGAGTTCTATAAGCTCTATAAAATACAGGCCGAAGCCTTAAAGGCTGTCGGAATAATCGATTGAGGAGGGCTAAAATGGGAGAACTCAATACTATGTCAATAAACTTCCTCGACCCCGAAAAGTGCAGATTCTATATAAATCCGAACGGCTTTACCGCCCTCAAAACCGAGGACAAAGACTATCGCCGCGTGCGCCTTCTGCGCACTCTGCCTCTGCACAGACCGTTTGAATATATCAGCGTCAGCGATATGAACAAGAATGAGATAGGCATAATAAGAAACGCCGTCGATTTTCCGCCGGAGAGCAGAAAAATAATCGAAAAGGATCTAGCCGCGCGCTATTATTGCCCGCAGATATCCGAGATATATTCGATAGATGAGAAGATGGGCTCGTTCTATTTCGATGTGTCGATAGACGGCTTCAAAAAGACCTTCGGCGTCAAGGATATCAGCCGCAACATCAAGATGCTCAATTCCGGCGCGGTCATGCTCACCGATGCCGACGGCAACCGTTTTATAATTCCGGATATCAATGCTCTCAAACCGAGAACGCGCAGGAAGATTGAACCGTTTCTGTATTGATTTTTTGCATGAATTTTGAAGAAAGGAGCGGCTGTGCGCCGTATGGTTTAAAATATGACCGAGGTAAAATATGACCTTGATTTTAATTCAAAGCCGTGCCGCGGTGTTCTGCGGTATGAGAACGGCGCGGTCTATGCGCTCGAAGACGGCAGAGAGGTGTTTTCGCATTCGCTCGAAAATGTCGGCGAGCTTGTGCAGTATACCGATGTCGGATGCGGAAGCATCGAGATATCGCCGTTTGCGGATGAGCTCGGCTCGGATTACGACGGCGCCGTGAACATCACTGTCTGCCGCTTCTCCATGAGTGCCGCGGAGGATATAGGCGAATTCTGCAAGGCAGTCAACCACTATATAAAAACAGGCGAAGAACCGCAGCTCAGCGCCGACAATGCCGACCGATGCCCGGTATGCGGCAGGCGCTATCCAAAGGGTACCGATGTCTGTATGTTCTGCGTTGATAAGAGCTACATATGGCGCAGAACATTTAAAATGCTTCGGCAGTTTATGCCGACTCTTATTGTGTCGAGCGCGCTCGTCACTCTTGCGAATCTTATGTCTGCGGCGCAGCCTGTGCTCCAGGGCAAGCTTGTTGACAGCTTCTCGTCGGCGTTTTCGTCCGGCGGACTCTCCGCAAAGCAGAATGTTATTATTATCGGCGTCGCCATGGCGCTGACTTATCTGCTCGAAAACATTTTCCAGATATTCTCGGGACGCATCGCGAACAGCGTAGGACTCGGATTCTCAAAATACCTGCGCTCCGTTGTCTATGATAAAGTCCAGCGTATGTCCGTCTCGTCCATGTCGCGAAAAACTGCGGGCGATCTTATAAAACGTGTTACGCGCGATACAAACACGGTTCAAAACTTCTTTGTTGATAAAGGTCGCTATGCACTCGAACAGATTATACTCTTTATCGTCGTCGGCATATTCATGCTGCGCATGAGCCCGCTGCTGACTCTTCTCGCAGTCCTGCCCGCGCCGCTTTGCATTATCGCGCTCAACAGTTTCAAGCGCTATATCCATCTGCGCTATGATAAGCAGTGGCGGTATGACAGCCGCGCGAACTCGATACTTCACGATATAATCAAGGGCATCCGTGTTGTTAAAACCTTTGGCAGCGAAAAGCGCGAGGTTGCAAAGTTTTCTTCCGCGAGCAAGGCTCTTGCCGATATCTCCGTGAGTAACGAACGAATGTGGGCGATTATCTTTCCTGTAATAGGCTTCTTTATGAACTCCGGCAACTTCCTTGTGCTCTATTTCGGCGGCAGAATGGTTATAAACGGCACGATGACCGCAGGCGAGCTGTGGAGCTTTGTGCTTCTGCTCTCGTATATCTATAAGCCGCTCGACTGGCTTGCCAATATGCCGCGTTGGATAGCGGAGGTCACAACGAGCCTTATAAAAATTTATGAGGTTCTCGATGAAAAGCCGCAGGTCGGCGATTCAAGAAACGCCGGCAAATATCCGATAAAGGGTGAAGTTGAGTTCGATTCCGTCGGCTTCGGCTATAAAAGCTACGAGCCGGTGCTCAAGGATATAAATCTGAAGATAAAACCGGGTGAGATGATAGGTCTTGTCGGTCATTCGGGAGCGGGCAAGTCCACTATGATAAACCTTGTCATGCGCCTCTATGATGTCGACAGCGGAACGCTCAGAATAGATGGCAGGGATATCCGCGATTATGACCAGTATTATCTGCGCGAGAATATGGGCGTCGTGTTTCAGGAGACATATCTTTTCTCCGGCACAGTCTATGACAATATCGCTTATGCAAAGCCGGACGCGTTTCCGGAAGAGGTGTTCTCCGCCGCAAAGGCGGCAAACGCCCACGGTTTCATAATGGAGCTCAAAGACGGGTATAATACCGTCGTCGGCGAAAACGGCTATAATCTTTCGGGCGGCGAGCGACAGCGCGTGGCGATAGCGAGAGCGATACTGCGCGACCCGAAGATACTCATTCTCGACGAGGCGACAAGCGCGCTCGACCCCGAGACCGAGAGGCATATTCAGGAAGCGCTCGGCAGATTGGTTCAGAACAGAACAACAATAGCCATTGCCCACAGGCTTTCGACCCTGCGCCATGCGGACAGGCTCGTTGTGCTCGAAAACGGCAGAATCGCCGAGGTCGGCACGCATACCGAGCTTCTTAAAAAGCGCGGCATTTATTACAATCTTGTCATGGCTCAGCGCCAGACTTCGAAGCTTACATCCGAGGCTCAGGCGGCGCTCGGCAGGCAGTAACGCGAACTTAAACACGGGAGACAAAAACGAATCTTGTCTCCCGTGTTCTTTTTTTGTTAAATTGCTGTGAATTTGTCTTTTTGTCTTTACAGCTTGCGTAAAATAAAGTAAAATAGTAGCGGAAAATTATGTTTTTTTGAATGGAGGCAGTAACATGGAGCTTACGTATAAACGTATACTTCTGAAAATAAGCGGCGAGGTGCTCGCCGGCGGAAAGGGTATGGGTATTGACTACGATACCGTTCTCAATATCTGCTCCGCAGTCAAGGAATGTGTCGATATGGGCGTTCAGGTCGGTCTTGTCGTCGGCGGCGGCAACTTCTGGCGCGGACGTTCGAGCGGTGATATGGACAGAACCAGAGCCGACCATATGGGTATGCTCGCCACTGTCATGAACTCCCTCGCTCTCGCCGATGCCCTTGAGCATCTCAAAGTGCCCGTCAGAGTCCAGACCGCTATCGCCATGCAGCAGATAGCCGAGCCCTATATCCGCAACAAGGCGGTTCGCCATCTTGAAAAGGGCAGAGTCGTTATCTTCGGCTGCGGCACCGGCAATCCGTTCTTCACCACCGACACTGCCGCTGCTCTGCGCGCGCTCGAGATAGATGCCGATATCATGTTCAAGGCAACGAATGTCGACGGCGTCTATGATAAGGATCCCCACAAGTTCGAGGATGCGAAGAAGTACGATACCCTCTCGTTCGACGAGATTCTAAGCCACGACCTCAAGGTCATGGACGGCACCGCGGCTTCTCTCTGCAGAGACAATTCTATCCCGATCCTCGTTTTCAACCTCGACGATCCTCAGAATATCGTTAAGGCGATAAAAGGCGAAAATGTCGGAACAGTTGTAAAATGATCGGCGAAAGACCGATGAAAATATGATCTTCTCTTCAAGAAAGGATTGAAATTATGGAAACAGTATTTCAAACAGCACGCGATAAAATGGGTAAGAGCATCAGCTCCCTCAAGGGCGAGTATGCTGCAATAAGAGCAAACAGAGCTACTGCCGCGGTTCTCGATAGGATAACCGTTGATTATTACGGCACCGCCACTCCGATAAATCAGCTTGCGGCTATCTCCGTGGTCGAGGCGAGAATCCTCTGCATCCAGCCCTGGGACGCTTCGACCCTTCACCCCATCGAGAAGGCTATCCAGACCTCCGACCTCGGCATCAACCCGCAGAATGACGGCAAGGTTATCAGACTGACCTTCCCGCCTCTGACTGAGGATAAGCGCCGCGAGATAGTCAAGGATGTCAAGAAGCTTGCCGAAGACTGCAAGGTCGCCATCCGTTCTATCCGCAGAGACTGCATGGATAAGCTCAAGAAGATGCAGAAGAACGGCGAGATAACCGAGGACGATCTCAAGTACGGCGAGAAAGAAATGCAGGATATAACCGACAAGTTCGTCAAAGAAGCGGACTCTGTGGCTGCAGAGAAAGAAAAGGAAATAATGGCGATCTGATTTGTTTCGGATCCTTGAAGCAAAAAGGCTGGGCGCTTCGGGCGGTCATGCCTTTTTGCCTAAATACAGAAAGGGATTTTTGCTATGACAAAGTCACCTGAAAACGAACATCTTCCAAAGCATGTCGCCATAATCATGGACGGCAACGGCCGCTGGGCGAAGCAGCGCGGACTTCCGCGCGGCGAGGGTCACAAACAGGGCGCGAAGGTGTTCAAAAGAATATGCGAATACGCCGCAGACAGAGGCATACGCTATGTGACGTTCTACGCCTTTTCCACGGAAAACTGGCGCAGACCGCCCGAGGAAGTCAGCGGCATAATGGATCTTTTCCGTGAGTACCTGCGCGAGGCTGAGGAGCGCGAGCAGGAGAATGCACAGAAAGGTCTCAGAATAAGATATATAGGAGAGCGCGAAGGTCTTGCGGACGATATTCTCGAACTTGTTGACGAGCTTGAGCGCGGTTCCGCAGACAAGGTCAGAACGACCGTAAACATCGCGATAAACTACGGCGGCAGAAATGAGATACTGTCCGCCTGCAAGCGGCTTGCCGAGCAGTGCGCAAGAGGGGAGCGCACACCCGAGAGCCTGACCGAGCAGGATATATCCGACAATCTCTATACGGCGGGTCAGCCCGATCCCGATCTTATAATCCGCCCAAGCGGAGAATTCAGACTTTCCAACTTCCTCATCTGGCAGGCGGCATATTCGGAGTTTATCTATTCCGATATCCTCTGGCCCGATTATACCGAGCAGGATTTTGATGCCGCTCTTGAGGAATACGCACACCGCAGCAGACGCTTCGGAGGGGTCTGAAAATAATTTTTATAGTGAGATGAGAGAAAGATGAAACAGCGCGTTATTACCGGAGTTTTAGGCGCTCTTTTCGGACTTACAGTCCTTGCCTTTATGTTCACTCCCGTTCTTGGCATAGTTATAGCAGCCGTATCGCTACTCGCTTCCTACGAGATACAGCATGTTGCAAAGATCGAGAACAAGCTTCTCATGATAATCAACATAGTTCTCGCCGCATTTATGCCCTTTGCCTATGAATATAAGCTCTTTTCGAAGCTGCCGTTCCCGACATATGTCATTGCAATTGTCTATGTCATAATCATGATGTTCATCATGCTCGGCAACTATAAGAAAACAAAGTTTGAAGATGTCGTTATGTCGATGTTCTGCGGCGTTATCGTGCCGTATGTTATGTCGACAATAACCCTGCTCAGAAATCTCTGCCTGAGCCGTCCGGATCTGTTCCAGCAGTCGCATGTGTTCTTTATTATCTTTACGGCGCTGCTGTCCGCATGGCTCAACGACACATTTGCGTATTTTGTCGGCAGAAAGTTCGGCAAGCATAAGCTCGCTCCGAATATCAGCCCGAAAAAGAGTGTTGAGGGCGCAATCGGCGGAATAGTTATAACTATGCTCTTCAACCTCGCTTTCTTCTTCATTTTTGATTATTTCTTCTTCAAGAACGACACAATAAAGTGGTGGATGATTCCCGCAACATCGATGTTCCTCTCCGCTATCAGCATCGGCGGCGACCTTTCGGCGTCCGTTATCAAGAGGAACTTCGGCGAAAAGGATTTCGGAACCATCTTCCCCGGTCATGGCGGCATCATGGACAGATTCGACAGCTACAGCTTCGTTATGCCGATGCTCTACGCCATTATTTCGCTGATTCTCAGCGTGGGAGCGTGATCCTATGAAAAGCATGGTCATTCTCGGCTCTACCGGTTCTATAGGCACCCAGGCACTCGATGTCGCAAGACTTCGGAATTTTACGGTCAAAGCGCTGACCTCGAATTCAAATATCGACCTGCTCGAAAAGCAGATCCGGGAGTTTAAGCCCGAAATAGCGGCTGTTGCCGATGAAAGCAGAGCGGCGGAGCTCAGAATAAAAGTCGCCGATACCGATACAAAAGTGCTCGGCGGCGAAGAGGGCATATGTGCCGCAGCTCAGCTTGATGCCGATAAGGTGCTCAACAGTATTGTCGGCATAGCCGGTCTCAAACCGACCCTTGCCGCTATCGAGGAGGGCAATGATATTGCCCTCGCCAATAAGGAGACCCTTGTCGCCGGCGGCGAGCTTGTAACGACACGCGCCAAAGAAAAGGGCGTGGCGATTCTCCCGGTCGACAGCGAACATTCCGCAATATTCCAGTCGCTTCAGGGAAGCCCCGGAAAGCAGAGCGTCAAGCGCCTTATTCTGACCGCTTCCGGCGGTCCGTTCTTCGGCAGAACACGTGATGACCTGAAAGACGTAACCGTTGAGCAGGCGCTCAAGCATCCGAACTGGAGCATGGGCGCAAAAATTACCATCGATTCTGCTACAATGATGAACAAGGGACTGGAGCTTATCGAAGCGGCGTGGCTCTTTGATATGCCCGCCGATAAAATAGACATTCTTGTTCACCGCCAGAGCGTGGTTCATTCGCTCGTCGAATATGTCGATAATTCAGTTATAGCCCAGCTCGGCGTGCCCGATATGCGCGTGCCGATACAGTATGCGCTGACTTACCCCGAGCGTTACGAGAGCCCTGCAAAGCAACTCCGCCTCGAGGATTGGAAAACGCTCACCTTCGAGCAGCCCGATTATGATACATTCTCCTGCATCAATCTTTGCAGGCAGGCGATAACAAAGGGCGGCATCTATCCCGCATCGGCAAACGGCGCTAACGAAGCCGCGAATAAGCTGTTCAGGGACGGAAAGATAAAGTTCCTTGATATCGCCGATGCAGTGGCGGGAGTGCTCGATTCAACCGAATTTTCACCGTGTGACAGCCTTGAGAATATTCTTCTCGCCGATTCCCGCGCAAGGGAAAAGGTGCATGAGATGTTCGGCTGCTGATTTCACGGGCTGAAAGGATATTTTATATGTTTTTGAATACCGCGCTGTCGTTTTCGGCAGTTTGGAGCAAAGTCTGGCCGTTTCTTGTGGCTATACTTTTCTTCGGCATCGTCATAATGTTCCATGAACTCGGCCATTTCCTTTTTGCAAAGCTTTTCAAGGTCAAGGTCAACGAGTTCTCTATCGGCATGGGTCCCGCCATCTTCAAAAAGAAGAAGGGCGAGACTGATTATGCCGTGCGCATTCTGCCAATCGGCGGATATGTCAGCATGGAAGGCGAGGACGAGGACAGCGAGGATCAGCACGCGTTCAACAACAAGCCCCTGTGGCAGCGCATGATAATCGTTGCCGCCGGAGCTACTGTCAATCTTATCATGGGCGTTATTATCGTCGCCATTATGCTCTGCCAGTCCGATCTTATCGGCACCACTCAGATTCGCTCGTTTTATGACAACGCAACAAGTGCCGCGAGCGGACTCGAAGCAGGGGATAAGATTGTCAAAATAAACGGCAAACGCGTCTATTCCCAGTATGATATAACGTTCCTCATGATGCGCGACGATGACGGCGTCATGGACTTCGTCGTCAAAAGAGACGGCAAAAATGTTGAACTCAAGGATGTCAGGTTTCAGACCAGCCCGATAGAGGGCCAGGAGAATCTTATAAGCATCCACTATGATTTCATTATCGTCGGCGTTAAACCGACATTTCTGAGCGTCACAAAGAACGCTTTTCTTGAAAGTATTTCAATAGGACGCATGGTTTGGATAAGCCTGTTCGATTTGATAACGGGCAGATACGGACTCAGCGAAGTCTCGGGACCGATAGGTGTTATAAACTATGTCGCGGATGCGGCGTCGGCTTCGTCTACTTCGATGGATTGGACTCCGCTTCTGACTATTATGGCGCTGATAGCCATAAATATCGGTCTGTTCAATCTTCTGCCCATCCCGGCGCTTGACGGCGGCAGACTGTTCTTTATGTTCATCGAGCTTATCATCCGCAGACCCATCCCGCAGAAATTCGAAAAGTGGGTTCATGCGGTCGGCATGATACTTCTGCTCGCATTTATGGCTGTGATTTCATTCAAAGATATTGTCAGTTTGATAAGAGGTTAGAATTATGGCATTTGAACGCAGAAAAAGCAAAGAAGTCAGAATAGGCAATTTGACTATCGGCGGCAATTCTCCGATAGCCGTTCAGTCGATGCTCAATATCCCCGCGCATGATATTGAGGGCAGCGTTAGGCAGGCAAAGGCTCTTGAAAAAGCCGGATGCCAGATAATCCGCGCCGCAATACCCGATATGGATGCGGTGAAGCTCATCCCGGCTCTCAAAGAGGCAGTAAAAGTGCCGATAGTCGCGGATATACATTTTGATTACAGACTCGCGCTCGAAAGTATCTCTGCGGGCGTTGATAAAATACGCATCAATCCCGGCAACATCGGCTCGAAAGACAGAGTCAAGGCTGTTGCCGATGCCTGCGCCAATAACGGTATCCCGATAAGAGTCGGCGTCAACAGCGGCTCTATCGAGAAGGATATTCTCGCAAAATACGGCGCTCCCACCGCTCAGGCGCTCGTGGACAGCGCAATGGGACATGTGCGCCTGCTTGAGGAGTGCGATTTTAACAATATTGTTATATCGCTCAAGTCCTCCGATGTCCCGATGACTGTCGAAGCATATGAGCTTATCTCGCAGATTTGCGATTATCCGCTCCATGTAGGCATAACCGAGGCGGGCACATGGAAAATGAGCCTTGTCAAGTCGAGCGTCGGTATCGGTTCTCTGCTCCTGCACGGAATCGGCGACACTATCCGTGTCTCAATGACCGACGATCCGGTCAAAGAAGTTGCGGCGGGCTATGATATCCTGCGCGCAACGGGCGCAAAAAAAGACTGCGTCCAGATAGTTTCGTGCCCGACCTGCGGCAGAACAAAGATAGATTTGATATCCCTCGCAAACGCAGTCGAAGAGCGGCTCGCGTCGTGCAACAAGCCGATAAAGGTCGCGGTCATGGGCTGTGCCGTCAACGGACCCGGTGAAGCGAGAGAAGCCGATATCGGTATCGCCGGCGGCGACGGCTGCGCGCTGATATTCAAAAAGGGTCAAATAATCAAAAAAGTACCTGAGTCAGAGGTGCTTGACAGCCTTATGGAAGAGATAGATAAACTTTAATGGAGACAATGATGTCCGGCAAGAAGTTAGTTGATTTTGTAAAAGAATATATTGATGATTCCGAATTGCTCTCTGAGCTTGAAAACATTCAGCTTGACGATATCAGGCTGAATGTCGAGCGCAGGGAGCTCGAACTGCTTTGCTCGGCGGCAGCTGCGCCGGGCAAGCTTATTTTGAGAGCTGTCGAAACTTCGCTCATAAAAGCGTTCACTCTCAATGCCGCAGTGATAAACTGCTCGGTCAAAGAAGAAAAACGCGAAGATGCTCCGAAAGAGCCGATGAGCGAACTCGGGCTTGCCAAGCTGCTCGTTTCTCTGCGCAAGGAGTTTCCCGCCGCGAACGGATTTTTAAACGATGCAAAGTGCTTCATGCTCGGCGATATGGTGTCTGTCCAGCTCAAGAGCGGCGCGGATGTCATAAACAATCTCGGCGCACCCAAGCGCTTTGCGCAGATGATATTCGAACGCTTCGGCGAGGATGTCGGCGTTGAGTTCACTGACAGCGGCGCACCTGTCGATGACGGCGAAGTGATGCAGTATCAGGAAGAACTTGACAGCGGCATACGCAATGCGTTCGCCGACAAAGTCTCGCAGGAAAAAGACCTCAGCAATCTCACAAGAACATATGACGAATACCCGTTTTCAACGAAATATTCCGTCCCGATCTACGGACCTATAATAAAAACCAAGCCCATTCCGTTGAGCGAGATAGCTTCCGACTCAGGCTCGGTCGTTGTCTGGGGAACCGTATTTTCTTTCGAGTCGCGCGACACACGCGACGGCAAGAGAAAGATAATCAATTTCTGCATTACAGATAAAACAAATTCATATTCCGTAAAGATATTCGAGCTCGCTGAGAACTGCGAAAGCCTGCTCAAGAATATCAAAGACGGTGTCGCCGTTATGGTCAGGGGCGTTGTCAACTACGACTCCTATATGAAGTGCGACTGCATAAACGCGCGAGCCATAACGACGATCGACCTTATCGAAAAGAAGGACGATGCACCCGAAAAACGCGTCGAACTCCATTTGCATACCACAATGTCTGCCATGGACGCCGTTTCGAGTGCCACAAAGCTCGTTGAGCGCGCTATAGCGTGGGGACATAAAGCGATAGCCATAACCGACCACGGCGTTGTTCAGGCGTTCCCCGAAGCCTGCGCCGCGGCAAAGGGCAAGATAAAGATACTCTACGGCATGGAGGGCTATTATTTTGACGACCGTGTCGTCGATCCTGCCGAGAAAAAAAAGAAATATAACCACATAATCTTCCTTGCAAAGAATTATGTAGGACTTAAAAACCTCTATAAAATAATCACAAAATCAAACCTCGAATATTTCAGCCGCAAGCCCGGCGTCCCGCGCTCGGTAATTGAAGAGTTCCGCGAGGGTATAATCGTCGGCAGCGCGTGCGAACAGGGCGAAGTTTACAGAGCTATACTCGACGGAAAATCCGACGATGAAGTGCTTGAAATCGCCTCGTTTTACGATTACCTGGAGATACAGCCCAACGGTAACAACGCTTTCCTTATCAGAGAGGGCAGAGTCAAGGATGTTCAGGGGCTTGAGGATATAAACAAAAAGATAATCGCCACTGCCGACAAGCTCGGCAAGCTTACCGTCGCCACCTGCGATGTCCATTTCATGGACAAGAGCGACAGCGTTTTCAGAGAGATTATCATGACCGGTCAGGGCTTTACCGATGCCGCTCAGCAGGCTCCGCTCTATTTCAGAACAACGCAGGAGATGCTCGACGAGTTCGCCTATCTCGGCGAGGAGACCGCACGCGAGGTTGTCATTGAAAATACCAATAAGATAGCCGATATGTGCGAGGTTATCCAGCCCATACCGGACGGTACATATCCTCCGCGAATTCCGGGCTCCGATGAAGAACTGCGCGAGATATGCTATAAGCATGTGAAAGATATCTACGGTGATCCTCTGCCGGAATATGTCGAAAAGCGCCTTGAAAAGGAGCTCAGCTCAATTATCGAACATGGCTACGCCGTGCTTTATATCATCGCCCAGCGACTCGTCAAGTTCTCCATGGATCACGGCTATTATGTCGGTTCGCGAGGCTCGGTCGGCTCGTCGTTTGTCGCCTTCGCGGCGGAGATATCCGAGGTCAACCCGCTTATGCCGCACTACCTGTGCAAACACTGCAAGAAGAGCACCTTCTTCATGGACGGCTCGATAGGCTCGGGCTTCGACCTGCCGCCGAAGAACTGTGAAATTTGCGGCGAACCGCTCGTCCGCGACGGTCACGATATCCCGTTCGAAACTTTCCTCGGTTTCCACGGCGATAAACAGCCCGATATCGACCTCAACTTCTCGGGTGATTTCCAGTCGCAGGCGCATAAGTATACCGAGACCCTTTTCGGCGCCAAGAACGTTTTCAAGGCAGGTACAATCGGCACTCTCGCCGATAAGACCGCCTACGGCTTCGTCAAAAAATGGCTTGACGAAAAAGGCATGACCGTTCAGCGCGCGGAGGAAGACAGACTCGTCCAGGGCTGTGTCGGAATAAAGCGCACAACCGGTCAGCACCCCGGCGGAATGGTCGTTGTGCCGGACTATAAAGAGGCTGAGGACTTCACTCCTATCCAGCACCCCGCGGACGATCCCGACAAGGGCACTCGAACAACGCATTTCGACTTCCATGCGCTCCATGATACGATACTCAAGCTTGATATTCTCGGTCACGATGTGCCGACGTTCTATAAGCATCTTGAAAATCTGACCGGAACTTCTGTCATGGATGCAGATGTCTGCGACCCGAAGCTCTATGAGATGCTTCTGTCTCCCGAGCCCATGGGCGTAACGGAAGAGGACATCGACTGCAATACAGGTACATTATCTCTTCCCGAGCTTGGAACGCCGTTCGTGCGTCAGATGCTTCTTGACTCAAGACCTAAGAACTTTTCCGATATGCTCCAGATATCCGGACTTTCCCACGGCACCGATGTCTGGCTCGGCAACGCAAAAGACCTTATAGATAACGGCACCTGCACCATTTCCGATGTTATCGGAACACGAGACAGCATCATGACCTATCTCATACATAAGGGCGTTGAGCCGAGCATGGCGTTCAAGATAATGGAGATAACCCGTAAGGGTAAAGCGAAAAAGCTCCTTACCGATGAACACAAGGCTGCGATGCGCGCAAATAATGTTCCCGAGTGGTATATCGACAGCTGTCTTAAAATAAAATATATGTTCCCGAAGGCTCACGCCGCAGCGTATGTTATCGCTGCTATGCGCCTTGCGTGGTATAAGCTCTACTATCCTGTCGAGTATTACGCGACATATATGACAGTCCGCGGCGAAGACCTTGATACCGTGTCCATCATGGCGGGTCAGGAAGCCGTCAAGAACAAGATGAAATATCTCAAGACAAAGATGAACATGAAGGAAGCCACCGCCAAGGAGGAGAATATGTTTACTTCTCTCCAGGTCGTCAATGAGATGATGGCGCGCGGAGTGAAATTCCTTCCGGTCGATGTCTATAATTCCGATGCCAAGGTCTATCATATCGAAGACGGCAAGATAAGGCTTCCGTTCTCCGCTCTCGGCGGATGCGGCGGCGTTGCCGCAGAGCAGCTTGCCGCAGCGCGCGATGACGGCGAGGGCAAGTACTTATCCGTCGAAGATTTGCGCAGACGCGCGAGTGTTTCCAAGACTGTTATCGAGGCTCTCGAAGCGGCGGGTGCGCTTGAGGATATTCCGAAAACCACGCAGATAAGCCTTTTTGACATGTAATCATATAAAATTTCTATGTTTTTTGGGGCAAATTTTTGCATTTCGGCTATTGTCTGAACAGCGATTTTCTGATATTATTATGTAGATATTTGACTTCGGGCTTTACCGCGTCAAAGTGTATATTAATTTATTTCGCCGCGTGGCGTGAAAGGAGAAAAACAATGGGACTCAAAATACTTTACGGCATTCTGATAGCTCTCGGTATTTTTATCGTCATAACTCTTATCAGAGCCGTGTTCTTCCTCCCCCAAAAGAGGGATACAAAGCCCCTCGAGGATGAGCATGTTGATGTCGAGCGTGTGGCAAAGCATCTGAGCGGAGCTATTCAGATTCCGACCATTTCTTATCCCGAGAACGAGAAAATCGATTGGTCGCAGTTTGAAAAATTCCACAAATATCTTGAGGATTCGTATCCTCTGATACATAAGACCCTTGAGCGCGAGAATGTCGCCGAGGCGAGCCTGCTCTATCGCTGGAAGGGCAAGAATCCCGATCTTGAGCCTATAGCTCTGCTTTCGCATCAGGATGTCGTCCCGATTGAGCCCGGCACAGAGGGTGACTGGACTCATGAGCCGTTCAGCGGCTATAACGACGGCGAGTTCATCTGGGGCAGAGGTGCTCTTGATATGAAGAACCACCTTATCTGCGTCATGGAAGCCGTCGAGGCGCTTCTTGAAGAGGGCTATGAGCCCGAGAGAGACGTCTATCTCTGCTTCGGTCATAACGAGGAAGTCGTTGCATCGGAAAGCGCCGGCGCAAAGGCCATTATGAACACACTCAAGTCCCGCGGAATCCATCTTGACAGCGTCATAGATGAGGGCGGAGCCATACTGCCCGTCAACGTCAAGCATGTTCTCAAGGGCAATCTTGCGGGCGTAGGCATCGCGGAAAAGGGCTATGCCGATTTCTCCATGAGCGTCAGAGCTAAGGGCGGACATTCTTCTCAGCCTCCGAAGCACAGCGCCATAGGCAAAATAGCGGATGTCGTCAAAGACGTTGAAAACCATCAGTTCAAGTCGAAGCTTGAGCCGTTTGTTCTCAAACTCTTCTCCAATCTCGGCAGAAGAACCACATATCCCGTCAGAGTCGTCGCCTGCAACCTCTGGCTGCTTAAGCCCCTTGCGAAGTTTATCATGGAGCAGATTCCGCCGACGGCTTCGCTCATAAGAACCACTACCGGCGTCACCATGGCCGAGGGCAGCCCTGCCGCCAACGTTCTCCCGCAGGAAGCATCTGTTACGGCAAACTTCAGAATGATGCCCGGCACGACCACAGAAGATGTCGAGAAGCATCTGCGCAAGGTCATAAAGAATAAGAATGTTGAGATAAAGTGCCTCAAGAGCAAAGAGGCGTCCAAATTTTCGCCCACAGATTCGAGATCCTTTAGGGTTATCGAGGAGATCTGCGTCAGAGCCGATCCCGAGGTTATCGTTGCGCCCTATCTTGTTATGGGCGGTACCGATGCCTGCTTCTATGAACCTATATGCGATAATATTTATCGCTTTGCTCCGTTCCATGTGCGCACGAAGCTCCTTCTCTGCACCCATGCTACCGATGAGCGCTGCCCCGTTGCGGTTCTCGACGAAGGTGTGTCTTTCTTCAAGAGATACATAAGAATGCTTACAAAAGACTGATGATATGAATATTCTGCTGTCTCCCGATTCTTTCAAAGGCACGCTGACTTCGTCCGAGGTCTGCGATATAATCGAATCGGCGCTCAGAAACAGAATACCGGACTGCAATGTTATAAAGCTCCCCGCTGCCGATGGCGGCGAGGGGCTTTGTTCGAGTTTTGCGAATTTTATTGACGGCGAGTGGGTATCGGCGGAGTCAAAAGACCCGTTCAACTCGCCCATGCGCGCGGAGTATTATATGCTCAAAAGCGGCGCTGCCGTTATTGAAACTGCCTCGTGTGCCGGACTTCCGCTCGCGGGCGACAGAGCCGACCCGACCGTTACGACTACTGCGGGCGTCGGTATGCTTATACGCGATGCCGTAAATCGCGGCGCGAAGCGTATTGTTTTGGGTCTCGGCGGCAGCGCAACCAACGACTGCGGCGCGGGTATGGCGTCGGAGCTCGACTTTCGTTTTCTCGATAAAAATAATAATTCATTTGTTCCTGTCGGTGGAACGCTGATAGATGTCGAACATATTATCCCGCCCGAAAAGCCGGTTGATATTCCCGTAGTCGCCGCGTGCGATGTCACAAATCCGCTTTTTGGTGTTGACGGTGCAGCTTATGTTTTTGCGCCGCAAAAGGGCGCGAATGCAGAGCAGGTCGGATTGCTAGACCGAGGGCTGCACCATATGGCCGATATACTCAAAAGAGACCTCAACTTCAATTCTGAAAATCTTCCCGGCGCAGGTGCCGCAGGCGGCCTCGGCGCGGGCGCGTCAGCTTTTCTGAATGCCGAGCTCAGAAGCGGCATAGATATAGTTTTGGACGAATCCGGCTTTGACAAATTTGCCGCGAATGCCGATGTAGTTATAACGGGCGAGGGGAGATTCGACTCACAAAGTGCCAACGGAAAAGTGGTGAGCGGAGTCTGCAAAAGAGCTGCCAAAGCTGGCGCAAAAGTTTACGCCGTATGCGGGTGTGCGTCAAACGATGCCGACCCTGCCGCGCTCGGAATAGATAAACTCTTTGTGTCGTCTGACGGAACTCACAGTATGGACGAATTGCAGCTTTCCTGCCGCCAAGAATTATTTGACGCGGCAAGTGCCTTGGCGGAGGAAATAATGCAGCTCGATTAATTGTTATTTCTTGATTTTTTGATGAATTTGTGATAAAATAAACTGCTAAACATGGGGACTGTACCTGCGGATTTCGGCAGTATTTTTGACAGCCGGCTCGTTTGATGTATTGTGAAAATATTTTAGACGATCGGAGAGTCAACGAGGAGCATGAACTTGACAAAAAACGCGAAATTTGAAAGCGTCAGAAAAAATATTGAACATTATCTTTCCACTGATTGGTTCATGTGGGTTTGCTTCCTTATAGCCTGTTTTATCACCGTCTTGCGTGTAGAGGCTATAGGGCTTCTTATCTTTGCAGCGATCATCTGCACCATACTCGTTTTTTGCGAGGATGTTATAATTGCGCTTGAACCGTTCCTTTTGCTCTGCCTCTGCCTTATAAAGTGCAACAATTCTTATGACGAGTTCATCAAAATGGTCTGGCTCGCCGTCCCGGCAGCGGCGGCTATAATCTTCCATTTCAATTATTATCAGCGCAAACTGCCTCACGGCGAGCTGTTCTGGCCGATGCTTGCAGTCTCCGTCGCAGTTACCCTCGGCGGTCTCGGCAAGATAACCGCCAAAGAATATTTTAGTCTGATGCCGATATTTTTTACCCTCGGTCTCGGCTTCGGTATGCTGCTGTTCTATAATCTCATGAACTCGCACATTCGCCTGAGGGAAAACTATTCTCTGCCGGATAAGATATCAAAAATAATGATAATCATGGGGCTGTTCTGCTGCTTCATGATCCTCGAATATTACGGTGAGCATCTCGATAAGGTGCTCTCGACTCACGGGCTTCTTGCTTTCCAGTGGCGCAACAACGCCTCAACTTTTCTTATTTTCGCCCTGCCGTTTGCTTTCCTGCGTTCGATAAAGGGCAATCACGGCTGGTTCTGGGTCGGTATGTTGTTCTACGGCTGTATGATGATAACCGGATCGCGCGGCGGCGCAATTGTCGGCACTGCGGAAGTCATGATGTGCATGATAGCGCTTCTCTGCTTCGACAAACGCCACAGGGTACATAATATCATTATAATCTCTGTCGGTATTGTGATGTTCTTCGTGTTCTTCTGGGATCTCATCTATTTCTTCCGCGATATGCTCCTGAGACTTCTCCAGATAGACGATAACGAGATAAGAGTCAGGCTCATGCGCCGCGCCGTTGAGGATTTCCTCTCGAATCCGGTTTTCGGTAGGGGACTCGGATATTTCGGCAACAGGGATGTCCATCATTCCGCCAAGGGCGCGCTGTGTTGGTATCATTCCTCGCCGTTCCAGGTTATCGGCAGTTTTGGCATAGTCGGCATCGCGGCTTACGGATATATATTCGTTGCGCGTATTGTCTATTTTGCGCGCCGCAACACTCTGACAAACAAGTTCATTTTTATCGCGTATATCGGTATGCAGCTGATGTCACTTGTCAATCCGGGCTTGTTCAGCCCCGTTCCGTATCTTCTGATGATGACGCTGCTGTTTGTCATTATGGATAAGATAAAGGACGACCCCGATGAGATAAGGCTTACTGGAAAGGCGGAGAAAAATCTCCGACGCTCAAAGAAAAAGTCTGCATCTGTGCAGACGGAAAAAACAGCATAACAAAAAGACGGCACATCATTGTGCCGGTTTTTGCTTGAATAAAAGCTTTAACGGTTTAAAGGAGGAAATTTTCATGAGCTTTTTACCTATGACAGAGTACGAAAGTTCATCGGAAGAGGTTAAGAGGGAGTATGAAGATCAGATAGCAAAGCACGGACGCATCACCAATATGAAGCGTACTCTGCTTCATAATGTCCCTGCATTCAAGGCGTATATGGAGTGGTACACGCTCTATGATCAGCTTGTGCCGGTCATCGGCGACCGCGCAATATCGCTGTTTTCCCACGCTATATCCGAGGGCAACGAGTGCCTGATATGTTCGATCTTTTTCAGAAAAATACTTATTGATTCCGGCGACGATCCGGACAATCCGCATCTGTCGGATACCGAAAAGCTGCTCGTCGATTTCGGCGGCGCTATCTGCAAAGATCCGCACAACATACCCGACGAGATATACAATAAGCTTTCCGAGCGTTTTTCAACTGAAGAGATAGTTCTTCTCATCGCTTTTGCCGGTATAATGTACGCAACGAATCTGTTCAATACCGTTGCAAAAGTTCCGCTCGACGAAGTGCTCTACAAATATCGCAAAGATGGAGATACCCGTAATGTCTGATTTTGAAAACAAAGTTGCGTTTATAACCGGCGCAGCACACGGTCAGGGCAGAGCCACCGCTCTCGCTCTCGCCAAAGAGGGTGCCGATATCGTCGCGTTTGATGTGGCGAAGAAGATTGAATATCCCGCATACTCGTTCGGCACGAGCGATGAGCTCAAGAGCCTGAAAGAGGAAGTGGAAGCCCTCGGTAGAAGATGCCTTATCGCTGCCGGCGATGTCAGAGACGACAAATCCGTCACCGATGCCGTTGACAGAGCTATCGCCGAGTTCGGCAAGATAGATATACTTTTCAATAACGCAGGTATCTGCGCCTATGCTACGGTCGACAAGATGACCGACGAAGAGTGGGACGCGATGATAGATATCAACCTCAAAGGTCCGTTTATAGTCACCCGCAGAGTCGTTCCTCACATGATGGAGGCAAAGAGCGGCGTTATCATCAATAACTCGTCCGTCATGGGTCTGCGCGGCGGCAACAGGCTTTCGCACTATACCGCTTCGAAATGGGGACTCACGGGTCTGACAAAAGCGTGGGCTATCGAGCTTGCACCCTATAATATCCGCGTTGTCAGCATCCACCCGACGGGAGTTAACACTCCCATGAACGACGGTCTTGCGGCTCTCGAGCATTCGACTCCGCTTGAAATTGCCGAGCGTTCCGCAGGCAACCTTCTGCCCGTGCCGTGGATTGAGCCCGAGGATGTCGCGAATATGGTTCTCTATATCGCAAGCGACAAGGCGCGCTATGTGACCGGCTCTCAGTTCGTGCTCGACGCAGGACTCCTGAGCGTGTGATTTGAATTTTAAAAAGCTGCATCGTAAGATGCAGCTTTTTTCTATGCTTGTTATTTTTATTCAAACTCTTTTTTTATTGCCGCAACCGTCGCGTCAACATCGGCTTTGACAACGAGCAGAGATATCTCGGCCTCCGATGTGTTTATCATTCTTATGTCGCACCCCGCATCCGCGGCGGCTTTGAATACCCGCGCCGCAACGCCCGGACGTCCCTCCATTTCAGCTCCGCTTACGGATATCTTGCAGTTACCGGAGCTAACGCTTATTTTTATCTTTTTGTTTTCGGCTCTGAGCTGAGTCGCTATCTCGAGCACGCCGCCGAAATCGTCGTCGCTGACCGTAAACGAAAGCCCCGCATGAGAACTGTTCGGCAGAAACTGCGAGATCATGTCAACGTCTATTCCCGCTTCGGCAATTTTTTCGAAGATGCCCGCAATGAAGCTTATGTCGGCGGGGGAGTCACTGAGCGAAAAAAGAGTCGCGTTTTCGCTCACTCTTATCGATTCGATTATCTTCACTTCTTCGCATCCTTTCTGTCTATCATGTCGCTCATGCCGTAGAGTCCCGGTTCTTTGTTTTGTATGAATTTCGCGGCGTTCACGGCTCCCGCTACGAATAACTCTTTACTCTGCGCACAGTGGCTGAGCTTTATCGTCTCGTTATAGCCTGCAAATATAATCTCGTGCTCGCCGACTGCCGTTCCGCCGCGTATCGAGTGTATGCCTATTTCATCGTGCGGTCGTTTTGCGCGCCGCAAATGGCGGTCATATTCGTAGTACGGCTTGCGCTCAAGCTCCGATGATATCACGTCCGCGAGCATCAGTGCCGTTCCGCTCGGCGCATCTGTTTTTTGCGCGTGGTGAGTCTCAACTATCTCTATGTCATATGTGCCGCCCAGCACTCTCGCCGCAGTTTTCGCGAGCTCGCAGAGAAGATTTATACCGAGCGACATATTCGCGCTGAAAAATATAGGGATATTCTTTGCCGCTTCATATATAAGCGCAATATGTGCTTCGCCGAGTCCCGTTGTTGCAATGACGGCGGGAGCTTTTGATTCAACCGCATATTCGAGCAGACCCGGCAGGGCGGCAGGGGATGAAAAGTCGATTATAACATCGACCTTTCCGTTGAAGCTGAAAGGCGAGACAAATGTCGGAAATCTGCATTCGCGCCCCTCGCGGTCTATTCCCGCTGTTATTTTAATATCGTCGCGGTTGTCGGCAAAAGCGGTGACGGCTCTGCCCATGCTTCCGCAGCATCCGCTGAGCATAATATTCAGCATTATTTCGCCTTACGGCACCCATGTGCCGTTCCTTTCGAGCTTATATCATTCCGAAAGCGGAGAGGCTTCTCCTGAGCTTCTCCTCCGCCTGCGGCTGTATCTGCGCCAGCGGCAGCCTGCATGAGCCGACTTCCATGCCCATCATGTTCATCGCTTCTTTTACAGGTATGGGATTCACATCGGAAAACAGGCTGCTGCAAAGGTCGAGATATTTTAATTGAAGCTCGGTGCTCGCGGCGGTGTCGCCATCAAGATACATTTTGACCATGTCGTGTACCGCCCTCGGCGCGATATTTGAGAGCACTGAGATAACTCCCCTTGCGCCGAGCGACATGAACGCCGTTATCTGGTCATCGTTTCCGCTGTATATCGTCAGTTCGTCGCCGCAGAGCTTTACAGTCTGCGCGAGCGCGGAAATGTCGCCGTTTGCTTCCTTTGCCGCCACTATATTCTTATGCTTCGAAAGTTCATAATAGGTCTCGGGTTTTATGTTCAGCCCCGTGCGGCTTGGCACATTGTAGAGGATTATCGGTGTGCTGACCCTGTCCGCAATGAAATTGAAATGTTCTATCAGTCCTGCCTGCGATGTCTTGTTGTAGTACGGCGTGACCATAAGCAGACCGTCGGCTCCGGCTCTTTCCGCGTCGTTTGAAAGCTTTAGCGCATTTTTTGTGTCGTTGCTGCCCGTTCCCGCAATTACGGGAACTCTTCCGGCAACATGTTCAACACAGCGGCGCACGATTTGCTCGTGCTCTTCGTAGCTCAATGTCGGGCTCTCGCCGGTCGTTGCACATACAACTATGGCGTCCGTGGAGTTTTCGATCTGATAATCTATAAGCTCTTCTAACTTTCCGTAGTTTATACTTCCGTCTTTATGAAACGGCGAGACGAGTGCGACCGCCGCTCCTGTGAAAACAGCTTTCTTCATAAAGCCGGCCTCCTAAAAAACGGAAGCCGCCCGGACAGACAGCCGGGCGGCTTTTATGTTATCTGTCCATATATCCCTTTTCGCAAAGCAGCTCCGCCATGAGCACGGCTCCGCCGGCGGCGCCTCTGAGCGTATTGTGTGAAAGGCAGACAAATTTGTAATCATACTGGGTATCTTCGCGCAGACGGCCGACCGAAATCGCCATGCCGCCCTCGAGCTCTCTGTTGAGGCGAGTCTGAGGCATATTGTCCTCTTCAAAGTAGTTGAGGAACTGCTTGGGCGCGCTGGGCAGCCCGACCTGCTGAGGATATCCCTTGAAATCCTTCCAGATTTTAAGTATCTGTTCTTTTGTGGGCTTGTTTTCGAATCTCACGAATACCGCCGCCATGTGACCGTCCGATACGGGAACGCGCAGGCACTGCGCGGTGAAGTTCGGGCTCTTCGCGGGGACTATCTCGCCGCCCTCTATCTTGCCCCATATCTTGAGCGGCTCTCTCTCAGACTTCTCTTCCTCGCCGCCGATGCGATCTCAGTCGGGGAAGCAGAATTCGCAATTCCAAAATAGCGTATGGGAAGATCTGAGCAGTGTCCCCTGTTGTATGTTGTTCGTGAGAGACTGTTTTTTGTCCGACGCAACCCGTAATCTCAATCCCGTTCACATGAACAGTCTTATCATTACAGTAGCAGGCGGCGTTTTTCGGAATCGAACGATTTGTCTGCAATATCCGGCTCCATGCATTACATATTAAAGTATTCTTCTTATCTTGCTTTGTCGTTTGAAAACAGAGTAGCCGAAAAAGATAACTGAATTTCAATTTCGCGTTTCGAGTTTTTATCCCTATTTTTGTTATTGGAATAACACCACTGCTTAACTAACGACTAATAAACGCATTAGTATTATGGCAAAGAAAATTTTAATTAGGGACTTGACCCTTCGTGACGGTCAACAATCCTCGTTCGCCACGCGTATGAATCAAAGTCAGGTTGATAGCGTCCTCCCCTTTTACAAAGAGGCAGGCTTCTACGCTATG
>OGYE01000677.1_pt1 | contig 22131 bp, 10 predicted proteins | sample 1576471 | NCBI WGS metagenome assembly OGYE01 (sample SAMEA3541532, study PRJEB24748) | human gut metagenome | biome: human gut; feature: human-associated habitat; material: faeces | place: China | collected 2012
GGAAGGTGAGAAGGACGAGAAGCAACTCCGGGTTGCCGTGGTAGACCCGGTAGCTTTCGTTCAGGCACAGATAGCGAACTTCCGGTTTATTGCCCACGAAAAAGGGCTGACGATAAACATGCACGCTGAACAGAAGCAGGATACGGTGGCTTGTTTTGATACGGAGAAGGTGGAAAAGATATTTTATAACTTGCTCAGTAACGCCATTAAGTACACACCTGAAGGGGGGAGTATCGACATTACTGTGGAAAGCGACGGGAAAAACGTACAAATATGCGTGGCCGATACGGGACAAGGTATTTTGCCCGAAAAACAGAAACAACTGTTTGATCGCTTTGAACGGTTGGGAGCTGATAAGAAATACCCCAATGTGAATGGTAAGGGCATCGGTCTGAATTATGCGCAATATTTGGCACACCTGCATAAGGGAAACATAGACTACACTTCCAAGCACCCTCAGGGGGCTTGCTTCACTCTTAGTATCCCACAATCGCTGACAGCATATAGTCCCGAGGAACGGGCACAAGACAATGAGTACAAGATACCCATACCGGCAGTCGAGACGAATGCCGTAGAAAAAGTAGTCTCTAAGGAGAACACGCTGTTCATTGTAGAAGACGATCAGGAGGTGCGCGAATACCTGCGAGTGCTGTTGTCGCCAGATTACAATATCGTTGTCGTGGAAAATGGAGAGGAAGCCATAGACAGATTAGAGATGGAGTTGCCTGAACTGATTGTGAGTGATGTGGTCATGCCTCGGAAAGACGGCTACGAGTTGTGCAAGACTATCAAGACAAGTGCCGATTGGGGGCGTATTCCCGTTATTCTGCTAACGGCAAAGAACGATATGGACAGCAGTATCAAAGGACTGGATTGTGGTGCTGATGCCTACGTGGGCAAGCCCTTCGACCCCTTCTATCTGAAAGCCGTCATAAACAATCTGTTGGAAAACCGTAAACGGATGCAATGGATTGTGCAAAACCTCACCTCGGAAAGCCTACCGAGGGGAGAGGCGCGAGAAGCGATACTTAATGAACAAGACCGTCAGTTTTTGGAGAATTTGCACACGTTGCTGGACAAGCACTTGGATGACGAGGCATTCGGCATTACCTCGCTGGCAAAGGAAATGCTGATGAGCTACAGCAGCTTGTATGCCCGAGTCAAGTCGTTGACGGGACAAACACCGCAGAACTTTCTTATCACTTATCGCATGAACACGGCTATGCAACTGCTGCAGACGGGCAAATACACTGTGAGCGAAGTGTGTTACAAGGTGGGAGCTTCTTCGCTGGCCAACTTCTCGCGCAGCTTCAAGCGGCAGTTTGGTGTTCCGCCCAGTGAAGTATAATTTGTGTCATCAATCTCCCGTTGCTGAGGCTGCCTACTGATGGGCACAGCGAAGAAGCGAGGATTATCGAAAGCCCGAATAAGGCGATGGGATAATGCATTGCCACTGCAAAGCAAGTGCATGCTTTTTGCAGTGCTACTGCATTCAGCTTTGCAGTGGCGCTGCAACACATATGCAGTGTCACTGCAGCATATATGCAGTAGCGCTGCAACACGTTTGCAGTCACACTGCAGCAGATGTGCAGCGACGCTGACCCGGTAGGTGTGTACGGGATTGTATCATGTTTCGTTAAGAAGATATTATAAAGTATCCTTTGAATGTCGTATTTTTGTCTATCCGTAATTTAGAGTAGTCAAAGAAAGCTATGAAACACACTCGTATGAAACTAAAAACAGTGGTAAAGAACCTTCATGAAGGCTGGAAATTCCGGCAGGCGAGACTGACCAATTGGTATCCGGCTACAGTTCCGGGAGTAGTCCACACGGACTTACTGCAGAACAAGATTATTGAAGACCCGTTTTTCCGGTTGAACGAACGGGGATTGCAATGGATTGACAAGGAAGACTGGGTTTATGAAACTTGCTTTACTCTTGCTGCCGGCATGATGCGGAAAGAGAATATGGAGCTTGTGTTCGAGGGGCTGGATACTTACGCTGACGTTTATTTGAATGATGAATGTATACTGAAAGCGGACAATATGTTTCGCCGCTGGTCTATCCCCGTCAGGCAGTACATCAGGGAGGAGAATAATATACTGAAGGTGTACTTCCATTCGCCGGTAAAGATAGACGTCCCCAAATGGGATGCACTTCCCTACCAGTATCCGGCATCCAATGACCAGTCTGAAAACGGGGGCTTGTTCAACAAGAAGATAAGCATTTTTGCCCGTAAGGCAGGTTATCATTATGGCTGGGACTGGGGGCCGCGTCTGGTTACCTCCGGCATCTGGCGTCCGGTGTATATCAGGGCTTGGAGCGATTTGAGAATCAACGATGTGTTTATCGAGCAGAAGGAAGTCGGTGCAGGCAGGGCCGTGATTGCCGGACATGTGGAGCTGGATGCCGATAAGGATATGAATGGAGTGTTGGTCACGATAACGGATGAGGTTACTGGAAGAGTGCTTGGCGAGTGGCAAGCGGATTTGAAGCGAGGCACCAATCGGGTGACCGTTGATTTTGTCCTTCACAAGCCGAAGCTGTGGTGGAGTAATGGACTGGGGGAGCCTTTTCTTTATCGTTTCCGTACGGATATCATTGCAGGTGGGGAATTGTTGGACTCTAAAACCGAAAGGGTGGGCATACGCTCTTTGAAGGTGGTGCATCAGCCGGATAAGGACGGGCATACTTTCTATATAGAGCTGAACGGGCGTCCGGTTTTTGCCAAAGGAGCCAATTACATCCCTTCGGATAACTTCCTGCCGCGCGTCACTCCCGAGAATTATAAAAAGACGATTCTCGATGCCGCCGGTGTAAACATGAATATGTTACGCGTCTGGGGTGGAGGTATCTATGAGAACGATGTTTTCTATGATTTGTGTGATGAGTATGGAATCATGATTTGGCAGGACTTCATGTTTGCCTGCAGCATGTATCCGGCAGAAGGCGCCCTACTCGATAATATCCACCAGGAGGCGGTGGACAATGTGAAACGTTTGCGCAATCATGCTTGCATTGCTTTGTGGTGTGGAAATAATGAATGCCAGGATGCCTGGCTGGGCTGGGGCTGGAAGCGCGAGATAGAACGGCAGAACAAGGAATATGCCGACAAGATTTGGGCACAGTACCGGCAGCAGTATCATGTCACCTTACCCGGGGTGGTCAGGGAGTATGCACCCGGAACCTTCTATTGGCCTTCTTCTCCGTTCGCATTCGAGGGAGAGATGTCCGGTACTACTGACGGGGACCGTCACTATTGGAGTGTCTGGCATGGTAAAGCACCCATTTCTGATTATGACAGCGAGAAATCCCGCTTTTTCAGCGAGTACGGCTTTCAGTCTTTTCCAGAGTTCGACTCCGTCAAGCGCTATGCTCCTTACCCCGAAGACTGGGATATACGTTCCGAGGTGATGATGTCCCATCAGCGTGGTGGCGACCATGCCAACGGGCTGATTGAGACTTACCTGTTGAATGAATATAAAAAACCGCGTGATTTCCGGGCATTCCTTTATATGAACCATGTGCTGCAGGGAGATGCCATCAAGACGGCCATCGAGTCGCACCGCCGCCAGATGCCGTATAATATGGGGACGCTTTTCTGGCAGCACAACGACTGTTGGCCCGTAGCTTCCTGGGCGAGCCGTGACTATTACGGACGCTGGAAGGCGCAGCACTATTATACTCGCAAGGTCTATGATGACATCCTGATTTCTCCGGTAGTGGAGGGGGATGATTTGAAAGTATATGCAGTGTCCGACCGCTTGGAGAATACTTCCGGCCGGCTGCAGCTCCAGGTCTGCCGGTTCGACGGAACCGTGGTTTATCACTGGGACAAATCTGTCGGCATTTCCGGTAATGACAGCCGTGTCTGTTTTTCCGCACCGTTTGCCAAGCTGCTGGAGGGGGCAGGTAGAGGAACGGTATATGTCCGCGTAGACTATACGGACAAATCGGGCAGGGTGTACCATAATAACTACTGTCTGGGCAAGCAGAAGGATATGGATTATCCGAAGGTGGATTTGCAGACTGAAGTCCGTTCCATTGAAGGCGGATATGAAGTGACGGTATCGGCAGACAAGTTTGCCCGTGCTGTATGCTTGTCCGTTGCTGACAATGAAAGTGTGTATAGCGACAATTATTTTGATGTCCAGCCGAAGAGCAGCGTGCAGGTGCAGGTCAGGACGCGATTGTCTGCCGAAGCGTTCAACGGTTCGTTGAGACTGACTTGCCTGAACAATGAATTCTGATACTCGCCATCCGGACGTTGGCATGCTTCTTTCGTCCGGATGTTTTTTACATAAAGATAATATGCTGCTTCAGTATAGCTGATATTTGTGTCCTCAGCTGATTGGCATTGATAGGTTTAGCCATATATGCGTCGAAGCCGTTTTCCATGACCTGCTGTTCATCAGAAGCATAGGCAAAGGCGGTGACGGCTATGATGGGGACTTGTGTAGAGTATTTGCGTATTTCCCTGGTCGCTTCGTAACCATTCATCACCGGCATGTTGATGTCCATCAAAATAAGCTGCGGGTCGTATTCCCTGAACATATTCACGGCTTCCTGACCATTCCACGCATGTATCAGATTGTAGTCTTTTCGTAGGATGGACTCAATCAACCGGAAGTTGCTGTCATGGTCTTCGGCAACCAAGACGGTGATTTTCTGCTTTTTTACTTTTATAGGTTCGGTCTTGCTTTCTGCCTGCCGGATGTGGCTTGTCGGCACATAGGGGAGGGTGAACCAGAAAGTAGAGCCTTCGCCGGGCTTGGAAGTCAGTCCGATATTGCCTCCCATGTGCTGTACCAACATCTGGCAGATGGATAATCCCAGTCCGGTGCCTTGGGCAAAATTGTTGAGCTTGACAAAGCGGCCGAATATGCTCTCTTGTTTGTCTTCGGGGATACCGCATCCCGTATCGGATACGTAGAAATAAAGCATCTTGTCGTCTTGCAGCTTGTAGCCAAAACGGATACTGCCTTCTTGGGTAAACTTAATGGCATTGGTCACCAGATTGATGACGAGTTGAGACAAGCGGTTACGCTCGGAGTGGATGTGGCATTCGGGCAGTCCGGGCTCAAAGGAGAGGGTGACATTCTTTTCGGGCGATAGCTTCAGGCAGAGCGAACTTTCCAGCTCTCTCATCACTTTGTTCAATTCAAAATCCGTATCAATGAATTCCATTGTGCCTGCTTCTATCTTTGACAAGTCCAGAATGTCACTGATGAGTTGCAGCAGCAAAGTATTGTTGTTCTCAATGATGCTGACGTATTCTTGTTTTTCTTCCTCCTCTTCGGTGGAAGCCAATATTCCGGAGAATCCCACAATGGCATTGAGCGGCGTACGGATTTCATGGCTCATGTTGGCGAGGAATGCGGATTTCAGTTTATTCGACTCTTCCGCACGGTTCTTGGCGGAAACCAGTTCCGTCTCCATCTTTTTCCGTTCGGTGATAACCAGCGAAGAGCCCACCAGGGTCAGCGGCTTATTGTTCTCGTCGTAGGTTTCTACGGCGGCCTGGGCCTCCACCCAGTCGAAGTGTTTGTGTCTGTCGGCATGATTGATGACGCGGTATTCCTCCTTGACTTTCTGGATACGTCCCTCAATCAGGTCTGTATAGGCTTGTTTCACTTTTTCCAGGTCTTCCTTGTGTATTTTGGAGAAATACTGGCTGTCGGGTACGGACAGCTGTTCATCGTCCATGATACCGGCATTATTGCTGAGCTCTATCGGCTTGTTGACATCGCAGAGTATGGTGTGTGTCCGGAGGTTCCATTTCCATGGTACGATGTTGGCAACGTCGAGTGCCATGGAAAGTTTCCGGTTTGTCGACCTCAACTGTATTTGGGTGTGGTGCAACTCGGTGCTGTCAACGCAGAAGACGTGCATGTATTCGCCATTGTCGCTTGCCTTGACTACAATGTCGTAGAAAGTGTCTATCTTCTTGTAATAATAGGGGAAAGTTACGGAACGTTTCTCCTTCAATGCAATATTCATGAAATGGAGGAACTCGTTCATGGATTCGGGAAATAGTTCGCTTCCCCGCTTGCCGACAGCCTCTTTGCGCATGATAAATCTGTCTTCGAAGAATTTGTTGACATCTATATATAAGGTGTCAGTAATGCGCCCTTTTTCATCTTTTATAAGTTTTTCATACATGTATAGGATGGGCATGTTGTTTATCAGATTGCGGTATTTGAGATTGCTGTCCAGTTGTTGCTGCTGTAATCTTTTGATTCTATTCAGTGACTGTAGGCGGAGATATTGGAAAAAGAACAGTAGAGCTATGATTGCGGCAATGATACTGATAATGACATATTCGTACTTCTCCCAGAAGGTGGGAGGCATGTTGTAGAATATGGTACCCTTGGGGCATAGCTTCGGATTCAGGTCACGCTGCAGAAGGGATTTATAGTTGAATACGGGGGCTCCGTCGTCGGGATAGTATAACGGGATGTTGCGTGCCGGGGTACCGTTCAATATCTTGTGGATGGTTTCCAGTAGCCGGGCATTATAATTCTCTTTGTTGTAAATGTATCCGCCTACAATCCCCCCTTCTTCTTCAATACCGATGGCCCTTAGCGAAAACAAAGGGATGGGGGCGGTAGAGATGACCCGGTGGGAGTTACTCCTCATGATATTGTCATGGGGAGAGCTCTTGTACAGCCAGGATGAAAAGATGACTCCGGTAGTATGGGGACTCACGTGGTTCAGTATATTGAAAAGGCTGTCCGTCCGGATGTCCTTCGCACTCAAGAACTGGTAATCCAACTCCGGATACTTTTCACGGATAATCTCGGACAAGTCATAGTCGTTCTGCTGGCAGATGTATGTTTCATCCCCTATATACATGACCTTATCCATTTGGGGGATGAGTTGCTTCATGAGTTGCAGGTTCTCGTTCAGGTATACACTGGATTGCATTAAGGTCAGATTGTACTTCTTCTGTAGGTCACTGATGGGAATACGCTCTGTGCGGGGCAGGGCGTGCTCGCGTATCATTGTTTCCTTAGGACCGGTATAATCCCTCTCACCACATAATATCATGGGGATATCGGGCCACTGCCGGTTCAGTTCATCGCACATGATGAAACTTCCGCATCCGATAAGCACGATAAGTTTAGGGTTCTTGTAACTCTTGAACAAGCTCTCTTTGAATGTCTCCAGTTTATTTTCCTCGTCAAGTGTCAGCATTTTCATGTGTGCGGTGTATACTCCGATGTGGCTGTTCTGTGATGCCATGTTCACAATGGAGGTGATGAAATCATTACTCCAGGGATTGGCTTCTGTATAAGTGTTGATTATCAGAATATCGTCGACGTCTGTTGCGGGAGATTTTCCATATAGGGTGTCTGTGCAGGTGAACGAGCAGAGTATTGCAATTACTGCTCCCAGTATGTATTTCATATCCTTTGGACCGTTTTAATGTTTGCTATTGTGAAAATTCTTACAAATGTAGGGGTTTCCCGGTGGATAGACAAAGAAAAAGATGAATTTAAGCGGGATATGGAAAAATAAAGCGGAGCAACATATTGCAATGTCACTCCGCTTCTCATTGAGATGTTGAAAGATGTGTTTTCAGGAGATTTAGTTGTTTTCTTTTTTAATGTCTATGGTCATGAACCGTTCACCGTCATATAGACTTTTGACGCGGATGTTCAGTCCTTTTTTCTCTTTCAGTTGTTCCGCTATATTGTCCAGCTTGAAGGAGGCCAGTCCGGTGCCCAGTGTGAGCTGGCTGTCATTGTAGGCATTGTGGCGGAATTCGAGATTGACGTAATCCAGTTTGTCGTTCTCGCCGGTGGATGCTTCGTTGATGACCAGGTTCAGCATGTGCTTCTTATCTTCGTTGTTACTGTGGTAGAATTGATACTTGATGTTCAGATACTCACCCGTAATCCATAAATCCGTGGCGTTGATGTTGTCGTCTCCGATACTGTCCGCCTTTTCGGCAGGCATGGAGTAGATGTCTTTGGTCAGAATGTTTTCGATGTGCTTTATTTGGGCATTGTATTCGTAGCCTGGAAGTTTCTCTTCCAGTTCGCGGAAGTAGATGAAAGCCCTCTGGCCGTCTATTACGGCATAGTTGTGAACATAGGTTGTGTCACTGGGATATAGTTTACTGCCTTCGTCCAGTGAGAAATAGTAGTCTTTTCCTTCGATGACCTTTACCGTACCTACGGCGAACAAAGTGTCATATTTGTCATCCCAATCGTCCAGGCATGATTGCAATACAATGGCAGTCAGGAATAAAAGCATGGATGCTGCCAATGTCATTCTCAGTTTCTTCATAAGTGGTAGGTTTTAGCTCTTTTTCTGTTTAAAACTTATTTTTGCATTCAGAAAATGCGGTGAAAAGCTAAATACTGCGTAGTATACTGTTAAAGAAATGAAAGTATGATTTTCTTCTCTGCCTGATGCAGTATTTTTGCGCCGATTGCATTTATAGGGTAAACACGTGTTAAAAGAGAGAATGGAAGAACAGGAATTGGCAGAACGCTGTAGGCAAGGAGACAATCTTGCCCGCAAAGAACTGTATGAGCGCTATGCGGGACGCATGCTCAGCGTATGCCTCCGTTATGCAGGTGACCGGGAGACTGCCCAAGACTTGATGCATGACGGTTTTCTGAAGCTTTTTGATTCTTTCGATAAGTTCACTTGGCGGGGAGAGGGTTCTCTGCGGGCATGGATGGAACGCGTAATGGTGAATACGGTGTTGCAGTATTTGCGGAAAAATGATGTGATGAATCAGTCATCGGCCTTGGAGAATGCACCCGAAGCTTATGAGGAACCGGAAGGTTCGTCAATAGATGTCATTCCTCAAAAAGTACTGATGCAGTTTATCAGTGAATTGCCTGCCGGCTATCGTACCGTATTCAACTTATATATTTTTGAAGAGAAATCCCATAAGGAGATTGCTCGACTATTGGGAATTAATGAAAAATCCTCTGCCTCGCAGTTGACGCGTGCTAAAGCGACTTTAGCGGCAAAAGTACGTGAGTGGATGAAAAGAAATGATTAAATGAAGGAACGTATGGAAGATGAATTGTGGTTGAAAAAGATAAAGGACAAGCTGGAAGACTATTCCGAACCGTTGCCGGTTGCCGGATGGGAGCGGTTGGAAAAGGAATTGTCCCTTTCCGGAACTCCGATAACCGGATCGCATAGGATGATGCCTTTCCGTCGCTGGGCGGTGGCTGCGGCAGCTGTGCTGCTGGTGGCAGTATCGTCCGTCAGTCTGTGGCTGTTGCAGAGTCCGGTAGGGAATGAAATGCGGCATACGTCAGTGCCTGCTTTGGCTGTGGCTCCGGATGTCTTGCCGGAACAGACGGTACCTGCTGTACGGACTAATCCCATAGAGCCTGCCTATCGGGCACATGGAAATGCATCGGCACCCAATAGGGAGGCAAGTCGCCCTTTGGTTGCACAACATATCAGAATATCGGTTGACGATGAGCGGCAGGAGGAAATGTTGCCGGTTGAAACTGCAGATGAGGCTGTCGGTATTGGGCAGCAGGCGGAAGAGCCGGTAATGGAAGATACAGACCATGCGACCGCAATGCAGGCAGAGGAACCGGAGAGAACAAGGAAAGACCGCTATCGTCCGTCAGGCCGGGACAAACTGCATCTTCCGGAAAGAAACAGTTCTGGTAGGGATACTAAAGGATGGGCGGTTGGCTTGTCCGTAGGAAATACGGGAGGTTTTTCATTGGCGAATGAAGGGGAAGCGAATGTGATGTCGGACTACATGCCTGGAAGTCCTATTTATGGCGGTAACGTAGATTTATCCTCTACGGCCAATGGCATTGTTACTATTCCCGACGGGCAGGAACTGGTTTTTAAGGATGGTATGCCCTATCTGCAAAGACGCGAAAAGAAAATTGCGGATATAGACCATAAACAACCGCTCAGTTTCGGTGTTTCGGTGCGGAAAAACTTGGCGAAGGGTTTCTCTGTGGAAAGCGGGCTGACGTATACCTATCTTGCTTCTGACGTAAGGTATGAGGGCAGCTCGGAAAAGATAAGCCAGAAGCTGCATTATATTGGCATTCCGATACGGGCCAACTGGAACTTTGTGGATACAAAGAACTTTACGATGTATGTTTCGGCGGGGGGTGCCATTGAAAAATGTGTGTATGGCAAGATTGGTACTGAGAGTGAGACTGTGAAACCGGTACAGCTTTCTGTCATGGGTGCTGTCGGTGCCCAGTATAACATAAGCAATAGGGTTGGCTTGTATGTGGAACCGGGAGTATCCTATTTCTTTGATGACGGTTCGTCGATACAGACTATACGCAAGGAGAACCCGTGTAACTTTACGTTGCAGGCCGGCATACGTCTTACTTATTGATGGCAGGACAGACATGTTTTTGTCCACTTTCTTGTAGATTCAGAATTTTCTTAATAACTTTCGGCCGTGTTTCTTCGTTGGTGGATGAAGGGACACGGTTTTTTATTGATTGAGAAGAAAGAAAGTAGGTCGGGACATGCCCGGCAATATAACAAACACGTAGTAAAATAGACAAAATGAAGATTAAAAAGAAAGTAGCCTTAAGCGGGCTATTGCTTTGTTGTGCAATCACGGCAAAAGCACAAGTGTGTATTACTCCCCAGGCGGAACAACGTGCCAGGGAGTTGGTTTCTCAAATGACTCTGGAAGAAAAAATCGATTACATTTCCGGTCCCAAATCTTTTTATATCCGTGCTGTGCCCCGGCTTGGCATACCCGAAATCAGGATGGCCGATGGTCCGCAAGGCATACGTAACAATACTCAAAGTACCTTGTATCCTTGTGGCATCTTGTCGGCTTCGACATGGAACCGTAAGTTGGCTAGAGAGCTGGGACATGGTTTGGCCCGGGATGCAAAGGCCCGTGGGGTAAGTATTCTGTTGGGGCCCGGAGTCAATATCTACCGTTCTCCTCTATGCGGGCGAAACTATGAGTATTTTGGTGAAGACCCTTATCTGACGGGCGAAACAGCCAAAGAATATATTCTGGGAGTGCAGGAAGAGGGAGTCATGGCTACGGTGAAGCATTTTGCAGCCAATAACCAGGAGTGGAGCAGGCATCATGCCAGCTCGGATGTGGATGAACGCACGTTGCAGGAAATTTATTTTCCCGCGTTCCGAAAAGCTGTGCAGGAAGCAGGAGTAGGAGCGGTCATGGATAGCTATAATCCGCTGAACGGGGTGCATGCCACCGAAAACAGCTGGCTGAACATTGATGTATTACGCAAGCAGTGGGGATTTAAAGGTATCTTGATGTCCGACTGGACATCTGTATATTCCGGTGTGGGAGCCGCTAATGGAGGGTTGGATTTGGAAATGCCCGTCGGTAAATTCATGACCAGGGAGATTCTTATTCCGGCAATAGAGAATGGTATCGTGAAGGAAGAGACCATTGACGCCAAAGTCCGGCATATACTCCAGACATTGATTGCTTTTGGAGCACTTGATACTCCGAGAGAAGATAAATCTATCGATAAAGACAATGCACAGTCTAAGGAAATTGCACTTGACTTGGCGAGGGAAGGAGTAGTGTTATTGAAAAATGACAACGGTACGTTGCCTTACCGGAACGGTAGAACATTGGTAATCGGGCCTAATGCCGATATTATTCCCACAGGAGGAGGAAGCGGATTTGTCACCCCTTATTCGGTAGTGTCACTCTATGACGGTATGGTTCAGTTGAAGGGCGGCAGACAGATAGAGCTGCTGTCTGACAGCATTCTTTATAAGGATATGTCCCAACAGATTTATACGGATGGCAGTTTTACGCAAAACGGTTTTAAGGGCGAATATTATAATACTCGTAATCTTACCGGAGAACTCTTTCAAGCTGCCATAGAGCCTGCCATAGACCATGCCTGGAAATACGGTGCACCGTTCGACGGCATGCCGGTAGATCAGTTTTCTGCCCGTTGGACGGGAGTTTACAAGGCTGACAAGGATGGAACTGTCAAGTTCCAGCTGGCTGGCGATGACGGATACCGTCTGTTTGTAAACGATAAGCTGATTACCGGAGATTGGGGGAACCATTCATTCAGTACCCGCAGTGCATTTATGCAGGTCAGTGCAGGGGAGATATACCGGTTGCGTATTGAATATTTTGATAATGTGGGTGAGGCGACTGTCAGTTTCCAGGCAGGAATGATGGATGAGGAGCGTTTGGCCTCTTCACTGAAGCATGCCAGGAATGTTATTGTATGTGCCGGGTTCAACAGCAGTACAGAAGGTGAAGGGTTCGACCGTCCGTTTGCATTGTCATACGGGCAGGAATATCTCATTAATAAAGTGGCTTCACTTCATGATAATGTGGCTGTGGTGGTGAATGCCGGAGGTGGAATAGATTTCCGCAATTGGGGGCAGAGTGTACAAGCTATTTTGATGGCATGGTATCCGGGGCAGGAGGGTGGAAAGGCCCTTGCCGAAATCATTACGGGCAAGCTTTCGCCAAGTGGCAAACTACCAGTCAGCATCGAGGAAAAATGGGAAGATAATCCGGTATATGGTAATTATTATGACAATCGCAATGTACCTCATAAACGGGTGCAGTATGCCGAAGGTGTTTTCGTAGGTTATAGGGGATATGACCGGAACGGAAAGCAGCCGCTCTATCCTTTCGGGTATGGACTGTCATACAGTAGTTTTGAATATAGTAATCTGAGTGTTGAGAAGACGGGGGGAAGCCGGGTTACGGTAAGCTTTGACATCAAGAATACCGGAAAGATGGATGCTGCGGAAGCGGCTCAGGTATATGTGCGGGATGTGGAATGTTCTGTTCCGCGTCCATTGAAGGAGTTGAAAGGCTACGATAAGGTTTACTTGAAGAAGGGTGAAACCAAGCGCGTTCGGATATTGCTGGATGAGGAAGCCTTTGCCTACTATGATGTGGAATCACATCGGTTTGTAGTGGAAAAGGGGACTTTTGAGATTCTGGCAGGTCCTTCTTCAGCTGATTTACCATTGAAGGCAACTGTTGTTTTATGATAAAATAAATATCAAAACAAGAATGGCAGTATGAAAAAGATAATAATACTGATGGTTTGTCTGTGGGGACTTGGTAACACCTTTACCTCGGCACAAACTACGGAGAAGGAGAAATTCATCTCAAGCTTGATGAAGCAGATGACGCTGGATGAAAAGATAGGCCAGCTTGCACAATGCACCTACCGAGGGAATTTTACCGGACCCGACGGTGGAAATATTCCTAAAGAAGAGTATGTCCGGCAAGGCAGAATAGGCTCTATGCTGAATGTGATAGGAGTAAAGGATATACGCCGTTATCAAGAGCTTGCTTTGCAATCGCGTTTGCGCATTCCTTTAATTTTCGGACTGGATGTTATCCACGGCTATCGTACCGGATTTCCGCTTCCGCTTGCTGAGGCTGCAAGTTTCGATTTGGCCATGATTGAGGAAGCTGCACGCTACAATGCTTTGGAAAGTGCCGCCGATGGTTTGAACTGGGTTTTTGCCCCGATGGTGGATATTTCGTGGGACGCACGTTGGGGACGCGTCATGGAAGGGGCCGGTGAGGACCCTTATTATGGTTCTCGGGTAGCGGAGGCGCGTGTCAGAGGCTTGCAAGGAGACGATTTGGCGGACACGACGACTGTCATGGCATGTATGAAACATTTTGCCGGATATGGTGCACCGATAGCAGGAAAGGAGTATAATAGTGTGGATATGTCAATGGGCCACTTTGCCAATTTTTATATGCCTCCCTATAAGGCGGCCATAAAGGTAGGAGCAGCTACCGTGATGAGTGCTTTCAATGATTTTAATAATATTCCTTGTACTGCCAATGATTTCTTGCTCAACCGGCTATTGAGAGAGCAGTGGGGATTTAAGGGATTTGTTGTGTCCGATTATAATTCGGTAGAGGAATTGGTGAACCACCGTTATGCTGTTGACAAGAAAGATGCCGCAGCCAAAGCGCTGAATGCTGGTCTGGACATGGAGATGGTAAGTACCTGCTACTTGACTTATCTGAAGGAGCTTGTTCAAGAAGGGAAAGTAAAGGAGAGTGTGCTTGATGATGCAGTACGGCGTATTTTGGAGAAGAAATATGAGTTGGGATTGTTTGAGGACCCTTTTCGCTACTGTAATCCGGAAAGAGCGGCCAGAATACTCAATGCGCCCGAAGTCCGTAATGCTTCGCTCCGTATGGCCGAGCGTTCCGTTGTATTGCTGGAGAATAGGGAATCCGTGCTTCCGTTGACGGCACAGACGAGGAAGATAGCCTTGATAGGAGGACTCTCAAAATCCCAATACGATATGGCAGGCGCTTGGGCCGCCACTACGGACCGGAGCAAAGTGGTGACCTTGTATGATGCACTGGTCCGGAAAGGACTGGAGGTGAACTATGCTGAAGGCTATGATATGAAGAGCAATCAATTGACCGGACTGCAGGAAGCATTGCAGGCTGCTGAGGCTTCGGATGTCATTGTTGTGGCGGTAGGCGAGAGATTCGGTCAGAGTGGCGAGAAGGCTTCCAAAGTGAATATAGCCATACCCGAGGGGCAGCAGAAGCTGGTGTCGGAACTGGCAAAGACTGGAAAACCTGTCATTGCTCTTGTCATGTGTGGGCGTCCGGTAATCTTCAATGAGATAAGGGAACATGCTGATGCGGTACTGTGTACTTGGTGGCTGGGGAGTGAGGCCGGCAATGCCATATGCAATGTGTTGTGGGGAGAGTATAATCCTTCGGCTAAATTGCCCATGACATTTCCTGCACACGTAGGGCAGATTCCCATTTATTACCAGAATAAGAGTACCGGTCGTCCTACCGCATTGCAACAGACTTATAAGGCATCTTATATCGATGCTTCCACTGAGCCTGCCTATCCTTTCGGATATGGGCTTTCGTACACGGATTTTGGATATTCTGATTTGAAACTGCTGCCGGGCAAGGCTGCAGGCGTCCATACGGAGGTGTCGGTAAAAGTGACTAATACCGGTAAGTGTGCAGGAGAGGAAGTAGTCCAGTTGTATGTGCAGGATAAGGTAGCGTCTGTTACGCGCCCGATAAAGGAATTGAAGGGCTTCAGGAAAATTCATCTGAATGCGGGTGAAAGCAAAACTGTAGTTTTTCAGATAACTGACGATGCACTGGGATTCTATGACAATGAGATGAATTATATGGTAGAATCTGGTGATTTCGTCTTTATGGTGGGTGGCAGTAGTGATGATGTACAGCAGATTACCTATAACTTGAAAGAATAGGATTCTTGTCCTATAAATGAAAAGCAAGGCTGTCTGGAATCATATCCGGACAGCCTTGCTTTTCTGTTTTAGTTGGTTATCACATTCGTGAAATACTCTTTGAACAGTTTTTCTGCCCGTTCCAGTTGTTCCGGAGTATTTTCCTTCACTTCTTTCAATTTGTAATCCCATCCCATGGCTTCGTATTTGTGAACACCCAGACGGTGATAAGGAAGTATTTCCACCCGTTGTATCTGCCGGTATTTGCCGAAACTTTCACCCAGTAGGCGGATGTCTTCTTCCGAATCGCTGTAACCGGGAACCAGTACATAACGCAGCCAGAAGGGGCGTTCATGTTCTTCGAGCCAGGCAGCGGTGCGGAGTGTCTGTTCGTTGCTCCGTCCCGTCAGCGTACGGTGGCGTTCGGGATTGAATTGCTTGATGTCCAGCAGCACGAGGTCAGTCAGGCTAAAGAGCTCTTCCACCTTTTCATTCCAGATGCCTCCGTTACTGTCCAGACAGATATGGATGCCGTTCGCCTTCAGCTCCTTGAAAAGAGGAATCAGCGCTTCTGCTTGCAGGGTAGGCTCACCGCCGGAGAAAGTAATACCTCCTTTCTTCCCGAAGAATGCCTTTTGGCTGATAGCCATTTGCAGAATCTCTTCCGGAGTGGTGGGAGTGCCTCCTTTTACATCAATCGTATCCGGATTGGCACAATACAGACAACGGAACGGACATCCTTGCAGGAAAACGACGAGCCGGAGACCCGGCCCGTCGAATGTTCCCATACTTTCGTAGGAGTGTACATTTATCATATTACATTCTTTCGTGGAATGAACGGCTGATGACTTCCAACTGATGCTCGCGGCTCAACTTCACGAAGTTCACGGCATAGCCGGAAACGCGGATGGTGAGTTGCGGATACTTTTCAGGATGTTCCATGGCATCTTCCAGCATTTCGCGGTTCAGTACGTTTACGTTCAAATGGTGGGCACCTTTGGTGAAGTAGCCGTCCATCATGGTTACCAGGTTCTCTACACGTTCTTCCGGTGTCGGGCCCAGTGATTTAGGAACAATGGAGAACGTATTGCTGATGCCGTCCTGCGAGTCGCGGTAGCGCAATTTGGCTACGGAGCTCAAGGAAGCGATGGCACCGTTCTTGTCACGTCCGTGCATTGGGTTGGCACCCGGAGCAAAGGCAACACCTTTGGCGCGTCCGTCCGGAGTGGCACCGGTCTTCTTGCCGTACATCACGTTGGAGGTGATAGTCAGCAAGGAAAGGGTGGGACGGGCATTCTTGTAGACAGGCAGCTTTTTCAGTTCTTCGCTGAAATAGTAAACGAGGTCTACTCCCAGGTGGTCCACACGGTCGTCATTATTGCCGAAGCAGGGGAATGAGCCTTCGGTGTCGAAACCTTCGGTCAGGCCGATTTCGTTGCGGCGTGCAGTGACTTTGGCATATTTGATGGCGGACAGTGAGTCTATGGCGATGGAAAGGCCGGCGACACCGTATGCCAGATTGATGCGTGGGTCGGTATCGATGAATGCCATCTGGGCTTTCTCATAATAATACTTATCATGCATGTAGTGGATGATATTCATGGCCTCGTTGTAGACACGGGCTATTTCAGTCAGTACCTTCTTGTAGTTGGCCATAACTTCCTCAAACTTCAGTGTCTCGCCGGTCAATACGGGAATACCTTTCACCATGACAGTTCCGGTGTTTTCGCAACGGCCACCGTTGATGGCAAGCAGCAGGGCCTTGGCAAGGTTGGCACGTGCGCCGAAGAACTGGATTTGCTTGCCGATGGCTTGGTAGGATACACAGCAGGCAATGCCGTAATCGTCGCAGTTGCGCACTTCGCGCATCAGGTTGTCGTTTTCGTACTGGATGGAGCTGGTATCTACAGAAACTTTGGCGCAGAAATCCTTGAAGCCTTCCGGCAGTTCGGGACTCCACAATACGGTCAAGTTCGGTTCCGGAGAAGGACCGAGGTTGTATAGCGTCTGCAAAAAGCGGAAAGAAGTCTTGGTGACTTTCACGCGTCCGTCGTTGAAGCGTCCGCCGATGGCTTCGGTCACCCAAGTCGGGTCACCGGCAAAGATATCATTGTACGACTGCATACGCAGATGGCGTACCATGCGCAGCTTGATGACGAACTGGTCTATCAGTTCTTGCGCAAACGTCTCGTCAATCTTTCCATGAGCCAAATCGTATTCGATGAAAATATCGAGGAAAGAAGATACGTTACCCAGTGACATGGCAGCACCGTCCTGCTCTTTGATGGCAGCAAGATATGCCATGTATACCCATTGCACGGCCTCTTGAGCTGATGTAGCCGGATGGCTGAGGTCGAGTCCGTAATATTCGCCCATAACCTTGATGTCCTTCAAAGCTTTGATTTGTTCCGCCACTTCTTCGCGTAGACGGATGCGTGCTTCGGTCATCGGGCCGGTGAGGTTGCGCAAGTCCTCCTGCTTGGCTTCAATCAGACGGTCGATGCCGTAGAGAGCCAATCGGCGGTAGTCGCCGATGATACGTCCGCGGGCATAGTTGTCGGGCAATCCGGTAAGGAATCCCAGTGAGCGGAAGGAACGGATTTCTTCGGTATATACATCGAATACGCCGTCGTTATGTGTTTTGCGGTAATGGGTGAAGATGTCTTTTACTTTATCGTCCACTTCCACTCCGTTTTCACGGCATGCTTTTGCTACCACGTTGATGCCTCCGAAAGGTTTGATGGATCGTTTCAACAGTTCATCAGTCTGCAAACCGACAATAAGTTCATTGTCCTTATCAATATACCCGGCTTTATGAGAAGTGATGGTAGATACGGTGGTATTGTCCAGTGAACGGACGCCATTGTTGTTCCTTTCTTCTTCGAGAGCCTTCAGACAGATGTCCCAGATACGTTTGGTACGTTCGGTAGGTCCCTGCAAGAAAGATGCATCCCCGGTATAGGGTGCGATGTTTTTACTGACGAAATCACTGACATTGATTTCTTTGCTCCAAAGCCCATTGGTAAAGGTTTTGTTCAATTCCATAAAATTTGTTTTTGTTAGTAGGTTAGATAATGTTATCCTTTAGAGCGCGCAAAAATACTGAATAAATTCCGTAATTTTATAAGAGATACTTCTCTTTTTATGTTGAACAGCATAAAATAACTATTATTATTCAGAGTGTCATAGCTTCCGGTAAGGCCGTTTTCCAGAGCGCCTACGATGGCCATGGCCCCCACGCAGAACAGCATGCCGCTGCCCTTTTTGCCCAGTGCCTTCTCATACGCTGCCCCGATCTCCGGTTCCGCGCAGACATCCGTGCATCCTGCTTTTCTGAAGTCCTCTGCAAGCACTTCCGCCGGTACGACGCGGCTTCCGTCGATCTGCGTTGCAACAACATGGGACGGATGGATGCCCTCGCAGATTTCACCGATCATCTCATGATAGTGCTTGTCTGCAACTGCCGTGAACAGAATCGTGATCTCGTTTTCTTTCGCAAAATAGCCTGCCGTGCTGACAAACTGTGCAATGCCGTCCTCGTTGTGCGCGCCGTCGATGATGACGCCCGGCGCAGCCATTTCCATACGGCACGGCCATTTGATCTTCGAAAGGCCTTCCGCAAGCACGTTCTTAGGAATGTCGTGCACGTCCTGCAGAATATGCATCGTGTAAAACGCAAGGCTTGCATTCATCATCTGGTATTTTGCCACGTACGGAATCGCAAGCTCTGCTTTTTCGCCGCCTGGGTATGCAAAGGTAAAGGTGATGCCCTCGCGGCTCTGTGTTTTCATCTCATAGAACGACGGCTCCATCGGCCATGCCGGGCTTCCCATCTCTTTCGCCTTTGCGGCAATGACAGAAGCCGGACCTGGCTGGCTGGCGTCGTAGATTACCGGGACACCGGCTTTGATGATGCCGGCTTTCTCTCCCGCAATCGCCTCGAGGGTATCGCCGAGATACTCGGTGTGGTCGCGGCTGATGGACGTGATGATGCATGCCAGCGGCTTTTCGACCACATTTGTCGCATCCAGCCGTCCGCCAAGGCCGGTCTCCATGACCAGGTATTCCACGCCGGCTTCTTTGAAAATCAGCATTCCCATCAGGAACAGCGTCTCAAAATAGCTCGGATGGCCTTCGCCCTCCGCCTCGTATTCTTTGGCTGCTTTTTCCACTTTGAGAAATGCGTCGAGAAACTGCTCATCCGACACATCTTCCCCGTTGATCTGGAACCGCTCGTTGATGCGTACAAGGTGCGGGGAGGTAAAAAGTCCTGTCTTTTTGCCGCCTGCAAGCAGCATCGCATTCAAGTACGCGCAGACGCTTCCCTTTCCGTTCGTGCCCGCCACATGGATAATTTTGATCCCTTCCTGCGGATTCCCAAGGCGCGAAAGAAGCTCCCTCGTATGTTCCGGCGGATGCTTCACCGTAAATTTCGGTATTGTTTCGATATAATCAACTGCTTCTGTATAATTCACTTTATTTCACCATTCTTCAGTATTTTAGGGCTGCTTTCAAACCCTAGTATCATTATAATCGAGTGACCGGATATGTCCATAGCAATTTTCAAAATTTTGTCCCGACTTTTCGACTTTCCCCGTAAAAAGATACAGTGGGACGTCAAAATCCGCCCCACTGTATGATCTTTCGGACACTCTTTTTAATTCTGCAGACCGCCGTCTTCGGCCGGTTTATCGCTGTTTTCTGTTTTTGACGGCTCAATCTTGTCGCCTTCGCCCTCCGGCGCACCGGACGGCGCTGCCGTCAGTTCATCCTGCGGCGCAGTGCTCGTATTGGCATTTTCCTGCGTCACATCTGTTTTCGTGCTGTCCGGGTTCGGCGTCGGCGTCGGTGTAGATACCGTTTTTGGCTCTTCATACATCATCGGCTCTGTCCTTGTCAGCACCTTCTTCGTCGAGCTGTTGCTCTGCTGCGCGATTGTAATCTGATCACCGTCTTCCAGGGTCAGACTATGCACCATCAGAATCGACGGGCTGACATAAACGGTATCCTGTATCTCCTCGTTGACTTCCACACGGCTCGATGCCGTAAAGTTTTCTCCGTAAAAATACCAGGTATCTTCTCCGGATTTTTCGATTCGTTCCAGTGTTACCGGCAGAGCACCCATCTGCAGCTTCACACGCTCATACGGTGTCTCTCCGTCTTCTCCGTAAACGTACCGTTTTCCATACAGCATATCATACTGCAGCACCTCGAGATCCACCTGATAATTCTTCGTATTCCGTCTCGTCTGATGATACCGGAAAATGGTTCCGTCATGAATTCCCACACGGTTCATAACCTCTGCTGCAATCTGGTAGGAAGCAATGTTTTCCTGTTTTCTTTTCAGTCCCATATTATCCCAGATTACGTATTCGGTCTGATACAGATAGCGGTTCTCCAGATCTTCTACTTTCAGTCCCATCGTTGGCAGATGGTCCCCGTACATCACAAGTACCACCGGCTCCGGATAATCCGCAAGCTTTGTCGTCAGCTCTTTGACAAATATGTCCATCTCATGAATCTGATTTACATAATATTCCCAGGAATAATTATTTTTTTCCCGGTCTTCCGCGCCTGTCACTGTAATCTCCGGATCGTCAAGCACCGGCTCTGTCGGATAATCACCGTGGCCCTGTACCGAAATCGTATAGATATAATCCGGTTCGTCTGTCGCATCGAGCGTTTTTATGATCTCTTTTGTCAGAATATGGTCTTTTACCCATCCTGTCGCCGTCACATCCGAGATATCCGGCATATATTCCTCCGAGGTAAAGGTATCAAAACCAAGACGTGAGAATACACTTCTTCTGGAATAGAAGTTTGCTTCATTGTTGTGGATCGCATGGGTCGCATAGCCAAGATTCTTTAAAACATACGGCGCACTCTCACAGGTCTCCTCTGAAAGCACCGATTTGTACGGATACTCACCCGCTCCGAAATACCGGAGGCTCATGCCGGAAATAGTTTCAAACTCTGTGTTTGCTGTTCCGGCTCCCACCACCGGCACGCGGAGATAACCGGAAGAATAATCCTTCATCAGCTGCCGGTAATACGGGATCGGATCCTCGGAAATGTTGAGGAAATTAACCAGCTCCGGATCGAAAAAGGACTCCAGCTGCAAAAAGATAATATTCGGTTTTACCGTATCATCCTCTTTTTGTTCGCCTTCACTCGTCTCAATCTGTTTCACGAGCTGTTCGGAATAGCCGTTCGGCTCTGAAATTCCCGTATCAAACAGGGTGACTGCCAGACAGTACGGATAGCCGTAATCCTGGTAGGCAAATGCGATGTTGACGAAATAGCTGGAAAGCACACGCTTTGCAAGCGCCAGATTCGTTGCTCCCGTAAAGAGTACAATTACCAGAGCAATCAACGGCACATTCAGATACCAGCGGATTTTCCCCTGAAATTTCGGTCCTTTGATCCAGACCCATACAAAAAATGCCAATAATGCCACAAGGGCTGCTACGACGAGGATCATGGTACCTTTCGACAGATACTTCGTCACGACCTTTGCGCCGTCACTTAAATTCCGCAAGTCCGGTCCGGTAAACGGCGTGACGCGGTTTGCCAGAATCACACCGTTAATGATGCCGAGCAGCAGCCAGAAACAGCTCATCACCAGCCGTACCAGCACACGTCTGCGGAACAGATAAACTACCATAAAAGTAGTGAAGATCAAAAATGCATTGTACAAAAAGACCCATGGGCTTTCCACCATGTAGCTCCATGCAGATGCCAGCGAATGGCGGGAAAATGCTTCAATCACCAGATACAGAATACAGCATCCCAGGGCCTGCAGCGGCAAAGAGAGCCAGTTGCAGACTTTCACTACGGTTTCCTTGTTTCCATGCAGTTTTTTTCCTTTTTTCATTTATTTTTTCAGCTGCTCCAATCTTGTCTGAACCTGCTCCATCATCTGCT
>OGYE01000680.1_pt1 | contig 22112 bp, 18 predicted proteins | sample 1576471 | NCBI WGS metagenome assembly OGYE01 (sample SAMEA3541532, study PRJEB24748) | human gut metagenome | biome: human gut; feature: human-associated habitat; material: faeces | place: China | collected 2012
TACAGTCAATAAGGGTTATAGGTTACCTTTATCAACCTAAATACATTATATAAGGAAACCTATATGCATCGTTTTTTTGTACCGCAATTATATAACGAAACAATGACTATTGAGGGCGTGGATGCACGTCATATCAGTAAGGTGCTGCGCATGCAGCCAGGTGCGCAGCTGCAGCTTGTGAGTGACGACGGCGTGAGCGCGCTGGCGGAGATTACAGCGATTGACAGCGAGTGCGTGACTGTGCATTGCCTGGAGAAGCTGGCGGAAAGCCATGAGCCGGCGGTACGCCTGATTTTGGCGCAGGGCCTGGCGAAGGGCGAGAAGATGGAGTTCATCATCCAGAAGGCTGTGGAGATGGGCGCTTACAGCGTGGTGCCTGTAGCTATGGAGCATTCCGTGGTGCGCCTTGACGGTGCGAAGGCTGCCAAGAAGGTGGAGCGCTGGCAGAAGATTGCCGAGTCCGCTGCTAAGCAGAGCAAGCGCGATATTATTCCCGAGGTGCAGCCTGTGCAGACGATGGCACAGATGCTGGCGGCGAATGACTGCGCTACGAAGATTATCGCTTACGAGTGCGAGGATAAAAAGAGCCTGAAGGCGGCGCTGAAGGAGGCGCAGGCGAAGGGTGCGCTGACAGATTTGCTGCTGATTATCGGTCCTGAGGGCGGCATCAGCGAAGCGGAGCTGGAAATGGCACGCGCAGCAGGCGCTGTGCCTGTGTCGCTTGGCAGACGCATTCTGCGTGCGGAAACGGCAGGACTTGTTGCTATTTCAGCGATTTTTTATGAAACCGGAGATTTAGGAGATTAAACATAGATGAGAAAAATTGCATTTTATACGCTGGGCTGTAAGGTCAACCAGGCCGATACTGCCAGCATGGAGGGGATTTTCCGTGCGTCAGGCTATGAGGTTGTGCCTTTCGGTGAACCGGCAGACGTTTATTTAGTTAATACCTGCGTTGTTACCAATACCGGTCAGCGCAAATCGCGTCAGATTATCAACCGCGCTGTGCGTCATAATCCGCTGTCCTTGGTGGTTGTTACAGGCTGCTATCCGCAGACTGCGCCGGAGGAGGTGCGTGCTATCGAAGGGGTTGATGTAATCATCGGCAATCAGGAGCGCGGCCGCATTGTGGAGTTGGTCGAAGAAGCGCTGGAGCACAAGCGCACGGAGATTTTGGACAATGTACAGCAGATGACTGTAGACACTAAATTTGAAGAGCTGGGCGTTGGCACGGAAACCGATAAAACCCGCGCCTTCCTCAAAATTCAGGAGGGCTGCAACCAATACTGCACCTACTGCATTATTCCGTTTGCGCGCGGTCCGCTGCGCAGCCGCAGCCTGGAAAGCATCCGTGAGGAGGTCGGCAAGCTGGTTGCCGCAGGCTACAAGGAGGTTGTGCTCATCGGCATTCACCTTGGCTGCTACGGCAAGGAGCTGGCGAAGGAAGGCAAGCACGTTACGTTGTATGATGCGGTAAAGGCAGCGCTGAGCGTTGAGGGCGTACAGCGTGTGCGCCTCGGTTCTTTGGAATCCGTGGAGGTGGAACCGCGTCTGCTGCAGCTGATGGCAGAGGAGCCGCGCCTGCAGCGTCACCTGCATCTGCCGCTGCAAAGCGGCTGCGACAAGATTTTGCGCGCTATGCACCGTCCTTACGACACCAAGCGCTTTACGGAGCTGGTGAACGAAATTCGTGCGCAGGTGCCTGATGTGGCCATTACTACGGACGTTATCGTGGGATTCCCCGGCGAAACCGAGGAGGACTTTATGACTACGCTGGAATTTGCCAAGAAATGCGGCTTTGCCAAAATGCACATCTTCCCGTATTCCAAGCGCAAGGGTACGCCTGCTGCCGAAATGAAGGAGCAGGTGGACGAGGCAGTGAAGAGCGAGCGTGCGGCGCGTCTGGCGAAGGTGGACGAGGAGCTGCATCAGCAAATGCTGCAGAGCACTGTCGGCAAGGTGGAAGAGGTGTTGTTCGAGCAGCCTGTGGACGATGAGCATATGGAGGGCCTGTGTGGACCTTATCTGCGCGTTGTTGTTCCGGGAACTAAGGAGCTGGCGAACACCATTGCCAAGGTAAAAATTACCGGCATCAAAGAGGATTTTTTGCTGGGCGAATTGAATTAATTTGTGAAAAAATTATTTCTTTAGCAGGATAAAAGAAATAAATACAGAATATAACTAGATACGATAAATGAGAGGAGGGACATGAAATGGCTGAGGATTGTATTTTTTGCAAAATCATTAAGGGCGATATCCCTTCTACCAAAGTGTACGAAGATGATAAAATGATTGCTATCAATGACGTTGCTCCGGCTGCTCCGGTTCATGTGCTGCTGATGCCTAAGGACCACACAGCTAACATCACTACTGCGGACCCCGAGCTGGTTGCATATATGCTGGGCAAGGTTAAAATGATCGCTGAAAAGACCGGAATTGCCGAAAAAGGCTTCCGCGTTGTTATCAACACCGGCGATGAAGGCGGTCAGACAGTAAAACATTTACACATTCACGTAATTGGCGGCAAAGCTTTGGGTTGGCCCCCATGCTAAACCTTGACAATGCTTGTCTTTTCTTGTATAATTAATCAGTAAGTGTTTTTAGCTGGCAACAGCTGAAAACTTAATTTGCATATACACTTCCCTAAGTGTGTGGAGGGAGGGAGAACAGATGGCAGAAATTAAAGTTGGCAAGAATGAAACTTTAGACAGCGCACTGCGCAGATTTAAAAGAGCAACCCAAAAGGCAGGCATTCTTTCTGAGGTAAGAAAACGCGAGCACTATGAAAAGCCGAGCGTTGCACGTAAGAAAAAATCCGAAGCAGCCAGAAAACGTAAAACCAGATAATTGGAGGCGGGCTGTATGTCTATAAAAGACCAATTGACTGCTGATATGAAGCAGGCCATGAAGGACAGAGAAGCAGGTAAGCTGCGTTTGTCTGTTATCCGCATGGTGCGTGCTAATATTAAAAATGTTGAAATCAATGACAAAAAGGAACTTACAGATGATGAGGTTCTGGCTGTCTTGATGAAAGAGGTCAAAATGCGTCAGGATTCTGTTGAGGAATTCCAAAAAGCAGGTCGTGACGAATTGGTTGCCCAAGCTAAGGAAGAAATTGCTATACTGAAAAAATATCTTCCGGAAGCTCTCAGCGATGACGAGCTGAAGGCTATCGTGGCAGAAGTTATTGCTGCTGTTGGTGCTACAAGTCCCAAAGATATGGGCAAGGTAATGCCGGCAGTTATGGCAAAAACCAAAGGCCGTGCAGATGGCAAACGCATTAACGTTATGGTTCGTGAATTGCTCAAATAACAACTGATAACCGTGCTAAGAGAAATCTTGGCGCGGTTATTTTACTTTATAGGGATTATGGGTGAGAGAACTGTATGCTTTTCCTGCGCGGAAAAGTATACAGCTTTTTTATTGCGGCATCTGTGCAGGCAATATCCGCTGTTTTGCGAAAACATATTCAGCAGGTAAATTTTATTTTAAGGCGAATATAAATATATTATTATCATTTTTACAGCTCAAAGGAGGCCGTTTTTTATGGCATCTGGCTTCAGCTTTTTACGCACACAATTTCCCGGTCTGGAAAAAACAGGCGAGTTCGCGGAGCGCTATCTGTACAGCGATTCCAACTCCTGCCTTTTTAAGCTGGGCCTGCTGTGCGAAGATATCGTTAATAAAATGTTTGACTTTGACAATATAGCAATGCCTTATCAGATGAAGGATACACTGGTAAACAAAATCCGTCTGTTGGAAAACGAAGAGTATATCACAGAGGATTTGGCACGCATTATGCACCGCCTGCGCTTGGGCGGCAACGAAGCGCGCCATGAAGGAACAGATTCGCTGCAGAAGGCCAAGCTGCTGCTGCCGCAGGCGTACAGCCTTTGCGAATGGTTTATGCAGGTGTACGGTGATTATACCTATCAGCCCACGGAATATCATTTACCGGCGGAGCAGGCAGAGGCAGCCTTTGTTGAAACTGCCAAGGATAAGGCGGAGGAAGCGCGCCTGCGTAAGCAGGATAACGAAAAGGCGCAGAAGGCTGTGCCTGTGCCGCAGCAGGAGCGCAGCAAAACGAACCTGCAGGCTGCCAACAGACGACCGAAGACGGAAGCGGAAACACGCTGCCTGATTGACGAGCAGCTGCGTCAGGTTGGCTGGGAGGCCGACACCACTGTTTTGCGTTACAGCAAGGGCTGCCGTCCTGCGAAGGGACGCAATCTTGCGATTGCCGAATGGCCTACGGACAAGGTTCCGGGCAACGAGGAAAAGGGCTACGCCGATTACGCGCTCTTTATCGGCACGGAGCTTGTGGGCTTTATCGAGGCAAAAAAGTGGGACACGGATATTTCCAGCGTTATCAGCTACCAATGCAAGGATTACGCGCGCGCTGTGAGAAAATGCGATGCGGAATATTTGCTGGGACAGTGGCAGGATTTTAAGGTGCCCTTTGTTTTTGCTGCCAACGGCAGGCCGTATGTGCAGCAGCTGCAGATAAAATCCGGCATCTGGTTTGCGGATTTGCGTCAAAGCGGCAATATGCCGCGTGCCATGGCAGGCTGGCCTTCTCCCTTAGGTTTAAAAGAAATGCTGCAGGAAAATACCGCGGAGGGCAACGCTGCTCTCGATGCTTTGCCGTATGATTTTCTGCAGGATGAAAACGGCCTGCATCTGCGCGATTATCAGCTGAAGGCTGTGCAGGCGGTGGATGAGGCAGTGCGCTGCGGCAAGCGGACTGCGCTGCTGGCGATGGCCACAGGCACCGGCAAAACACGCACGGTTTTGGGCATGATTTACCGCTTTTTGAAAGCAAAGCGCTTTAAGTGTATTTTATTCCTCGTCGACCGTAACGCCTTGGGCGTGCAGGCGCAGGATGTCTTTAAAGAGGTGAAGCTGGAAAGCCTGCAGACGCTGGACCAGATTTACAATATCAAGGAGCTTACCGATAAGCTGATTGATGCGGAAACTGCCGTGCATGTTGCTACCGTACAGGGCATGATGAAACGCATTATGTATGCCGAAAGCGAGGAGCGCATTCCCGCAGTCAGCGATTATGATTTGATTATTATCGACGAGGCGCACCGCGGTTATATTTTGGATAAGGAAATGGCGGAGGCGGAGCAGCTTTATCGTGACCAGCGTGATTACCAGAGCAAATACCGCTATGTGCTGGATTATTTTAACGCGGTAAAAATTGCGCTCACCGCAACGCCTGCCCTGCAGACAACGGAAATTTTTGGCGAGCCTGTTTATACCTATACCTATCGCGAGGCTGTGCTGGACGGTTATCTTATTGACCATGACGCACCGCATCAGCTGACAACTAAGCTCAGCGAGCAGGGAATAAAGCTCAAAAAGGGCGATACTGTTAAATATATCAACAAGCAGACCAGCGAGCTTGATACGGCTTATTTGGATGATGATGTCGATTTTGACGTCGACCAGTTCAACCGCCGTGTTATAGTGCCGGAATTCAACAGGGCGGTGCTGGCGGAGATTGCCAAAAATCTTTATCCCGATGCGCCGGAAACCTACGGCAAGACGCTCATTTACGCTGCTACCGATACGCATGCCGATATGATTGTGAGCATACTGCAGGAGCTTTATGCCAAGGATAATCTGGACAGCGATGCGATTATGAAGATTACCGGCAGCGTGGCTAACGGTGACCAGAAAAAGATTCAGGAAAAAATCAAGCGCTTTAAGAATGAACGCTTCCCCAGCATTGTCGTGACGGTGGATTTGCTGACTACCGGTATCGACGTGCCGGAGATTACGACGCTGGTTTTTATGCGCTGCGTGAAATCGCGTATTCTGTTTGAGCAGATGCTGGGACGTGCGACGCGCCGCTGCGATAAAATCGGCAAGGATCATTTTGAGATTTATGACCCGGTGGGCGTATATAACAGCCTGCAGCCGGTGATGACGATGCCTGCGGTTGCCAATCCGCAGATTTCCGTGCAGGATTTGCTTAAGCAGCTTGATGAAGCGGAGGCAGCGGAGGCGATTACCGATATTGCCAAGCAGGTGGCCTTAAAGCTGTGCCGCAAGGTGAATAAGCTGGACGAGCAGACGAAGAAGGAATTTGTGCTGGCGACGGGCAAGGATGTGGCAGCCTTTGCCGGCGAGCTGCAGCAGGCTGATGCCGCCAAGGCCAAGGAGCTTTTGCTGCAGCATAAGGAGGCGCTGGAGCAGCTGGAAAAATATCGGGCCGGCGGCAATATGGGCGGGATGATTTATGACGGCAAGGATGAGCTTACCGGCCATACACGCGGTTACGGTTCGCACAAGACCAAGCCCGGAGATTATCTGAACGATTTTGCGGCGTATTTAAAGAGCCACGCCAACGAAATTGCTGCCCTGCATATCATTTGCACCCGTCCGAAGGATCTGACGAAGGCGCAGCTGAAGGAGCTGCTGCTGACGCTCGATGCCAACGGCTTTACGGCGCTGCAGCTGAACGATGCCTATTCGGAATGCACGAACAGCACGATGGTGGCAGGCATTATCAGCCTTATCAGGCGCTATATGCTGGGATCGGAGCTGGTGAGCAAAAACTCGCAGCTGAGCCGTGCCTTTGACAAGCTGAACAAAATGCATAAATTTACGCCTGCCCAGCAGAAGTGGCTGGATATCATCCGCAGCTATATGCAGCAGCAGGATATTTTGAGCGTGGAGGCCTTTAAGGAGGACAAGCGATTGCAGCGCTTGGGCGGTTATGCGCGGGCACAAAAAATATTCGCCGACGATTTGGATAATATCGTGAGCGAATTCAACGGTTATTTATATGAAGATGGAGGCAAGACTGCGTGAATACACAGGAGATTGTAGCGAAGCTCTGGAATTTGTGTAATGTGCTGCGTGATGACGGCATTACCTATCATCAGTACGTTACGGAGCTGACATATATTTTATTTTTGAAAATGGCTAAGGAAACCGGCAGCGAGGAAAATATCCCGGAGGGCTATCGCTGGGATGATTTGCTGGCGCGCAAGGGATTGGAGCTGAAGAGCTTTTACAAGGATTTGTTGGATTATCTGGGCGAGCGGTGCACGGGACGCATTCAGGAGATTTACAAGGGCGCGGCGACGAACATCGACGAGCCGAAGAATCTGGAAAAGATTATCAGGACGATTGACGAGCTGGACTGGTTCAGCGCGAAGGAGGAGGGCTTGGGTAATCTTTACGAGGGACTGCTGGAGAAAAACGCTAACGAAAAGAAGAGCGGCGCCGGGCAGTACTTCACTCCGCGTGTGCTGATTGACGTAATGACGCGTCTGGTGGCACCCAAGGCCGGCGAGCTCTGCAACGATCCTGCCTGCGGCACCTTTGGCTTTATGATTGCGGCAAGCAATTTTGTGCGTGAGCAGACGAACGATTTCTTTGATTTGGATGAGGAAACGGCGGAGTTTGAATATACGCAGGCCTTTACCGGCTGCGAGCTGGTGCATGATACGCACCGCTTGGCGCTGATGAACGCCATGCTGCATGACATCCAAAGCAAAATTATTTTGGGCGATACGCTTTCCAACGTGGGCAAGGAAATGCAGGGCTATGATGTGGTGCTGACCAATCCTCCCTTCGGTACGAAAAAAGGCGGTGAGCGTGCAACGCGTGACGACTTTACCTATCCGACGAGCAACAAGCAGCTGAACTTCCTGCAGCACATTTACCGTAGCCTGAAGGCTGACGGCAAGGCGCGCGCTGCCGTAGTGCTGCCGGACAATGTGCTTTTTGCCGACGGTGACGGCGAAAGGATTCGTGTCGACTTAATGGATAAGTGCAATCTGCACACTATTCTGCGCTTGCCGACAGGTATTTTTTACGCGCAGGGTGTCAAGACCAATGTACTCTTCTTTACGCGCGAAAAAACGGATAAGGACAGCACCAAGGCCGTGTGGTTTTATGATTTGCGCACCAATATGCCCTCCTTCGGCAAGACGAACCCGCTGAAGGCGAGTGACTTTGCCGGCTTTGAGGCTGCCTACACGGCAGAGGACAGAAGCAAGGTGGCAGACGAGCGCTGGCAGTGTTTTACGCGTGAGGAAATCGCGCAGAAGGGCAACAGCCTGGATTTGGGTCTGATTAAGGATGACAGCGTGCTGGATTACGAGGATTTGCCGGACCCGGCGGAAAGCGCGGCGGAGGCTGCGGAAAAGCTGGCGGAGGCCGTGGATTTGCTGCAGAGTGTGGCGCAGGAGCTGAGGAGCTTGCAAAGATAAGGCTTCTGTGGTATACTAGACATAGAAAAGACAAAAAGTTTTAGAAAGCCACTTCTTACCCCGCAAAGTGTAGGAGTGGTTTTCTTTTTGTTGCGCACAATTCAAAACTTGCAAAGCTATGGATTGTGTGGTATATTAGATATAGAAAAGACAACCGCCCACAGAGGTGGGTTGCCTAGTAGGTTAAGAAAAATCCGCTCCGTACTCGTCAAAGTCTTGGGGCGGTTTTTCTATGTCCGTAACTTTTTTACTTTTTGTTCTTAAAAATGAACGTAAGTAATGCTACGATAAAAATTCCAAAGGACATTAAATCCTGAAAGCTGAAATATACCATAGACATCACCTCCATTCGTAGAGAATGAAGGCAACACCACCCTGCAACACGGTTGTCAAAAACATTTTATCATAAATTATAGACTAAAGCAATAGAATGTTTGCTTATAAAGGAGAGCTGGCAATGCCAAAGAAAAAGACAGCATTGACAATAGAAGAACGCTTGCAGCAGGCGCTGGTGCCTGCGGAGGAACAGCCTTATGAGGTGCCGGAGAATTGGGTGTGGGTAAGGCTTGGAACAATAGCTGAAATTGTTACTGGTGGAACTCCTAGCAAAAAGCACCCTGAGTATTATGGTGGAAACTTTCCTTTTTATAAACCTAGTGATTTAGATCAAGGAAGATTAACATATGATGCTTCTGAGTATTTAAGTGAAGAAGGCAAAAAAGTTTCTCGAATCATACCTAAAAACTCAACAGCAGTCTGTTGTATTGGCAGTATTGGTAAGTGTGGTTATTTGATGTGTGAAGGCACTACCAATCAACAAATAAATTCTGCTATACCTAAAATTAACAGCTTATGCATGTATTATTATCTTTGTACGGAGAATTTTGTTCAGAATTTGCTTTCGATGGCTTCTGCAACTACTATAGCTATTGTTAATAAGAGTAAAATGGAAAGCTGTGCTTTCCCTCTTCCTCCGCTCTCCGAACAGCAACGCATAGTCGAGCGTATCGAAGAGCTTTTTGCCAAGCTCGACGAAGCAAAGGAAAGATTGCAGGAGGCTGCGGACAGCTTTGCCGTGCGCAAGGCAGCAATTTTGCACAAGGCATTTACGGGCGAGCTTATTGGAAAGCAAGTAACTGAATTAGTTCCATTGGAAAATTTAGTTGATTTAATTAAAATAGGACCATTTGGATCGTCTTTACATGAGTCAGATTATATTGAGAATGGTATTCCTTTAGTTAATCCAAAACATATAGTTCAACAACGTATAGTACCTCAATCAAAGATATCTATATCAGATGAAAAAGCAGAAGAATTATCTTCATATAAGCTAAAGGAGAATGATATAGTCCTTGGTAGACGTGGAGAAATGGGACGTTGTGCACCGATTAGTAATAGAGAAGAAAATTGGATTTGTGGTACAGGTAGTATGATTATTCGCTTAAAGAAAGAGTATGATGCAAAGTTGTATTCTTTGATTTTAGGAAGTCAGGCGACTGTAACTTATCTTGAAAATTCTGCTGTTGGTTCTACGTTAAAAAATCTTAACGAGAAAATAGTTAGGAAAATACCAGTTCCTCAATTTTCTAGTGAAGAACAGCACGAAATCGTGCGCCTCATCGACGACCTGTTGGCGCGTGAGCGCTCTGCACAGCAGGCGACGGAGCAGGCGCTGGCAAGCATCGACCTGATGAAGAAATCCATCCTGGCGCGTGCCTTCCGCGGTGAGCTGGGCACGAACAAAGCGAGCGAAGCGAGCGCGCTGGAGCTTTTGCGGCAGGTGCTGGCGGAAAACTGAAGCTGAATAAAAATCAAGACCTTGGCAGCGGCAAAAGCTGATGCTAAGGTCTTTTTTAGCGTCTTACAGCGAAACATTTGGATACCCCATAGCTGCTCATGCAAACCTTTCTTGCAACTTCTTTCAGTTATGAAAGAAGTTGATGTTACGAATCAAGCCAGTGATTTTGTTTGAAGATGGTTCGCAGCCTTTAGCGGCATAAACTTTAAATTTACTTCAAGCTTTTACTCTGCTATACTATAATTGTACAGGCGTTGAGGAGGTGCATCATGCCATTGGAATATTATTTTATGCTGGCGGGCCTTGTCCTGCTGCTGATAGAATTTGTGGTGCCGGGCTTTGGTATTTTCGGTGTCAGCGGCATGGTGTGCCTGACAGTCGGCGGCTTTTACGTTTTGGGCGGCAATGCCTGGGCGGCGCTGGTGCTTTTGGCAGTGTATCTGTTTTTGGTGCTGGTGATTACCCTGCTGTGCGTGTATCTGCCCAAGGAAAGCAAGTATAATCCCTTTGTGCTGTGGACACGCCAAAAAAACAGCGAAGGCTACACCGGCGGCAAAAGCTGGAGCATGCTGGTGGGCAAAAGAGGCACAGCCTTGACTACGCTGCGTCCTGCAGGCACGATTCTGGTGGACGGCAAGCGTCTTGACGTGAGCAGTCAGGGAGATTATATCGAAAAGTCTGCGCCCGTGATTATCGTGCGGGTTGAGGGCAGCAAAATTTTTGTAGAACAGACGAAGGAGTGACGTTATGGATTTATTATTCAGTATGGTTTTCGGCAGTGGCTTTGCAGTAATCATTGCTATTGCCGGTATTGCTATTTTTCTTAACTTTGTGCCGTTGGGCCTGTGGATTTCGGCCATTGCCGCCGGCGTTAATGTAGGCATCTTCAACCTCATCGGTATGCGCCTGCGCCGTGTGCCCGCGTCGCAGATTGTGCTGCCTTTGATTAAGGCGAACAAGGCAGGTCTTGACGTAAACGTCAACCAGCTGGAGGCGCATTATCTGGCAGGCGGTAACGTTGACCGCGTTATCGACGCTTTGATTGCGGCCCACAGAGCGCAGATTGAGCTGAGCTTTGAGCGTGGCTGTGCCATTGACCTTGCGGGACGCAATGTGCTGGAGGCTGTGCAGATGAGCGTTAACCCCGAGGTTATCGAAACTCCGGTAGTAAGCGCTGTTGCCAAGGACGGCATTGAGCTGAAGGTAAAGGCACGCGTAACCGTGCGCGCCAACATTGACCGCCTGGTAGGCGGTGCCGGCGAAGCAACGATTATTGCGCGTGTCGGCGAAGGCATTGTAACAAACGTAGGCTCCAGCGCCGACCACAGCAAGGTACTGGAAAACCCCGACTATATTTCCAAAACAGTTTTGGATAAAGGCCTTGATGCAGGCACTGCTTTTGAAATTCTTTCCATTGATATTGCGGACGTAGATGTAGGACGTAACATCGGCGCTGCGCTGATGACCGACCAGGCGGAGGCAGATAAGCGCATTGCTCAGGCGCGCGCTGAGGAACGCCGTGCGATGGCTGTTGCCAAGGAGCAGGAAATGAAGGCCTATACACAGGAAATGCAGGCGAAGGTTGTGGAAGCACAGGCTAAGGTGCCGACAGCTATGGCGGAGGCACTGGCCAACGGCCGCTTGGGTGTAATGGATTATTACCGCCTGAACAATATTCAGGCAGATACGCAGATGCGCCGCACGATTGCCGAGGTAAGCCCGGAGGGCGAGGAAAAGCCTGAGGGCAGTAAATAAGCGAGGTGCAGCTTATGGGCGGTTTATTTGACAGTGATTTAATCCCCCTGCTTTTTGTCCTCGTAATGCTGGCCAACGTATTTTTGGACAGGCGCAACCGCCGCCGCAGACAGCGGGAGCTGCCGCAAGAGCAGCCGCAGGAAACGCCGGAGTCGACGCAGGCAGAGCAGCAAACACAAGCTAAGCCTAAGGATATTGCCGCCGAGTTTGAACGCCGTCTGAAAAAGACGACGGAGGAGGCGCAGGCACGCAAGCGTCAAAGCAGCCAAGGCGTAGTGCATGACGGAACGCGTGTGCGCCGTGATGATGGCAGCAGAGTTCACCGTGACGGCGAAGCACTGCATGACCATACCGGCAGAATTCACCGTGAAAACGAAGCCTTCGTGCATGACAAGGGCAAGGTTTATTACGACCCCCGCGGTGATTACAGCTATGATGAAGCAAAGATGAACGTTGCCGCAGCGGCGTTTAACGCGCACTACGCACAGCAGGCGCAGCCTGCGCCCAAAAAGCGCGTAAAGCTGAAGCATGCGGCGCTCGTCAACGGCATTATCATGGCAGAGGTATTAGGAAAACCGCGCGCTCTGAACCCCTACGAGGAGCGCTGATTTAAAGATTCTCGCAAACAGTAAGGAGATGTTGGAGAATGCTGGAAAAGCTGGATTTGAGTAAAAAAGTGTCCAAGGAAGAATACAACAGGCAGATGGATGTGCTGGGTGAACGTCTGGGAAAGGCGCAGCGCCTGGCGCGCGACGCTAAAAGACCGATTATTATCGTGTTTGAGGGTTGGCGCGGTGCGCGACGCAGTGCGCTGATTAACGAAATGATGCAGCAGATGGATGCCCGCGGCTTTAATGTTTATTCCAGCGTGCGTTTGCGCGGCGTAATTCAGGAGCAGCCGTTTTTCAGTGCCTTCTGGAAGCGCTTGCCGGCATTGGGACATATTGCCGTTTATCACCGCAGCTGGTATTATCTGAAAAACGCCAACGAGCTGGCGGATAAAGAGGATAACACCAAGTATCCTGCTGTTTCTTTTGAGCATATCAACAACTTTGAAAAAATGCTCACGGACGATAATTATCTTGTGCTCAAATTTTTCCTGCATCTGTCACCTGAGCAGCAAAAGAAAAATATCGCCAAGAATGCCAAAACACTGGGCAAGGCGTGGCGTGACCTGAATCCGGCTCTTGATGAAAGCGACAACTACGATAAATTTTTGCCGCATTACGAAAAAATGCTGGAGGCCACCGATACGGTAAACGCTCCCTGGCACCTGATTGCCGACGATGATCCGCGCAGCGCGCGTCTGGAGGTTTTCAATAAGATTGCCGATGCTATCGAAAAGGCCGTGCAGATGCCTGTTGAGCCTGCCTCTGATAAGCGCACTGCGGCAACCTACGATGTGCTGAGCAAGATTGACGCCAATAAGGAGCTTACTAAAGAAGAATATAAGGAAAAGCTGGATAAGTACCAGAAAAAGCTGACACAGCTGCAGATTGAAATGTTCAAGGCGCAGATTCCTGTTGTTATCGGCTTTGAGGGCTGGGACGCTGCAGGCAAGGGCGGCGCTATCCGCAGACTGACGGCGGCACTGGACCCGTTGGGCTTTCATGTGCATCCGATTGCGGCGCCGAACGTGGTCGAAAAGCAGTTCCATTATCAGTGGCGCTTCTGGACCAGATTGCCGCAGCCGGGCACTATAGCGATTTTTGACCGCACCTGGTACGGCCGTGTTATGGTAGAGCGTATCGAAGGCTTTGCCAAACCGCAGGAATGGCAGCGTGCCTACGATGAAATCAAGGATATGGAGGCGCAGTGGAGCGAGCACGGTATCGCCATTGCCAAATTCTGGCTGCAGATTGACAAGGAGGAGCAGCTGCGACGCTTCAATGACCGTCAGGCTGACCCCAACAAGCAGTGGAAAATTACGGACGAGGATTGGCGTAACCGTGATAAATGGGATGCCTACGAAGCGGCAGTCAATGAAATGCTGGTGCGCACCGATACCTCGTATGCACCGTGGACTGTGGTCGAGGGCAACAATAAATATTATGCCCGCTTAAAGGTTTTGAAAACAGTTATCGATTTGTTTGAACGTAAGCTGGCAGAAAAAAATCAGTAAAATACAAGAGGATATCAGCGTAATTTTGCGCTGATATTTTCTTAATACATTATAGATACTCGGAGAGGAAATACTTTGTCTTGGATAATCAAAAACTACATTAAAGAAACAAGAGAAAACGAAACCGGCGCGCAGGTGTATCCGCCGGGCTTACGGCATCCGGTAGCTTTTATTTACCCCAACGTCTACCATCTGGGCATGTCGAACCTGGGAATGCACATTCTGTATCAGATGATTAACGAGCGCGGCGACAGTGCCTGCGAGCGCTTCTTTTTGCCGGATAAACGATTGCAGCAGGAGCATATCAAAAGCAAAACACCGTTGCTGAGCTTGGAAAACCAGCGTCCGCTGGCAGATTTTGACGTTATCTTCGTCATGCTGTCCTTTGAAATGGATTATGATAATCTGCTGACGGTGCTGGATTTGGGCAATATCCGCCTGCGGGCGGCGGAGCGCAATCAGCGCGAGCCTTTGGTGATTATCGGCGGTCCCTGTGCTACCTTTAATCCCGAGCCGTTGGCTGCAGTGGCTGACGCCTTTGTTATCGGCGAGGGTGAGGAAACAGTGCAGCACGTGCTGGATACCATCTACCGCGAGAAAAGCAAGCAAGAGCGCTTGGCGGCGCTGGCGCAGGTGCCGGGCGTTTATGTTCCCAGCCTGTATACGGCGCAATACGATGATGATGGCGAGTTTACCGCCCTGCTGCCGCAGGAAGGTGCGCCTGCGAAGGTAGCACGCCAGTGGGTGCGTGATATCGACGCGTATCCGCACACCTCTGCTATCGTGACGAGCGGAACGGAATTTGAGGATATGTTTATCGTCGAGGTGGCGCGTGGCTGCGGCCGTCACTGCCGCTTCTGCATGGCAGGCTATTGCTTCCGCAAGCCGCGTCCGCGTAAGCTGGAAAATATTTTGGCAGATATCGCCAAGCGTCCCGAGCGTACGAAAAAGGTGGGCCTGATGGGCGCTGCCGTTTCCGACCATCCGCAGATGGCGGAGCTGACGGAATACTTGGTGGAGCATAAGATACCGTTTTCTGTGGCCAGCATGCGCGCTGATATGCTCACGGAGCAGATTGCGCATGCGTTGGCACAGAGCGGACAGCGCACAATGACCGTAGCGCCGGAGGCAGGCAGCGAGCGGATGCGCGCCGCTATCAACAAGGGCATTACGGAGGAGCACGTTTATAATTCTATCGAATTGGCTGCTGCTGCCGGTATGCGCAACATCAAGCTGTATTATATGATCGGTCTGCCGGGAGAAGAGGACGAGGATATCGTCGAAACGGTGGAGATGATTAAACGCGTGCGTGCCAAGATGGATGCTGTGGGCAACAAGGGCGAGCTGGTTATTTCGGTCAACGGCTTTGTGCCCAAGCCCTTTACGCCGTACCAGTGGGCGCCGCTTTGTAATGTGCGCACGCTGAAGAAGCGCTTTAAAATTTTGGGCGATGGCCTGAAGAAGGAAAAGCGCATTAAGCTGATAACCGAATCGCTGAAGGAAACTGTGGTGCAGTCCGTGCTGGCGCGCGGCAGCAGACGTATCGGCGAAGCGCTGCTGAAGGCACATGTGGAAGGCCGTAGCCTGAAGCAGGTGCTGAAGGAGGAGGGCCTTGATGCCGAGGAGCTGGCGGAGCGCGAGCTGCAGGTAGGCCAGCCGCTGCCTTGGCAGCATCTGGATATGGGCGTAACGCAGGAATATCTTGCAGCCGAGCTGCAGCGCAGCGAAAGCGGCAAGTTTACGCCGATGTGCTTTGACGGCTGCCGTCGTTGCGGTGTCTGCCGGGAGTAAGGCGGGCGTGCGGCTTAGGCAGTGAAATGACTGCTGCTAACAAAAAAATTAAGCATCCCTACACTTTTTGCAGTAAAAGTGTGGGGATGCTTTTGTTATTATACGCTATAATGATGCTGAGAAACACAGCTTTTGCTGCTTCGGAAGCGGTAACAACCCTTCCGTCTGCTCGCCGGTGCTCGCAGCCACCTCCCCTTACAGGGGAGATATAAAGGAATTACAAAACTTTAAGGTTGATAATTTTCTGTATACGTTCTGCGAGTAACCGAAAGACAGATGCTTGTTGTACAAAATAAGCAGCCTGTGTCTGAAATTTGTTGATTGAGGGATTTCGTACCGCAATCAAGGGAGGGATATACATATGAAAAAGAATTTGTTTTTGGGCATGACCTTGGGAATTGCGCTCTTGGCCAATACCGCTTTTGCTCATCTCAGCGGCGGTTATCTTTCGGACATTATTGATGAACATCCGCGCTGGCCGTTGGCAACTCAATGTATTGCTACGGATGTTAACTTAAGAACAGAGCCTAACACAAACTGTGAGGTAGTAACCATGCTGCAAAACGGCGATAAATTTTATGCAAGAAAGGTAGTGTTTATACCTAACAGTAAATATGTGTGGGTGTACGGAACTACCGAAAAAGGCTACAGAGGCTACATGTATAACCAATTTATAGGTGCGTTGCCTGATGGCCAATATGCTCATTCGGATGAAGGACGTTTTCAGGCTTCGGTAGAGGCAAACTGGATTAACGATCCCGCCGGCTATGCAGCAGGCTCCGGCTACAGCATGGGCAGAGTAGAGCATGCCGACGATATGAATATTGCTTATGACCTTAATAAGGTGCAGGTAGGTCCGCGAGTGTTCTACACGAGAGCCTTTGACGGAAAAACCTATCAGGTAGTGATTAACAAGGCTCCCGGCGAGATGGCAGGCTACGCAGTAGGACAGCATTTTGATCAGAAAGAGCGGAATAATTTTTACGATATGATGCGGAGAATCGGCTGGCACGAGTCTGCTGTTGATGTTGAGGAGCCGACAAACAGTATCGTGTGGGAGAAATCTGTGCTTGATGCGGATGGCTTTGACAGACCTGCCAAGCAGTTGATTATTACGCTGAATGATAATGACGTGATTGAGAGCTTTACTTACATCAATTATGATCTTGATTAGCCTGCCTGTAAAAATTTATCCCTGAAATGCAAAAAACCTGCTCTTTTCAGAGCAGGTCAGCTTGTAAGAATTAAGCCATAGCGTTGATTCTCTTTGCAAGTCTGGATTTTTTGCGAGCTGCAGCATTCTTATGGATAATGCCTTTGCGAGCTGCTTTATCGAGCAAACCGGAAGCAGTAGCCATAGTAGCTTGAGCGTCTTCTTTAGCGCCGGTTTTAGCCAGAGCCTCTACTTTGCGGGAAGCATTGCGGAGAGCTGCTTTAATCGGAGCGTTTTTAGCACGACGTTCTGCGTCGGTCTTTACACTGCGGATGGAAGATTTAATGTTCGGCAACGAATTTCACCTCCTGAATTTTCTTGTACTGCATTATTCTACCACGAATGCGAGCATTATGCAAGAGAAAATCACAAATATGCCTGCCTGTTCCTGTAAAAAATATTTTGCGGACGCTTGACCTGGAGCTGACTCCAAATGCTAAAATATAAGCAGAAAGCAGGAAAACAATCTTGGCAGGAGGTAAGCGGGATGAAAATAAACGAAGTAAGCAAAATGTATGACATTACAGCGGACACGCTGCGTTATTATGAGCGCATCGGCCTGATTCCGGCTGTCAACCGCAACGAAAGCGGTATTCGCGACTATACCGAAACAGACTGCAACTGGGTAAACTTTGTCAAATGCATGCGTGCGGCAGGTATTTCAGTAGAAAGCCTGATTGAATATGTGGCGCTGTTTCAGCAGGGCGATAAAACGCGGGCGGCACGCAAGGAAATTTTAATCGAGGAGCGTGCCAAGCTGCTCGAGCGCATGGCGCAGATGCAGGAAACGCTCGATAAGCTGAATTATAAAATTGACAATTACTACAAGTGCGTTGAATTTGAGGACACTAAACTGAAATAAAACGCAGTACGAGGAGAGATGGCGCCGAGCTGTCTCTCTTTTTAGTTTACAGGCTTTGCCGTATAATGGTATAATAATTAGTACTAATAAAACAGGCTCAAGCCAATATTGGCCTGAAATAATACATTTTAATGAAGGAGCAGGAAGAGTAATTTATGATTGAACAAAATCACATTCGCAACTTTTCTATTATCGCCCATATAGATCATGGCAAGTCTACCCTGGCGGACAGATTGATTGAATATACAGGAACGCTGAGCAAGCGTGAGATGGAGGAGCAGATTCTCGATTCCATGGATTTGGAGCGTGAACGCGGCATCACCATCAAGGCGCAGGCTGTGCGCAGCATTTACAAGGCGCGCAACGGCGAGGAGTATATGCTGAACTTTATCGACACCCCGGGCCACGTAGACTTTACCTATGAGGTTTCGCGTGCACTGGCAGCGTGCGAGGGCGCACTGCTGGTTATTGACGCTACTCAGGGCATTGAAGCGCAGACTTTGGCTAACGTGTATCTGGCGCTGGATAACGATCTGGAGATTATCCCGGTTATCAACAAAATTGATTTGCCGAGTGCCGACCCGGAGCATGTTAAAAGGGAAATTGAGGACGTTATCGGTATTGATGCCTCCGACGCAGTTTTGTGCAGTGCCAAGACAGGCATTGGCATCGAGGACGTACTGGAAGCAATCGTAGCGCGCGTGCCGGCGCCGCAGGGCGATGCGGAAGCACCGCTGAAGGCCTTGGTATTTGACTCCAAATTTGACGCTTACAAGGGCGTAGTTTTATATATACGCATTATGCAGGGCCGTCTGCGCAAGGGCATGAAGATTCGCATGATGGCAACCGGTGCGGAATTTGATGTTACCGAGGTCGGTTACTTCAAACCCGGCCTTGTCAATGTTGATGAGCTGGAGGAGGGCCAGGTAGGCTTCTTTGCTGCCAGCATCAAAAATGTTAAGGATGCACGCGTAGGCGATACCGTAACCGATGCCGATAATCCTGCCGAAAAAGCGTTGCCCGGTTACCGCAAGGCTACACCGATGGTATACTGCGGTTTGTATCCGGTAGAGAATTCCGATTACGATAACCTGCGTGATGCTTTGGAAAAGCTGCAGCTGAACGATGCTTCTCTGGTATTTGAGCCGGAGACATCTACCGCGCTGGGCTTTGGCTTCCGCTGCGGCTTTTTGGGCCTGCTGCATATGGACGTTATCAAGGAGCGCCTGGAGCGCGAATATAATCTGAGCCTGATTACTACCGCACCGAACGTTATTTATGAGGTGTTCCGCACCAACGGCGACGTTGAAATGGTAGATAACCCGTCCCTCTTCCCGGACCCGACCGTTATCGACCATGTTGAGGAGCCTTTCGTTAATGCAACCATCATTGTGCCGAAGGATTACGTCGGCGCTGTTATGGAGCTGAGCCAGGAAAAACGCGGTGAATACGATAATATGACCTATCTTGATGATACCCGCGTAATGATTCACTACGCATTACCGCTGAGTGAGATTATCTTTGACTATTTTGACCGTCTGAAATCCGCTACCCGCGGTTATGCTTCTTTGGACTACGAGCTGTCCGGCTATCGCTATTCCGATTTGGTGAAGGTAGATATCCTGCTGAACGGCGATCCTGTCGATGCGCTTTCCGCGATTGTGCATAAGGAATTTGCTACTGTTCGCGGCCGTCAGCTGGTTGAAAAGCTGCGCAGCCTGATTCCGCGTCAGATGTTTGAAATTCCGGTACAGGCAGCAATCGGCAACAAGGTTATTGCCCGCGAAAACGTCCGCGCTATGCGTAAGGACGTACTGGCGAAATGCTACGGCGGTGATATCAGCCGTAAGCGTAAGCTGTTGGAAAAACAGAAGGAAGGTAAAAAGCGCATGAAGCAGGTTGGCAGTGTAGAGCTGCCGCAGGAGGCATTCATGGCGATTCTGAAAATGGACTAAGGCTTAGCGCTTAGTCGATAGTGTCTGATAGATAGGAGCAATGCAATTATGATGATACAACTGCAAGGCTTGCTTTCGACAATCACATTTTTGGATGTTATAGATATTGTCGTCGTTGCCTATTTTCTTTACCGTTTGTTCCTGATGCTGAAAAACACCCGTGCCGCAACATTGGGCAAGGGCCTCATGGTGCTGATAGGCTTCACGCTTATCTGCCGTTGGCTGAATCTGCATGTTATCAGCTGGCTGTTGGAAAAGAGCATGACGGTGATTATGGTCGCCCTGCCTGTTGTCTTTCAGCCGGAGCTGCGCCGTGCTTTGGAGCAAATCGGCCGCGGCAAGCTGTTCCACAAGGGCAGCGAGCTGGACGAGCAGGAGCTGGAGGAGATGCTGGATTCCGTTGCTCATGCCACTAAGGTGATGAGCAAAAACAAGGTAGGTGCGCTGATGGTCTTTGAGCGTGCTACCGGTCTGGCAGAGCGTATCGAAACCGGTGTGCCGATTGACGGTCTGGTGAGCTCTGGCTTGCTGCAGAACATTTTTGTCAAGGATACACCACTGCATGACGGCGCTGTCGTTATCCGCGGCAACCGTGTCGTTGCTGCCTGCTGCCTGCTGCCGCTGACCGAAAACCGTAATCTGAGCCAGGAGCTTGGTACCCGCCATCGCGCTGCTATCGGTATGTCCGAGCAGTCCGATGCGATGATTCTTGTTGTCAGCGAGGAAACCGGTACGATTTCCATCGCCCGCAACGGCGAGCTGATGCGTTACCTGACGGTGGATGATGTGAAGGAAATTTTGCGCACGGCAATTTTCCGTCCGCATGCGGCAGTTAAGAATTCTTTGGTTGATAAAATCAAGAGCTTGTGGGGCGGTGAGAAAAAATGAGATTTTTGCAAAGGCTGGCGCGTAAGGAAAATCTGTTGGCACGAATTATCTGCCTGCTCATGGCCTGTGGCCTGTGGGTATATGTAATGACTGACCAGAATCCTATTATCGAGCGTAATATCGAGGTGCGCCTGCAGCAGAGAAATCTGCCGCAGAATATGATGGTCTTTAATGCTCCCGATAAAATTCTGGTTAAGGTGCGCGGTTCGCGTGCCAAGCTGAGTTCCGATAATCTGAGTGCCGAAATCAATGCTTCTATCAATTTAAAAAATATAACCGAAGGTCAGCAGAGCCTGCCGATTACGGTAACCTACTCCGGCGGCGAGATTGTATCCGTAACGCCTAAGGAGGTTTCCGTATATGTGGATACGGTAAGCGAGAAAAAGGTTCCCGTTACTACGCGTATCGTGGGAGCTGTGAACGGTGATATGACCATCGGCAGCAGTATAATTACTCCGGCGGAGGTTACTTTGCGCGGTGCAACACATCGTATTGACAAGGTAAACCGTGTGGTTGCTCCGATAGATATCAGCAACCATAGTGGCAGCTTCCAGACGGAAAGCGAGCTGGTTGCCGTGAGTGACGACGGCTACGATATTCCTAATATGAGAATTATCCCTGAGCGCGTTATGGTGCAGGCCAATATGGTAAGCCAGATGCATTCGCTTGATATTCCGGTTAAGCTGGTTATGAGCGGTGATTTGCCTGCCGGTATTGTTGTTACCAAAACAGAGATTGTGCCGACAAGCGTTCGCGTTACCGCACCGCCTTCCGTGCTGAAGGAGCTGAAGGATGTCAAGACCAAGCCGGTGGATGTAAGCAAGCTGACTGGCAGTACCGTTGTTGCGGCTGAGCTTGATTTGCCGGAAAAGGTTATTCCAGAAAGACGTACGGTGCAGATTAAAATATCGGTAGAAAGGCAGAACTGATTTATAGATGAAGCTGAAAATAAATAATGTGCGTATCAGCCTGCGTCAGGAGCAGACGCTGGAGCAGGCGGTGTGCCGTAAATGCGGCATTCCGCGTGATGCTTTGGGCAGTGTGCGGATAGTACGCAAGGCAGTGGATGCGCGCAAGAAAAATGATATCTGCCTCAACTACCATGTACTGGCAGAGGTAGAAACAGGCGGCAGACAGGCAAAACGCCTGCTGGCGGACCGTGATATTACACAATATCAGGAACAGCAGCAGCCGACGCTTGAGCTTGGTACACTGCCGCTGAGCGCACCGCCGGTGGTTATCGGTGCCGGTCCTGCAGGCCTTTTGGCGGCACTGCAGCTGGCGGAGCATGGCTATAAGCCGCTGCTTTTGGAGCGCGGCAAGCCGGTAGCGCAGCGTGTGCAGGATGTACAGCGCTTTTGGCAGACGGGAGAATTTAACCCCGCGTCCAACGTACAGTTTGGCGAGGGCGGTGCAGGCACATTCTCGGACGGCAAGCTGACTACGCGTGTGAATGATCCTATGATGGCCGAAATCCTGCAGCTTTTTGTAGATGCA
>OGYE01000688.1_pt1 | contig 22006 bp, 27 predicted proteins | sample 1576471 | NCBI WGS metagenome assembly OGYE01 (sample SAMEA3541532, study PRJEB24748) | human gut metagenome | biome: human gut; feature: human-associated habitat; material: faeces | place: China | collected 2012
ACCTGCGCAAGCGCTGCCGCCGGGTACTGCCACGCAAAGCCCTGCCGCAGCTTCTCCACCAGTGCCAAGTCGGTCTCCGGCACTTCATTCTCCGTATCTGCATCCGGTTCCTCGGCCAGTTGCACGGCATCGTCGCACACCCTGATGGCCATCACGCTTTCGGTCTGCACAAACAGTAGTTCCCGGTTGCCGGAAAGCTGCCGCAGCACCCCGCCGTCCGGGTGCACTGTGGCAGATACGCTTGCTGCGCTGACTGCTCAATTCTAAAGGGGAGGTATTTCCATATGAAACCTTTTATGGACGCTGACTTTCTGCTGCAGACCGATACGGCGAAAACACTGTACCACGAGGCGGCTGAAAAAATGCCCATTTTTGACTATCACAACCATCTGAATCCGCAGGAGATTCTCGAAGACCGCCAGATGGAGAATCTGACACGCGTCTGGCTCGGCGGAGATCATTATAAATGGCGTCAGATGCGTTCTAACGGTGTGGATGAATATTACATCACAGGTGGCGCAAGCGACCGCGAAAAATTCCAGAAATGGGCAGAGACTCTTGAGAAAGCAATCGGAAACCCGCTGTATCATTGGAGCCACTTAGAGCTGCAGAGATATTTCGGATATACAGGACATCTGTGTGGCGAGACAGCAGAGGAAGTATGGAACCTGTGCAACGCAAAGCTGCAGGAAGATGGAATGTCTGTAAGAAATCTGATCCGTCAGTCTAATGTAAAATTGATCTGTACAACAGATGATCCGGTAGATTCTCTTGAATGGCATAAGAAACTGGCAGAGGACGATACATTTGAAGTAAAAGTGCTTCCTGCATGGCGTCCGGACAAGGCAATGAACCTTGAGAAACCGGAATATGCTGATTACATTAAGACACTTTCAGAAGTAAGCGGAATTGATGTAAAAGACTTCGCATCCATGAAAGAAGCGATCTTGAACAGAATGGACTTCTTTGATTCTATGGGATGTTCCGTGTCTGATCACGCTCTGGAATATGTAATGTATGCACCGGCTTCTGAGGAAGAAGTAGATGCGATCTTCAAGAAAGCACTCGCTGGCGAAGGCGTATCCAGAGAAGAAGAAATGAAATTCAAGATGGCATTCATGCAGTTTGTTGCCAAAGCTTACCACAAGAAGAACTGGGTAATGCAGATTCACTACGGCTGCAAGCGTGACAACAATGCTCTGATCTCTGGAAAGAAGCAACAGCCGGTAAATACGAAGCATACAAGCAGGATTGCCATGTTGTGCCGACTTCCTACGGCGGTGATACATCTGGCTATCAGATTCCGTTCACAGTTAATTACGTTGGAGAGCGCGTCAAAGGTAAATTTGACATTACTTCCGGCTCATTTACAGCTGACAGCGAATAATTTTTAGGAGGGCGTAGAAAATGGCAAAGACAATTAACACAAACATTGATGATGGATTTCTTCTTTTCACATTCACGAACAAGCAAGGTGAAGTGTTCTCTTCATTCAAACTGAATCCTACCGACATCAACATTGCGGCAAGAGCGGAAGAATTGGGAACTTTCTTTGAACAGGCTCAGGAATCTGTTAAAAATGTTTCTTCCAGCAAAGAAATGGCAGAGATTAATAAGCAGATTGAGGACAAAATCAATTATATGCTCGGATACGAAGCATCTAAGGATTTATTTAAAGAACCAATTACCGCAACAACTGTTTTTGGAAATGGTCAGGTGTTTGCCTATATCGTTCTGGACAAAATCAATGAAGCACTTACTCCGGAAATTGAAAAGAGAAAGAAAAAAATGCAGGAAGCGGTCAATAAGTATACGGAGAAATACACAAAATGACCGCCTATGAGTTACCCACCTCACTAAATATCAGTGGGGTGGATTTTTCTATCAGAACGGATTTTCGAGCAATCATTGACATTCTCATTGCTATGAACGACCCGGAACTGGATGAGCAGGCAAAAGCAGTTGTTATGTTGCAGATTCTGTTCGAGGATTGGCAGAGTATACCGCCAGAGCACTTATCTGAAGCCTGTCAGAAAGCGTGTGAATTTATTGACTGCGGACAGGCTGATGACAACCCGAGCAGGCCAAAGCCCCGCTTGATGGACTGGGGACAGGACGGAGATATGATCGTACCGGCTGTAAATAAAGTTGCCGGCAAAGAAATCAGAGCCATTCCGTATATGCACTGGTGGACGTTCTTCGGATACTTCATGGAATCCGGTGAATGCCTGTTCAACACGGTCGTTGGAATCCGTTCAAAAAAAGCAAAGGGTGAAAAGCTCGATAAATGGGAAAAGAAATTCTATCAGGAAAACAAGAATATTATTGACATAAAAACACGTCTCAGCGACGAGGAGCAAGCTTATAAAGATAAGCTGAATGAGATGTTGAACCTCAAATAGTTAGGAGGTGGACACATGGCTGCTGATGGTTCGATCATTATTGATACCAGAATGGACACATCAGGTGTGCAAAACGGCGTATCAGCAATCAGACAGTCTTTTAACGGACTTGGCAGCGTAGTAAAAAAAATAGGTATACTGATTGGCGGAGCATTCGCAATTGGGAAACTGGCCCAGTTTGGGAAAGAGTGCGTAGAACTTGGCTCTAATCTGGCAGAAGTGCAGAACGTGGTTGATGTTACATTTACAACCATGTCTGATAAGGTTAATGAATTTGCGAAGAGCGCAATGACCACTGCCGGTCTGTCAGAAACGATGGCGAAACAATATGTTGGTACGTTCGGAGCAATGTCTAAGTCGTTCGGATTCTCGGAAGCACAAGCTTACGATATGTCAACAGCTCTGACACAGCTAACTGGTGATGTGGCATCATTTTATAACATCAGTCAGGATCTGGCGTATATCAAACTAAAATCAGTGTTTACGGGTGAAACTGAAACGCTCAAAGATCTCGGCGTGGTAATGACCCAGTCGGCACTAGACCAGTACGCACTGGCAAACGGCTATGGAAAAACCACATCCGCCATGACCGAGCAGGAGAAAGTAGCTCTCCGTCTGGCTTTTGTGCAGAAACAGTTATCAGCTGCATCTGGCGATTTCATCCGAACATCTGACTCATGGGCGAATCAGGTGCGAGTGATGCAGTTACAGCTACAATCTCTCAAGGCGACAGTTGGACAGGGATTGATTAATATTTTCACGCCTGTTCTGAAAGTGATCAATATTCTGCTCGGTAAACTGGCAACATTGGCAAATGCCTTCAAGTCATTTACGGAATTGATTACCGGAAAGAAGTCTTCTGGACAAACAGGCGCGAGTGGCGCAGGCCTTGCCGGAACGGATGCAATAGCTGACACAGCCGATCAATACGGAGAAGCTGCCGACAATGCTGAAAAGCTGGCAGGCGCAACAAATGACACAGCGGATGCAACTAAGAAAGCCACTAAGGCGGCAAAGGGATACCTTAGTCCTTTGGACGAAATAAATAATTATTCAACGGACAAAAGTACGGATTCATCATCAAAAGCACCGAGCGCAACTGGTGGGCTTTTAGATCAGATGAAAGATGCTGTACAAAATGTTGATTACGGAAAGGTAGCAGAGGGTGAGACAGTTCTTGATAAGATGTCAAAACCGCTAAAAAAGATAATCGACAGATTTAAGCAGCTGGCTAAGTTAATCGCAAAAGGATTCTGGGATGGGTTAGGAGACTACGAACCGATTTTTGACGGAATAAAGAAAGACCTTGATTCCATACGGAAATCTTTAAAAGATATCTTCACTGATCCGGAAGTTGTCAAAGCAGCAAATAATTTTTTTGATTCATACGCATATGCAATTGGACAAGTTGCCGGCTCATTCGCCAGGATCGGATTGACAATTGCGCAAAACATTATAGGCGGAATCGAGAAGTTTTTGAAGCAGAACACGCAAAGAATAAAGAACTATCTGATAGATATGTTCAACATCGGTGCTGAAATTTCACAAATCGCAGGAAATCTTGCAGTTGCTTTCGCAGATGTTTTCTCAGTTTTTGGTGGAGAAACTGCACAGCAGATTACAGCAGATTTAATAGGAATCTTTGCTGAAATCGGAATGGTTCTTACAGAAACGGCTGCAAAACTTGGCAGAGATATCCTGAACATGATTGCACAGCCTTTTATCGACAACAAGGACATTTTGAAGTCAGCAATCGAGGGTAGCCTCGGAGTAATAGAAACCGTAACAAGCGGGGTCTTAACAGTTGTTCAAAACCTTAGTGACGCAATATCGAGGTTATACGATGAACATGTAAAACCGTTCTTTGATTCTATAGCAGACGGACTATCAAGTATACTTGAAACTCTAATAACTGGATATAACACATACATTCTTCCGGTGCTACAAGGACTGGCAGAACAAATTAAAGGGCTGTTAGAGGGACCATTAGGGGACGCGATTTTAAAGGTAGAAACATTCCTTGGAAAACTCATTGATTCTCTGAAACTTCTGTGGGAATCGGTATTAGTACCTTTAATCAACTGGATAATCGCAAATTTGCTTCCGGTTGTGGCAAAGATAATTGACGTTGTAGGCACTGTGGCAATCAAAGTCATAAAATCATTAATTAAAATTATTGGTGACGTAGCAGACACTCTGAGCGGAATCATTGATTTTCTTGTCGGCGTTTTCACAGGAGACTGGGAACTGGCTTGGCAGGGAATAAAAGAGATTGCGAATGGGGTATGGAGTCTTATCAAGGATATTATAACTGGTGCATGGGACGTAATTAAAACTGCAACAAAAGGTGCGTTAAGTATAATTAAGAGCATTATCAATGTTACTTGGAACGCGATTAAAGCAGTAACATCAACGGTTTGGAATGCGATTAAAAAGACTCTTTCTGGTTTATGGAGTGCTCTCAAAACCACAGCAAAGACAGTGTTTGACGCAATCAAAACTAAGGTTACGGGCGTATGGGACAAAATAAAAGACAAGACATCCCGAACATGGGAAAGCGTTACTACTTTTGTGTCTAACAAAGTTGAAGCAATAAAAACTGCTATTACTGATAAGTTTAATGCTGCCAGGGATGCGGTCAAATCAGCATTTGAAGGTATCGTGGACTTTATTAAAAGGCCGATTAATCAGGCAATCAGCATTGTTAATAATGCAGTTGGGATGATTAATAATGCAATTGGCGGAATTGAATCTGCATTTTCCTTTGGACCCTGGACTGTTCCAACACCGTTTGGCTCAAAGACTATCGGATTTCATGCAACATTTCCGCGTATCGGAACTATCCCGTATCTGGCCAGTGGTGCAGTTATTCCACCAAGGTCAGAATTCCTCGCAGTACTAGGTGATCAGAAAAAAGGCAATAACCTGGAAGCGCCGGAAAGCTTACTGCGACAGATCGTCCGGGAAGAATCTGGAAAAGGCAATAATAGTGGAAATACTTATAACGTAACAGTAAATGCATCTGGCAGAAAGCTGTTAGACATAATCATTGACGAAGCGGAGCTGAGGAGACGCAGAAACGGCGGTCAGAATCCATTCTTGTTAGGAGGTGTGTAAATGGCACAGGAACAGTTTAAGATTGATGGGGTCATTATAAAGGCCCCTGACACATACAAGCCAGTGTTCGCAACTACATCAACGGAAAGTTCCAAAAGGAGTCAGGATTTAGTTATGCACAACACACCAATGGGAACCATTGCCGGATATGACATGGAATGGGGCGAACTTAAATGGGGAGAGATTGCAACGATTCTTAACTCTATGATTAACAAAAGTCAGTTCACATTTCATCACAAAGATCCTCGAACCCCCGGCGAATGGATTGACAAGACGTTCTATGCATCTAATTTCAACATGGCAGCACAAACACTCAAGGATAATGAGGAACGATGGACAGGATTAACTATTAATGTAAGGAGCATTCGACCGGTATGATTAATGTTACAAATCAGTTAAAAACAGAATCTCTCTTAAATAGTAACTATTATGTTACGGCGAATGCTGTGCTGCGTGATGGGACAATTTTAAACCTGGAAAAAGAAGATTTCTACCTTGACGGAAACGGCATTGTAGATTCTTCTGATTCCGGGGATTTCCCGGTAGGCGTAGCCATTGAAAAAACAGCAACATTGGCACTGGTCAATGATGATGATAGGTTCTCTGACTACAACTTTGCCGGAGCACAGTTCACTCTATTTTTAAATTTGCAGCTGTCTGATAGATTGGAGACTATTCGCCGCGGCACATTCATCGTATCAAAAAAACCCGCCACGTCCGATGAGATTAATCTCACTTTGCTGGACTATATGAGTAAGGCAGAGACAGGATACAATACAAACCTTGTTTTCCCATGCTCTGTCAGAGAGGTTTTAGAAGATGCCTGTCAGCAGACCGGGATTGTGTTAGGTGACGCAACATTTAAAAACGCAGACTATCAGGTGCAGAAGAAACCGGAGAACACCACTTTTAGAGCAGTAATCGGTATGGTTGCAGCTTTGGCAGGCGGTAACGCTCGCATTGACGAGAACGATAATTTACGAATTATCACTTTTGACGATGGTGTTGATACCATAACCTTAGAAACAATTCCATGGTATGACATTAACGGAAACACTATTCTTGACATTGATAGCAACGAGATTGAGACAATTCTCGAGCGAAAAGGATTTAAGCCCAATTTTATCAATAACCTTACTTATGATGTTGATGATGTAGTTGTCACCGGGGTCAAATATGTGAATAATGAAACAGAATATAAGTACGGCACGGACGGGTACGTCATCACGATTGACAACAAGCTTCTGACAGGAAATGAGCAAGTCGGTGTAGATTTGATTGGAAAAGAACTGGTCGGTATGAGATTAAGACCATTCTCTTGTGACAGCATAGCAGTCGGATACGCCACATTTGGAGATAGAATTACATTTTCCGACATTAAAGGCAATATTTACTATTCATATCTGACAGATGTAGACTTCGCATTCTCTGGAAGTACAAGCTTCTCTTGTAATGCAAAGAGCATGGAAGACATCGATGCTGACTATCCAGACAGCATGCAGGTCGAGGTTGACAATGCAAAAAAAGATTCCGAAAAGAAAATCACCGCTTACGATGCAAAATTAAAGCAGATGAACGAATTAGCTGCAAACACACTTGGATTTTATTTTACTGAGGAAATTCAGCCGGACGGGTCTTCAATATCATATCGTCATGATAAACCATCATTGAAAGATTCAAAAGTAATTTATAAAACAGGTGTAAATGGATTCTTCCTTTCAGTTGATGGTGGAAACACCTGGAAAGCAGGATTTGACAGCAACGGCGATGCAGTGCTGAACATTCTGTATGCTATCGGTATACAGTCGGATTGGATCAATACCAGGGGATTCACAGCAAAAGACAATGACGGCAACATTACGTTCCGCATTGACGCAGAGACAGGAGCTGTCAATCTTAATGCTACAGAGCTCACAATTAAAGGAAAAACGCCTGAAAATGTCGCAAATGCCGAGGTTGAGAAATTTATTACAGAAGTATATTCTCCACAGATTAAGGTTCTTCAGGAGCAGATTGACGGACAGATAGAAGCGTTTTTTGGAGACTATGTTCCTGATGGTAATAATGAACCGGCGTCCACTTGGACAGATGATACAACTAAAGAAAAGCACTTAGGTGACCTGTTTTACATCGTAAACAACGAAGAATATGGTGGACAGGCTTACAGATATGCAAAGATTAACGGTGAATACAGGTGGGATTATGTAAAAGATACTGCGGTGGTCAAAGCTCTGGCTGATGCGGCGCAGGCACAAAACACAGCAAACGCAAAGAAGAGAATATTCGGAGTAGAGCCGGTGCCACCTTACGATATTGACGATTTATGGGTTCAGGGAAAGGCAGGGGACATTCTTAAGTGTCAAAAGGCAAAGGCAGAGGGCGCAAGCTATGACGCCGATGACTGGGTGAGAGCATCTAAGTATACAGATGATTCAGCAGTTACAGCCTTTATCAAGGGCGTTTTTGCTGATACGATTGAAAGCCTCCAAGAGCAACTTGATGGCAAGATTCAGACCTGGAGCCAGGATACAGACCCGGCGCTTGAATGGACAGAAACAGAAGAGATTCCGTGGACAGATGTTGATGGCAATTCCATTCTGGACGTAGGCGGAAATGAGATTTTAATTGTTTGGGAAAAAGGTAAATATATCCACAAAGGAGACCTTTGGCAGAATACCGCCAATAACGCTAACACGCGCTGGCGGTGGGACGGAAATGAATGGGTTGAACAGAAAGCCCCAGATTATCTGTTTGATAAGATTGATGGAAAAGCGGCAGTTTATTTTGAACAGCCTAAGCCACCATACAACATGGGAGATTTCTGGGTCACATCAAAAGCAGACGGCGAAGCTTCTATCAAAACAGCGGTTAGAAGCCGGTCGGATGGTGCATTTACTGACACTGACTGGATTGATTTCAAATATGCCGATAAAACCGACATTGACAATGCGGTAAAAGAGTATGATACAAGCCTTGGACAGGATGAAGTATTTAATAAGCTGACGAACGGCGGTGAAGACCAGGGAATTTATATACAGGACAAGAAACTGTATATCAATGCAAATTACATCCTTGCAGGCGTTTTGGCAGGCAAATTTATCAATGCGAAAGGAATTAAGGTTATTGACAGTGATAACCAAATCACTCTCCATATTGATGATAGTGGAAAGGTGCACATCGCTGCGACAGAGTTCTCATTAAAAGGAAAAGCTGTCTCTGAAATAGCAAAAGATACCGCGTCCAATACTGCAACAGAAATCGCGACAAAATATGCAACGTTGAGTGTACTGTTATCAAATGAATTTCAGGGAATCCCGACAGATTCATCTGGCAAATATACCACATTCCCCACATGCAGGACTACAGTAACTGTGTTATATGGCGCTGATGACGTAACCGCGCAGTCAAACATTTCATTCTCTGTGGAAAACGGAATAAGTGGTTCAGCATCAGGGGCAACGTACACGGTCTCTGGACTGTCCGTGGACAGTGGCACAATCACAGCAACTGCAACTTACAATGGGATGACCGCAAAGAAAGAATTTGTAGTTGTGAAGCAAAAGCAAGGTGATACCGGAAATGGAATCTCGAAGATTGTACAGCATTATCTCGCTACGTCCAGTTCATCTGGCGTATCAACAAGTAGTTCTGGATGGACAGAAACTGTGCAGATCCCAACACAGGACAATAGGTACCTGTGGAATTATGAGGAGACTTTCTTTACAAACGGGTCTAAGACAACAACACTTCCTCACGTGATTGGCGTATATGGAGAAAAAGGTAAAGACGGACAGGACGGAAAAGATGCCAGTGACATGACTCAGTTGGAGATTTTTAATAAATTGACCAACAACGGGGAAACACAGGGGCTATATCTTTATAACAACAAGGTGTATCTGAATGCCTCGTATATTGACACCGGGTATCTGGCTGGATGGGGAGTTGGATATAAAAAGCTTTCAGCAAATGGCACGTATGGAGAAGTAACGCTAGACGCTTCAGCTGGGGAAATCTATTCAGAGACGAATACAGGAGTATATGTGCCAGGGTACGGCACATTGTATGGAACGCGAATTAGAGGAATCAATCTTTATACAGGAACCGTACACGCAAGCTCAGTCTCGGTTAATACCAGTGTTTCGGCGGACAGCGTTTCAGCATCAAAAAAAGTTAAAGCGGGCACACACGTAGAAGCCAGTGGGCATTTCTATAGCGTCGGAACGGGCACTGACCTTGCGGATTTGAGTGTGCGTGGAACAAAGAAAAGGATTCTCTCGACAAAGGACTATGGCACACAGGCATTTTATTGTTACGAAATGGCATCCCCCATGTTTGGAGACATCGGAGAAGCATCCATATCAGAAGATGGCACATGTCTGATAGACATAGACGACATTTTTCAAGAATCTACCAATGTAGGGATTGAATATTATGTATTCTTACAAAAGGAAGGAGATGGAGATTGTTGGGTAGATAAAAAGGAACAGACGTATTTTATTGTTAAAGGCACTCCGGGGCTTAAATTTGCATTCGAAATCAAAGCGCGGCAAGCTGACTATGAGTACATGCGGTTTGCTGATGCGAGCGAGACGGCTTATGATAGGGCAATAGACACAGATATACCGGAGCCGGACTACAGCGAAAGCCTTGAAGTATCAGAACCAGATTATGAAAAGGAACTTTTTAATGACAGGGAAAACATTATTGACGAAATGGGGAAAATATAATGAAGAAAATTCTTACAAGTTTTATGAATCTTAGCACAGGAGAGGGAAGTCGTATCGCTTACACCTATTCTGAAGTAAACGAGGAAACAGGAGAAGTTGTCAGTCAGAATAATAAAGGCAATTTCCTTGTGATGAATGACGATGTACAGGCTCATCTTGATTGCATCAAGAAATATATCCGAGACAAATATTTAGTATAAGGAGGAAGCAGTTATGCCAAAGTGGACAGATTATACTACAAAAACAGATCCTGCGGACAAAGATGAGTTGATGGTTCTTGATGTCGCAGGCAAAGCAAACAAACGTCTTAGTTTGTCGGCGCTGTTGGGTTTTATTGAAAATAAAATAATGGGCAGAAGATTTGATAATTTAAACACTACTGACAAAACTGTTTTGGGGGCTATCAATGAGGTTGACAGCAATGGGAAACAGTTAAAACAGAGGGTTGATAATATATCAAATTTACCTGATGGTTCAACCACGGCAGACGCTGAACTTGTTGATATTCGAGTTGGTGCGAATGGAGTTACTTATTCTAGTGCAGGCGAAGCTGTACGCGAACAATTTAAAGGCAATGACGAAAAGATTAATTCATTAAAGGAAGATATATCCACCAAAATCACCAAATTCTACGCCAGTTCACAGGGCGAAACTCATCTTGCCGATTCTGATAATGGAAAAATTCAAGATATGATGATATATGGCAAATCATCACAGGATGGAACACCAACGCCAGAGAATCCAGTTGAGATTAAGAGCGTGGTGAATCCGACGGTGAAGATAACAAATGAAGATGGAACACAATTTAAGACTGTCACCCTCCCATACACACTCAATGCTATTCCCGTACAATCAGGTGGCAACGTCACAATCGACGGTCAGCAGTATGTTGCGGATTATGTGGATGTGGAACGTGGGAAGCTAGTGAGGATGACTGAGCTAATAGAATATGATGGTACTGAGAATTGGAGTTTACAATCAATTAACAATAATGGTATTGCTAATTTTCAAATTATAGTCACAAGGTATATTGGCGGTATAGCCATGTGTGATACATTCCAATTACAAAAAACTTTTATCGGCGATACAAATACAGAAGGATTTATGATAAATAATAATAATTCATTATTTATTCGTATTAACACCGCTAGAGGCATATCAACGCTTGAAACATTTAAAGAATTTTTAGCGAATAAGCATATCTTTATTTTATATGCATTGTCCACGCCAACCGAAATTGACCTCGCTAAGGAAGAAATCACCGCATTCAAAGCACTTGCAACATATTATCCGACTACAAACATCAGCGTCAATTCAGAACAGTTGGACGGATATACAGTATTCAACTATCCAATAAGCATGGCAAATGGGTGGAATTATGTCAAAAAGCAACTTAACGATAACCGTGACTACATCTACGACATGGACATACAGAGCGCAGAAGCCTATGTCAATAGCGAATATGCGGTAGTATTAACAGAATTGGAGGTATGATTATGTTATACAGAACATTATTGAAACTTAAAGAAAGAAATGGACTTACAGATGATTTGAAAAATAAGATTGATATTTTCTTCGCAACGGGCAGGATTACAGAGGAACAGTACAATGAGTTGATGGAGATTAATAAGGAAGAAGAACCGAAAGCGGAAACTAATTAACTAAAGAAGGCTTTAGTTAATCTTTGTCAAACGAAAAATGTCTAAAATAGAATAAAAAATACCCTTTTACGGGGCACCATTTAACCTTATCCGGCAGGCAATCACCTGTCGGATTTTTAAATTGGTACAGAGATGCCTTAACGCTAAATGCTATAATCAGAATTAGGAAAGAATCTTTGCGAAAGGAGCGGGTAACATGACAACTGAACAAAAGAACGTCCTGAGAAAGATTATTTATGCGGTCGAAACCGGCGGGCAGGTCTATGAACAGCAGGATTATTCGGACTTCACAGAAGCCTACACCAATTCTTCTGAAGAACACGCAATTACAATCGGGGCAGGACAGTGGTACGCAACCGAAGCACAAACACTTCTGGAACGAATTTACGATGCTGACCCGGAACAGTGGGAGAAGATAGATAATGTCAGACTTCTGGAACAAGTTCAGACCGCAAACTGGGAATGCTTTAATATTTCCAGAGTGTCACAGCTTGCTGATGCCATAATTGCCCTTATTTCGTCCAAAATCGGCGTTAAATGCCAAGATAGCCTTATGGATGAACAATTAGCCGCCTATGCAGATGAAGCCCTTAAAATGGGCGTCACGGACGCTAGAGGGCAAGCTATGTGCGTGAACTTTAGACACCAAGGTGGACAGGGAGCAGTAACAAGGATTTTGGCAAAGACCCAGAAACCATATACACTCGATAATCTCTATGCAGCCTGCCAGACGGACACAGGGAACCAAGTCGGGGCATATAAGGACAGGCAGAGATTTGTTTATAACGCATTAAAAACATATTTTCCAGAAAGTGAGGACAAGAGCATGAACGCAATTGACAAATTAATCCAGATCGCAAAGAATGAAGTTGGTTATTTAGAGAAAGCAAGCAATAGTCAGCTTGATAGCAAGACAGCAAATGCCGGAGAAAATAATTATACAAAATACTGGCGAGATATTAAGCCGGATTATCAAGGACAGCCATGGTGCGCTGCATTCGTTTCATGGTGCATAATGAAAACATTCGGATTAGACACAGCAAAGAAACTTTTGAAACACTGGCCATACGTTTACTGCCCGACAATGGCAGATTTGTTTACTTTGAACAGTAATCCGAAAGTTGGGGATATTGTCATTTTCTACAGAAACGGAGTGTTCGCGCACACTGGAATCGTAATAAAGGTGTCAGGAGATCGGTTCTGGACAGTCGAAGGGAATACTTCTGGTGGCTCTACAATTATCGCAAATGGCGGTGGAGTATGCCAGAAAAGCTACTACAACAGCAACCTCCCGGGAACAAAATTCTGCACTCCAAATTACAGTTTAGTTAAAAATACAACGTCAGATTCAGACTCGGATGTAGTCAAAAAGCAGAACACAAGAGCCTACATTGCGCAGATTAAAAAAGACACAAAATGTTATACAAAATCAAACAAAAATAGCCCATCTAAACTGTTTCCGAAGCTGAAAAAAGGTGCAGTTGTAGAGGTAATGAAGTACACAGAAACTGACGGTTCCGGGCTGAAATGGTACTTCGTCAGAATCCCGTACCCGAATGATGATGGGTTTGTATTTGAGTTTGTCCCGAAGGGCGTATTTACCAGAATTTCATAATTCATAAATAAAAACTCCCGGGGATAGCACCCCGGGAATCATGTTTCTTATAACATATTGTATCATTTCGTTTTGTAAATCCTATTAGTTCGTTGGACACACGTTAGTCACAAATAAGAAAAAACATTTCCTAATTAAATATCCTCTAAAGTACTGTATTTAAAGGACTTTCTGACATTTGCATAGTTCTAATTTAATGCCCTAATTGAATACAATTAGAATAATGAAAATGAAATGTGGGAAATCCTTGTAAAATCGCTGAAAACGTTGATTTTGATAGGGTTTCCGGCATTTCGATAATGATATTTCGGTTGTTTTAGAAAGATTAAAATGGGTTCCGTTAGTCACAGTTAGTCACAAATGGAACTTTTATCTTTTCTATTTCTGTCCGAAGTTCTTCCAGCGTCCTGTGGCCGTACACAGCATTTGTAACATCTCCGCCAAAGGAGTGGCCGAGCATTCGTTTTCGGTCATTCTCACGGACGCCATATTTTTCACACAGTGCGGAAAAGGTGTGTCGACAGTCGTGTGGTGTGTGTTTCGGATCGCCGACTATTTTTAATCGTTCCAGTGTAGGATAGAATAATGCTTTTCTGTGGTGTTGCTGAGTATATACGCATAGTTTACCATCTTGTGTCAGTACTTTCTGTTCGACAAAACGGTATATAGCAGAATGTATCGGAACAATTCTGTTTTTACCGGCTTTTGTTTTGATTCCACCTTGAAAGTACTTCTCTTCTAGGTTGGTTGTAAGTTTTAGCACTTCGCCGATTCGCCAACCAGAATAACACATGATAAGAATGAGCTGTACTTCTGGATCGTCGGTATTATTCCACAGTACCTGCATCTCCTGATCAGAAAATGGCGTTCCATGTTCGGTGTCATTATCAGCATTGACATGGACATATAACGCCTTGTTTTCCGTTACAATTTCTGAGTAAACGGCATATTTATACATCTGCTTGAACAGTGTAAGAATTGCCATAAGACTCTGACGCTTTAACGGGCAGTCATCAATTACCTTTTGCAGATCAGGCGCTTTTAAATCCTCAAAGATACGGTTATACAAAGCTGTGCAATTTGAGTAAGCGGTCTGGTAAGCTATCTTTGAACTATAAGAAAGTTTTGAACCCTCCGGAAACTTCCATACGTAAAACTTCTCATATACCTCTGAGAACGTCAATTTCTTGATTTCCGGGTGTTTATCCTCGACACCCTTGATTGTATTGTAGTCAGCAATCAAGCGGCTTATAAGAGCATCTATGTCGGTTGTAGGGGATACCTCAAGATCCCGTTCCATCCCGGGTTGATACGTGCCGGCTTTGTATGCGGTCAGTACAGTAAATCCTTTAATCCAGTCGTCTACGTAGCAGATCGCGGGCGGTCGAACTGCTTTCCCTGTTGCGTCCAGTGTAGCTGGCGGATGTACCGCAAAACAATTTCTCCGGTTCTTGCCAAGATACCGGATAGAGCCAAAGTTATTCGGCAGTTTTGGATATTTCTTTCTTTTCTTCGCCATTTTTATTCCTCTTTTCTTTAAGTGGTTGTTTTGAGTATAAAAATAACAGCCGAACAAATTTTCTGTCTTGTTCGACTGCTCCGAAGATGATACAATATGTTTGCCAGAATATTACATTTCTTCGGAGATGTATAAACGCCGTCCCGGTACGCCAATACCGGGCGGTTTTTTATTTAATTATGTGATTTCCAATTTACTCTCATTACAATTCCTACAATCCAATAAATTCCACCAGTGAAGATTCCTAAGATAAAAATCCAAAACCAACTTAAATACCATGGCATTTTCCGCTTTATATACGGTGTACCTGAACTCGCCGCTGAGGACGCAGAGGAAGATGCGGAATTGTTAATGATGATATCTCTATTATTAGAAGTCAATTGCTCTACTTGTTTTCCACACTTAGGACACACTACACAGTCGTCGTCAATAAGTTCTCCGCAGTGCTTACAATATTTTTTCTTTTCATTCATGATAAACACCCTCCTGATATGTTTTCGCCACACTTCGCACTTTTTATGCGGATTATGTATTTTGTACCGCTGATTTTGCAATATTATGTAAAGTACGGTTATTCGTGGTATTTTTATTCTATCATTTTAAGAGCATATTGTAAAGATTTAGAACGAAATAGAGTGATTTAGATGAAAAAGAAATGTTTTTTTCTATAAAATAGTGAGAGTTCATGTGTATCATTGGCAGTTGCCAAGAGTCGGAATAGGTGGTATAATAGCAAAAAACGAACTAATGTTCGGTTCTATTTCCCACAGCCGAACATATACTGTAGTGTAGGCGGTAGTTGCGACAGGGAGGGTTATTTATGGATTATAAGAAAGAGATTATTAAAATGATACAAAAGATAGAAAACAGATGTTGGCTGAGGTCAATATACATTTTCATAAAAACATTAATCGGTTAAAAAGAAAAGCCAAGGGTTTGCGCATTGCCCTTGGCTATTTTCTCATTTCTTTTCGTAAATCGTGTCTAGGAGCTTTTCTAAGTTATCCCATCCAGAATCATCCAGCTTTGCTAGAGCATTGATGAGACGGTATTTAAAATCATCATCACTAGACTTTAGAACATTTCCGAACAACTTAGAAATTTCATCGTTTTTGTTCTCTGGCTGAAACATTTCTCCAGTTCCATTTCTTAGCCATTCTTCGTTTACAGAACATTTCTCACAGATTAATTGAATTACTGCGTCTGTAGGAGTTCTTCTTCCAGTTTCATAACTGGATAAATTTGCCTTTGGTATTCCCAAAAAGCTTGCAAATAAATCTTGACTCTTCCAATTAGGATTAGAATTTCTTATTTGCTTTATTCTGTTTTTCAATTCGTACACCTCCTTTCAAATAAGATTATACACCACATAATTAAAAAAGTAAATATTAAAAATTGTACAATGTACAAAAATAGTGCTTGACAAAAGTTGTACATAGTATTATATTAAGAGTGTACAAAGTACAACAAAGGAGGTGAAAAAAACAGTGAAGCGCAAGAAAAAAGAAATCGACAAAACAATTTCTGACCTGTGGAATCGTATCTGGGATTTGCAAGACCAGACAAACAAAATCAAGAAAGCAGTTCTGACAGGTGAAAAAGGAGATTTAAAGATGCCAGAAAGAAGGATTGTTCCTCCAGATGAGCCTATTCCGTTTGGCGGGGCAGTAGATATGGACTGTATCTTTGAGAAAGAACCATGTGAACAGGTAGACGTTGAATTTACAGTGAAAGAAACTTTGCAAATGTATTCACATTATGTAGATTCATTGTCTACCGATACACATGTATTGGGAGTTATTGCAATAGTTTCTCTAATAATTGCAATAGTGGCTCTGCTTGTATAGAAATTGAGAAAAGACTGGTAATCAGCGCAATGATGGACAGAACAGTTGTTATCCAAAATCTGGATATATCTTGAAAATATGCTTTCATGGCGACTTCACCCGCTTGTGTGATTTCATATGCGTGATCTTGCGATCTTGAGCGCATAAAGCATTTTTTGTTGAAAAGGTATTTGCAAGCATCTACTTCACGCTGATTACTAGGAGTAAATCCACAATTTCTTAAAGCTTTTTTCAATATTTTATATTGATATCTTGTTATCAAATGAACACCTCCTTTACAGGAGAGTATATCACAAGAAAAGAGGTGCGTATATGTCAGAAAAAGAAAAAAGAATCGTTGAAAAGCTGAAAGAAGCGATTCCTAATATGTCAGAATTTGACAAAGGATATATTCTCGGTAAGACGGAAAGCTTTTCCGAGAATAATCTGGAGAAAAAATCAGATAAGAAAGAAGTAGTTAATTCAAATTAGAAAGGAGAAGCATGAACGAATTACAGATTTTTAATTCAGAAGAGTTCGGGGACATCCGAACAGCAGAAATTGACGGTAAACCGTACTTTGTTGGCACTGATGTTGCGAAAGCTCTTGGATATAACAATCCCAGAGATGCCGTATCAAGGCATTGCAAGGGAGTCGTGAAACGCGACACCCCTACATCTAGTGGCATTCAGTCAATGTCATACATAAATGAGGGAGATTTGTACCGATTGATTATGAAATCGAAACTTCCATCGGCAGAGAAATTCGAATCATGGGTTGTGAATGAAGTTCTTCCGACAATCAGAAAGACAGGCTCATACCAGAAGCCACTGACGACAGTTGAACAGATACAGGTTATTGCGACAGGATTCTTAGATCACGAAGAGCGGCTTAACAGACTTGAAAATACCATGACTATTGACTACGCACAGCAGGAATCTATTAGAGACTTAGTGTCAAGTGTCGTAATTGCTCACCTTGGCGGGAAAGAGTCAAATGCTTACAAGGAAATTGGCAAGAAAGTATTTGCTGAATGCAACAGGGATATAAAGATTTACTTCGCAGTAAATGCCCGTAATAACATCCCTAAGCTGAAATTTGAAGAAGCTATGGAATATGTTAAGAACTGGCATCCATGTACCAATACAGTAATGATGATACGTGACTGTAACGCTCAAATGAGTATCAGTTAGAAAAGAGGTTTATATGAGTGCAGTTGATAATTACATAGAGCAGAATGCACAGGTTCATCAGTTTGCCGCAGAAGTGGCAAGAATCATATCTGGTATCCCACAGATGCCAGAGTTTTCAAACGAGCGCCTGACAGTATCAGACGTGAGCAAAATGACAGGCATTCCTATACCATCTGTCAGAGCGGGGATTATTTATGGATGGTTGCCTATCGGCACGGCGTATCGTGGGAATAAAGTGATTCACGACAGAAAAGGTTCTGGCAGAATAGAATTTGTTATCTCTCCAAGAAAGCTCTGGGAAGAAACAGGATATGTCTGGAGAGGAAAAGAAGCATTAAAGTGATAGTGCCCCGGCGGTGAAGCACCACCAACCGGAGCGTTGCACTTACTAAACCACACTTAGTAGGTACAGGTTAATTATAACTTCGTATCTGCTAATTGTAAATACCAAAAAAGGAGAAATTAGCACGATATGAGCAGAAATAGCACAAATAAATGTGAAAATGTTCCGACATGGGACGAACTTGAGTTCATTCTTGCGACAGAAATTGTCGAAGAAAGTAGAAAAAAAGCAAGAAAATGGTTCACGGCATGGATTGTAACAGCCGCCGCACTGGTAGCAAGCAATCTGGCGTGGATTATGGGAGAAATGAAATGAAAGAGTATGCGCTGATTGCTGTTTGTATGCTTGCCGGGAAATATGTGGATATACCTATTTGGCTGAACATCTTTTTTGGCATCTCGGCAGCATGGGCGGTGCGCCAGATGAAAGCAGACTGGCAGTAGGAAATAAGGAGGATAAGAAGATGTTTGAGAAAGAGATTGATGAAATTTATGAACTTTGTAAAAGAGTTGTGAATGAAGTTCCGGCAGCAAATATCACCTTTGATTTTTCGGGCTACGGTTTGGGAGTAAGAGGGGTTAAAAGGGAAGAAGATGTTCTCCTTCTCAAAGACAAATTTAAATGGGATTTGTACCAAAACGTATCTTTTAACCCATTTTATGAGAAAGAAAGTCGTGAAAGCCTCAGAGTAATCAAAGCTTTCTTACTGGAACTTCTGATAGATGGGAAGTGTCCAAATGAGTAAACAGATAGCAATTATGAAACTTCTTCCCAGTCTGGAAATAGCAGGGTGCATCAACGAACTGCTCAGAGAGCTTCAGTCCAGAGGGGATCACATTTTGGATTATGAGAACTGCGATATGTCTCTTGACCATGTGGAATACCACAAAGCCGAAGATATCGACGGAGAGAAGTTCGGAGATGCATCAGATAACCTTTACTGTTTCTTTAAGGCGGTGTAAGTATGGATGAACGCATTCAGGAAGTGTTGAGATTGATCGATATACAACTTGCTACAGTGCCGGATAACCCAATTGAAGAACAGTACAAGGCAAGGACACTGGCGAACTATATACAGGCTTTAAATGGGCTTTTAGCGGCTCAGAAAACAACTAAGGAGGGTAACAATGGAAAAGTTTGAAATCCGTATTCCGGCTAAAAAGAAGAAAGCAATCAGTGAAAAGGAAAATCCGGTTGTGAAGATTACTCCAGAAGCATACAACACACTGGTTGAAATCTATAACGAATCAACTATATCTATGAAAGACATTGCGAGTTTGCTGATTGTAGAAGCCAGTAAGTGCGTGGTCTATGACAAGGGGGATTGAAATTGAATATCTATGAAAAATTAGGAGTTATCCAGTCAAAGCTGAAAGCCCCAAAAGGGCAGTATAACTCATTTGGGAAATATAAATACAGAAGCTGTGAGGACATTCTTGAAGCAGTAAAGCCGCTTCTGGCAGAAACAAAGACAGTATTATGTATCACTGATCAGATGGAAGTGGTCGGGGACAGAATCTATGTAAGAGCAGAAACGCATTTAAAAGATGCAGAGGATTCTTCTTCTGAAATCGTAACAATTGCTTATGCAAGGGAAGAAGAGTCAAAAAAAGGCATGGATTCTTCCCAGGTTACAGGCGCAGCGTCATCTTATGCAAGAAAGTACGCACTGAATGGTTTGTTCTGCATTGATGACAACAAAGACAGTGATTCTACTAATACAGGTAGTAGTGGGAAAACAGCAGCTAAAAAGCCAGAATCAAAAGAACCTGTTGAGATGATTACTTCAGAAAATGTAATGAGCATCCAGAACATCATTGACAAATATTCGAGTTCTAACTTGTTTGAACAGATTAAAACTCGTTTCAAGGTAGACGATGTGAAAGGACTCACGAAAGAAAAAGGGCAAAAATGTCTCAAAATGTTGATTGAGTACGATAAACAGCATAGTGGAAAGGAATAAAAAAATGAACAAAGTTATTCTTACAGGACGATTTACAAGAGATCCAGAAGTCAGATATACAAATGATGGAACATCAATCGCAAGATTTTCCATTGCAGTCAATAGAAGATTTGTAAAAGAGGGTTCTGATCAGAAAGCGGACTTTCTTAATTGTGTTGCATTTGGAAGGTCTGCTGAATTTATCGAAAAATATTTCAGAAAAGGTATGAAAGCAGATTTATCTGGAAGAATCCAGACAGGATCCTATACGAATAAAGACGGCGTGAAGGTATATACAACAGATATTGTTGTCGAGGAAATCGAATTCGGCGAAAGTAAAGGTTCTTCACAGGCACAGACAGCCTCACCTACACCGAATCCAGAAGCCGACCCGGACGGCTTTATGAGCATTCCTGATGGAATTGATGAGGAGATGCCATTTAATTGATACAAATTGATAGCAGAGAACATCAGAAAGTTATTGATGGCATTAAGAAAGCATTTGATGCAGCAGGAGAAAAATGGTTCGTGTCAAAGCTCTACGTCGGGGATTACATGAATTATGACAACCCTCGACTGGTTGTTGACCGAAAGCAAAATCTTTCTGAATTATGTGGGAATGTATGCCAACAGCATGAAAGATTCCGATCTGAAATTATCCGGGCAAATGAAGCAGGAATAAAACTTGTCTTCTTATGCGAACACGGGAAAGGAATCGAAAAGCTGGACGATGTTCTCTGGTGGGAGAATCCCAGGGCGAAGAAGCGGGTTAAGAAAAATGGTATCTGGATTGAGCAAGAACAGAAAGTTATACACGGCGATACGCTGTACAAAATTCTATGCACAATGCAGAGAAAATATGGCGTTGAGTTCCTATTTTGTGACAAGAAAAATACTGGAAAACGAATAATGGAGATTCTGTCGGATGGACAAAGAAACAATTAAACAGCAGAACAGTATGAGAGATGTTCTTGCCAGATACGGAATGATTCCGAAGACCTTATCCTCGCGCGACGCCTGACCGGGCGAAATGAACGTGCGCCCGATATATTTATTCTTGATAAATCCCATTCCGTAAGGGATGCCCGATCTCTCGGAATACCCGATTGCCGCGTCTATTCCGGAATCGGGAACGCCGATCACGATATCGGCATCGACGGGATGCTCGTCCGCAAGGAAGCGTCCGGCGCGTTTCCGCGCCTCATGAACGCTCACCCCTTCGATAAACGAATCGGGGCGCGCAAAGTAGATATACTCGAAAACGCAGAGCGACTTTTTCGCCGCCGAGCAGTGATCCTTTATCGAGCGGACGTCCTTCCCGTCGAACACCACTATCTCTCCGGGCTCGAGATCGCGGACGAAATGCGCGCCGACGGTATCGAGCGCACACGATTCCGACGCGATGACATAGCGTCCGTCGTCGCATCTGCCGTAGCAGAGCGGGCGGAAGCCGTGCGGGTCGCGCGCGGCGATAAGCTTGGTGTGGGTCATGATGACCAGACTGTAAGCACCCTCAATGTCATCCATCGTGCGGCTGACAGCCATCTCAATATTGGGGGTCAGCAGACGGTTCTGGGTCAGCAGGTAGGCAATGACCTCGGTATCGGAGGTGCCGTGGAAGATGGAACCGCTCATCTCCAGCTTGCGGCGCAGCTTGGGGG
>OGYE01000696.1_pt1 | contig 21910 bp, 18 predicted proteins | sample 1576471 | NCBI WGS metagenome assembly OGYE01 (sample SAMEA3541532, study PRJEB24748) | human gut metagenome | biome: human gut; feature: human-associated habitat; material: faeces | place: China | collected 2012
CCGCTCGGCTCGCAAACGTGCGCGCACGGCGCGTGCGCTGCAGCGAGCCGCGATCCACTCAAACAAACCCCTCAACAGAGTGAGGTTGGTTTGAGTTTGTTAGAAGTGCCCGCTGCGGCCGGAGCCTCCGCCGCCGGTGTGACCGATGCTGCCGCCGCCTCCGCCGGAGGGCTTGGGCGGCTCGATGCGGCGGCGCGTTTCGGTGCGGTGGGTAAAGCGGTCGGTCTGCCGTGCGAGACGGAGCTTGCCGGAAACGTAGCCGTCCGCCCGCGCCTGCACATACACGCTTTTCATCTTCCGCTTGAGAATGGAGCATACGAGAAACGCGATGAGGATTCCCGCGGCGCACGAAATGACGATCGCCGGTACCGGGCTGCGGCGCACGGGGTGCCCCTCCGCCGCGAGCGCAAGGTACTCCCCGCACGCGGAAAGATAGTCCGAAAAGCCGCCGTACCAGTCGTTTTCGCGGAAGTTGTCGAGGAACGTATCCTCGATCTGCTCTTTGGCGTAGCTGTTGAAGGCGTATTCGCTCTTTTTGCCGTAATAGAAGTGGGCGAAGGCGCGGTCGTTCATGCTTAAAAGGAGGATCGCGCCGTTCCGCTCCGCGCCGGCGCCGAGCGAGTTGCGGTGATAGTAGGTATACGCCGCTTCATATGTGCCGCGGCTGTCGATGCGGCAGGCGTCGTTCACGGTGACAAGATAAATGCCGACGCCGTAGCGCTGCGCGATGTGCTGCGCGGCCTTTTCGAGCGAGGCGGTCTCGCTCGCGGTGAGGACACCGGCGTCGTCCGTTATGTAAGAGAGCTGCGCGCCGTCCGCGAGCGCGGCGGGGGTGAGAGCGAGCAGGAGAAGGAAGGCGAGAAGGAAAGAGCAAATTTTCCGTTTCATATTTTCTCCTCCTTATCGCAGCAGAAAGCTGAGCGCCGTTCCGAGAAGCGCGACCGGCGCGGCAATAGCGGCGAATGTCCGCCAGTATTTTCCGGCGTCCGTCGGCAGATCGCCGACCATTTTGCCGGTCTGCCCGTTCATGGCAAAGAGGAAGCTCTTGCCGTTCCAGCGCGTCGAGAGCATCCACACCGGCAGCAGCGCATAATGCACCTTGCCGCGGTGCAGCCGGACGTCCTGCGCGCGGGGAATACACATGTCATACCCGCTTACGGTGCGCCCGAGCGCGTCCAGCACCGTTTTCTGGCAGCGCTCGTCGGCGCGGCTTTCGCAGTCGGCGACCGGAACATCGTACTTATCCGCGAGAAAGCCGGGGAGATACGCCGAGGAAAACGGCTTGAGTTCGGCATAGTCGTAGGGCTCAATGGAGTCCATATGCGCGTCCGGCATCCGGCTCGAAGCGTCCACCGGCACCTTTTCAAAGGGCATCGAACCGTCGCGGCAGATCTCAAAATGGTCGGTCTTCGTGACCTCCCAATCGCCGGTGCGGAAAACGCGCGAGCGCGTCGCGTCGTAGCGCGCATGGCCCTCCGCCTCACCGTCGAACATCCAGAAGGGGACGTAAACGCCCTGGATCTTCTCGATCTGGTTCTGGGCGGAAAACGCTCTCGGCAGGAAGGGCTTGTTTTTATAGTGCCGCCGGAGCGCATTGATCGCGTCCTCGCGGCTGAGCTTGAAGGGCAGAACATAGTCCGGCTTCAGCGCCCCGGCAAACTGCCCCGGCACGACGGTCGGGTTGCCGCAGTACGGGCAGGCGGTCGCGGCGGTGTTCGCATCGCAGATGAGCTCCGCACCGCAGGAAGGACAGGAATAGGTCTTCATCCCGGCGGCGTCCGCGCCCCAGTCGGAGCTCATGGAGGCGGTGTCCCACGCGCTGCTGTCGTCGCCGCTCTGCGCGGCAGTATCCGCCGTTTCAAACGCCTCGGCGGCCTTTGCTTCCTTTTCCTTATACAGCGCCTCGATCTCTGCAACGCTATACGAGCTGCCGCAGTAATCGCATTCCAGTTTCCCGGACGCGCCGGAATAGTGCAGCGGCCCGGTGCAGGACGGGCATTGGTAGTTGGTCACCTGTGTCGGCATAGGCACTCATCCTTTCCGATATATTTCTTTTATTTATAACATAAGCATCCCCCGGCTTCAACCCAGAGAGAAGCCGGGGGATGCTGAAAAATGCATTATTTTGCGTTGCCGCGCTTTTTGAGATACACGGCGAGGATGACGCCGGCGATGAGCATCACGACGCCGATCACGATGATGACCGTGCCGAGGATGGCGACGGGGTTCGTAAAGCCGCTGCTGCCCATGCCGGACGAGCCGAACGGGGAGGAGATGACGTTCCCGGCGCTGTCATACCAGATCGTGCCGCTTCCCGCAAAGTCGGAGAAGCCGCCGTATCCGCCGAAGGGATCCATGCCGGTGCTGCCGAAGAACGAACGCTCCATGCTGAGACTGACGCCGCGCGCGACCGCGCCGATCACGATGAAGCCGAGTCCCGCGAGCGCGGTATACACGCCGTAGAGCCAGCCGTAGCGCCGGATGAGCCGCCCGATCACACCGGGAATGGATTCGACCCAGTTGGAGCTCTGCGCCGGGGCCTCCGGTGCGGCCGGAATTTCCGATTCCGGGGATGTCTCCGGTTCCGGCTCGCTCTCCGAGAGCAGCCAGTCCGTCGTCACGTCAAACACTCTGGCGAGCAGGACGAGCTTCGAGAGCTCCGGCACGGACTCACCGGTCTCCCATTTACTGATCGCCTGCCGCGACACGCCGAGCTTTTCCGCGAGCGCCTCCTGCGAAAGGCCCGCCTTTTTCCGGCAGTACAGAATTTTTTCCGATAGATTCATAAAGGTATGTCCTCCTTGAATTTATGGCATCAGTATGACATGAAGATCGGTTGCGAAGCCACCGTTCCGGCTTGGAACTTTCGCAACCGGCGGTTGCAGACGCTATTATAACAGAAAAACACCGCAAAAGTACACCAGAAAAACACAAATGTTTCACTGAAAAAGACTTGCTTATGCGTCGGAAAAGATGTACAATTAATTTCATATTTTAAATTGCAAAATAATTTTGCAACATGTTATGAGGGAAGAGATATGAAAGAGAGATTGAATTTCCGGCAGCTCATCGCCGTGGCGAGTATGCTGTTCGGGTTGTTTTTCGGCGCAGGGAACCTGATATTCCCGGTGCATATGGGTCAGCTCGCGGGCGCGAACTCCTATATTGCGGCGCTCGGCTTCATCGTTACGGCGGTAGGTCTGCCTCTCATGGGCGTGGCGGCGTTCGGCATCAGCCGTTCGGACGATCTGCTCGCCATGAGCAGCCGCGTAGGGAAGGGGTACGGCGTATTCTTTACCTGCGCGCTGTATCTGACGATCGGCCCGCTTTTTGCGATCCCCCGCTGCGCCGCGACGAGCTTTACCATCGGCGTGGAGCCGATGCTCACCGGCGGCGCGGTGACGGAGCTTGCCATATTCTCCGTGATCTTCTTCGCGCTCGTGCTGTTCTTCTCGCTGCGCCCGAGCAAGATCCTCACATGGGTCGGGCGGATCATCAACCCGCTGTTCCTTGTGTTCCTTGCTGTGCTCGTTGTCACGGCGCTCGTAAAGCCTGTCGCTGCCGTTTCGTCGGTCGCGCCGGAGGGCGCATACGCCTCCAGCGCCTTCTCCGCCGGTTTTCTGGACGGCTACAATACGATGGACGCGCTTGCCTCGCTGGCGTTCGGCGTGATCGTTGTGGGCGTCATCCGCGATCTGGGCATTAAGCACGACGCCGCCGTCGCGGGCAACACCGTGCGCGCGGGCGTGTTCTCGTGCGTGTTTATGGGGCTCATCTATCTTGCCATGACGATCATCGGTGCGCAGAGCCGCGGCGCGTTCGCCGTGAGCGCCAACGGCGGCATCGCGCTTGCGGATATCGCCGGATACTATTTCGGCACCGCCGGACAGGTCATCCTCGCCGTTACGGTGACGCTCGCCTGCCTCAAGACGGCCATCGGCCTTGTCACGAGCTGCGCGGAGATCTTCCGCGTGCTGTTCCCGAAGTCCATGAGCTATAAGGCGTGGGCGATCGTGTTCAGCGTTGTGTCGCTGCTGATCACCAACGTCGGCCTGACGCAGATCATCGATTATTCCGTGCCGGTGCTCATGTTCCTCTATCCGCTCACGATCACGCTCATGCTGCTGAGCCTGTTCGGACATTTCTTTGACTACGACAAGCGCGTGTTCGTTTCGGTCACGGCGTTCACGCTGGCCGCGGCGGTGCTGGATCTGCTCGCCGCGCTGCCGGACGGGGCGCGTGCCTTCCTGCATGTGAACGGCTTTGTCGCCTTCTGCAAGGAGAGCCTGCCGCTTTTCGGCATCGGTCTCTTCTGGCTCATTCCCGCCGTAGCCGGTCTTGTCATCGGCTTCATCCTCCGCGCCGCCCGAAAGAAAACGACGGCGTGATAAGCATTTTCATCTGCGCCGCTTACAGCTCCCTCTGACGAGAGAGCTGTCGAGCGAAACGAGACGGAGGGAGAGAAAAACGGCGTTTTCCGCGTCGAAAGTCTTTCTCTCCCTCCGTCAAAATCTTCGATTTTGCCGCCTCCCTCGTCAGAGGGAGGTGTTTTTTTCTTCCTCCGCGGCTTTGGCGTTCTTTATATACCGGTACACGCTCGCCTGGGAGCAGCCGAGCTTTTCCACGGTGAACTGCACCGCGCCGCGCAGCTCGAACATGCCCTGCTCATAGAGTCGCGCGACGATCTCGGCGCGCTCGGCCTGCGTCAGACGGCGCAGCGGCACGCCGGCGTCCCTCGTCACGGTCGCGAATAGATCCTCCATCAGCCCGTTCATGTCGGACTGGAAATGCTCCGCCGGCTGCGCGGCGGCATGCTGCGGCGCGGCGGGCTGCTTGGCGGGCGCGTCGTCTGGGAAGTAGTGGCGGTGGACAAAGTCGTCCGGATGCACCAGCCGGAGGATGGTGTCGCTGACCTCATGGAAGCGGCTGTCGTCAAAGTTGACGCACAAAAGCCCCACGAGCTTTCCGCCGTCCTTGATGAACATCGTGCTAGAACGGAGGGTTTTTCCGTTGGATAACTGGCCCGTGTAATTAATAATATAGTTGTTGGATTCGTATTGCTTCTGCATGATCATGCGCAGCGCCGCGTTGGTGATTGGCGCGCCTACGTCCCGTCCGCTGATGCCGCCGTTGGCGATCGCGGCAACGCGGCTCTGCTCCGGCAAAATTTCGTGCAGAATGATCTCATAATCCGGCCCGAGAACGTGGCCGAGAAACTCAACAAGCCTTGTATAGTGCAAAAGCAGTTGTTCCGTCATGGGTTTTGTACCTCCCTTGGAGTGCGGTGATTCTCATACTACCATACCAAAATGCCCGAGACAAGAAAAAAACCGCGATTTTTCGGGAATTTTCTCACAACGAGAAGAAAATTTCTCGTTATATAAGTTTTTTCTACTAAAATTTGTGAGCAATGAACAAAAATATATTTAGACTTTGAAAAGATTTGTGATTTATATTGACAGCGTTTTGCGGCAATGATAAACTATTCTCACATCAAGGAGGTGAAAACCAGAATTGAAAAACGTTATCGCAACCGAAAAGGCCCCTGCGGCGATCGGCCCGTATTCGCAGGGCATCCGGGCGGGCAGCCTGATCATCACGTCCGGCCAACTTCCCATTGATATGGCCACCGGTGCTTTCCCTGCCACGATCGAGGAGCAGACCCGCAAGTCTCTTGAAAACTGCAAGGCCGTCCTCGAGGCTTCCGGCGCAACCATGGAAAACGTCATCAAAACCACCGTTTTCCTGAGCGACATGAACAACTTCGCTGCCATGAACGGCGTTTACGCCACGTTCTTTGCCGGTGACTATCCGGCGCGCAGCGCGGTCGAAGTCGCCCGCCTCCCCAAGGACGCGCTCGTTGAGATCGAGTGCATCGCCGTCCTTTAATCTTGTCGCACGATACTGTCCGCCAGGCGCCGGCAGCGAGCTGTCTGCGACGACCGGGGTATCTCCAAAACAAAAGGCGCAAAGCGCCAACATTATGGAGGTCAGTATTATGAGTAAAGAGTATCCCCTGAACGTCCCTGCGCCCCATCATTTCACGTTTGCCGTCCGCGACATTCCCGATGTCACGGTCGAACAGCGTGAGCGCGTCCTGAAGGCGACGCATTACAACGAGTTTGCCTTCCCCGCCGGCATGCTGACGGTTGATATGCTCTCCGACTCCGGCACCACCGCGATGACCAACCAGCAGTGGGCGTCCCTGTTCCTCGGCGACGAGGCCTACGGCCGCAACACCGGCTACTACGTCCTTCTCGACACCTTCCGCGACATCTTCGAGCGCGGCGGCGAGAAGAACTGGAAGAAGATCATCGACTATGTCCGCACCGACTGCCGCGACGTGGAGACCATGATGGAGAACGTCTACCTTCCCGAGTACGAAGGCGGACTGTTCAACGGCGGCGCCGCCCAGATGGAGCGCCCCAACACCTTCATCATCCAGCAGGGCCGTGCCGCGGAGTCCGTCCTGATGGAGATCGTCAAGAAGATCCTCGCCCAGCGTCATCCGGGCAAGGTGTTCACGATCCCCTCCAACGGCCACTTCGACACTACCGAGGGCAACATCAAGCAGATGGGCTCCATCCCCAGAAACCTCTACCACAAGGAGCTCCTTTACGAAATTCCCGAAGGCGGCAAGTACGAGAAGAACCCGTTCAAGGGCAACATGGACATTGAAAAGCTCGAACAGCTCATCCAGGGCGTCGGTCCGGAAAATGTTCCCCTGATCTTCACCTGCATCACCAATAACCCGATCTGCGGCCAGCCGGTCTCCATGGGCAATATCCGTGAGATCAACCGCGTGTCCCGCAAGTACGACATTCCCCTGATCTTCGACGTGGCCCGCTGGGCGGAGAACGCCTACTTCATCAAGATGAACGAAGAGGGCTACCGCGACAAGTCCATCGCCGAGATCGCCACCGAGATGTTCTCCTACTGCGACGGCTTCTGCATGTCCGCGAAGAAGGACGGCCACGCCAACATGGGCGGCATGGTCGCGTTCCGCGACAAGGGCCTGTTCTGGCAGAAATTCTCCGACTTCAACGAGGACGGCACCGTCAAGACCGACGTCGGCGTTCTGCTGAAGGTCAAGCAGATCTCCTGCTACGGCAACGACTCCTACGGCGGCATGTCCGGCCGCGACATCATGGCTCTGTCCGTCGGCATGTACGAGAGCTGCGACTTCAACTACATGCACGAGCGTGTGTCCCAGTGCGAATATCTCGCGCAGGGCTTCTACAAAGCGGGCGTCAAGGGCGTCGTTCTTCCCGCCGGCGGCCACGCTGTGTACATCAACATGGACGAGTTCTTCGACGGCAAGCGCGGCCACGAGACCTTCGCGGGCGAGGGCTTCTCGCTTGAGCTGATCCGCCGCTACGGCATCCGCGTCTCCGAGCTCGGCGACTACTCCATGGAATACGACCTCAAGACCCCCGAGCAGCAGGCGGAGCTGGCGAACGTCGTCCGTTTTGCCATCGACCGCAGCCGTCTCACCCAGGAGCATCTGGACTACGTCATCGCCGCTGTCAAAGCGCTGTATGAAGACCGCGAATCCATCCCCAACATGCGCATCATTTGGGGCCACAATCTCCCGATGCGCCACTTCCACGCGTTCCTTGAGCCCTACCCCAACGAAGAGAAGTAAGAAGTAAGAAGAAGTAAAGCAAAACCCCGGAGAAACTGAGAAAGCGCATACCAGCGAACCCGGACGGCACGGCGACGGTCCCCACCGGCGTCGTGCGTCAGTCGAATCCATCAAATTATTGGAGGGAAAATCAATGGCAGACAAACAGCTTACCTCAAACCGTGACGGCTTTACCAGCCGGTGGGGTTTCATCCTCGCCTGCATCGGTTCCGCCGTCGGCATGGGCAACATCTGGCGCTTCCCCATCATGGTCTCGGTATGGGGCGGAATGACGTTTCTTATCCCGTACTTCATCTGCGTTCTCCTGATTGGTTCTACCGGCGTTATCGGCGAGTTTGCTCTCGGCCGTGCGACCGGCGCCGGCCCCATCGGCGCTTTCGGCGAATGCACGGCTCTCCGCGGCAACCGCAAGATCGGCGAAGGCATCGGCCTTATCCCGGTCATCGGCTCTATGGCTCTCGCGATCGGTTACACGGTCGTCATGGGCTGGATCTTCAAGTACACCTTTATCTCCATCACCGGCGATATGCATGCAATGGGACAGGACATGGCGTCCATCGGCGGCCACTTTGACGTTGTCGCGGTGAATAACGTCCCCTGCATCATTATTGCGATCCTCGCGTCCTTTGCCATCATGGCGCTGGGCGTATCCGGCGGCATTGAAAAAGCCAATAAGATCATGATGCCGGCGCTGTTTGTCCTGTTTGTGGTTCTCGGCGTTTATATCGCGTTTCTTCCCGGCGCCGGCGCCGGCTACAAGTACATCTTCACGCTCGACCCCAAAGGGCTGCTCAACCCGATGGTGTGGATTTTCGCCTTCGGCCAGGCGTTCTTCTCTCTGTCCGTTGCCGGTAACGGTTCGGTCATCTACGGCTCCTATCTGCCGAAGAATGAGAACATCGTGACCTCCGCGAGAAACGTTGCCGTGTTCGATACGCTCGCGGCTCTCCTTGCGGCATTCGTCATCATCCCTGCGATGGCGGCGGGCGGCGCTCCTCTGGAGAAAGGCGGCCCGGGGCTCATGTTCGTGTGGCTCGTCAACGTTCTTAACGGTATGCCCGGCGGCCGTATCATCGGCGTTATCTTCTTCATCTGTGTCCTGTTTGCCGGCTTGAGCTCCATTATCAACCTGTATGAGGCTCCGGTCGCAACGCTGCAGGACAACCTGAAGCTCAAGCGCGTCCCTGCAACGGCGATCATTCTCGCTGTGGGCGGCATTGTTGCCATTTTTATCCAGAAGATCACCTCCGAGTGGATGGATGTCGTCTCCATCTACATTTGTCCGCTTGGCGCGCTGTTGGCCGGCGTGATGTTCTTCTGGGTCGCGGGAAAGGACTTTGCGCTCAAGGAGGTCAACCATGGCCTCAAATCCCCGATCGGCGGCTGGTTCTATCCGCTTGCCAAGTATGTGTACTGCATCCTCTGCGTTATCGCGCTGGTTGCAGGCGCGGCGCTCGGCGGCATCGGCTGATCGACCCGATCCAATAAAAACGCGCGTATCGGTTCTCCGGTACGCGCGTTTTTTCTTGCTCTATGGCAAAAACCCTGCTACAATGAACCCCCGGATGGCGAAAACCGTCTAACGAATATCATAAAATGCTTTTAGGAACGAAACACCATGAAACAAAGCGACAATACAAACCGAACGCCTGCCAATTGGGATGGCACACCGCAGGAGGACTATTTCGCCGACTGGAATACTCCGCCGGAGGAATATCCCGCCGCGGGACGGCATCTCTCGCCGGAAGCGCGGGAAGAATACTATGCCGAGCGCGACGCCTACTACGCCCGCCGGGACGCCTACTATGCGCAGCGCGATGCCTACTACGCCCAGCGCGAGCGCGAGGAGCGCGCCGCGGACGAGGAAGGCGAAGAATACGAAGAGAAGTACGGCGAAGACTATGCCAACGACGCGGACGAGCCGGAGAAGGAAGAGGACGACGTTTCCTATGCCCCCGAGGACCGCGCCGAAACGCTGGAGGAGCCGAAAGAGAAGCCGAAAAAGAAAAAGCGCCGCCGCAAAGGGGGCTTTCTGCGGTTTCTTGTCACGGTCATCGTGCTTGCGATCGTCGCGCTGGTGGTCATCGGCAAGGCACCGGTGCGAAATCCGGATAACCTTGAGCGTATTTCGGGCCGCAGCACGGTACTTCTCTGCGGCACGGACGAGGACGGCATGCGAACCGACACGATCCTTCTCCTGACGCTCGACCGGAACGAGGGCAGCATCCGCCTTTTGAGCATCCCGCGCGACACCTATGCGCCTGCCTACTATGTGCCGAAGATCAACTCGGCCTACGGCGCGGTCGGCGGCGGGGAAAAGGGCATGGAGCAGCTCATGGAGCAGGTGAAAAACGTCGTCGGCTTCATGCCGGACGGCTATGCGCTCGTTAATCTCAGCGCCTTTGTGGAGGCGGTCGATCTGCTCGGCGGGCTGGATTTTGACGTGCCCATGGACATGGACTACGACGATCCCGACCAGAACCTTTTCATCCATCTGAAAGCCGGCGAGCAGCACCTGACCGGCGAGCAGCTCATGTGGGTCGTGCGTTTCCGCTCGGGATACGCCAATGCCGACATCGGCCGCACGGAGGTGCAGCGCGCGGTGATGAAGACCGCCATGAAGCAGTGGCTGCGGCCGAAAACGCTCGCTGCGCTGCCGGGGCTCTGGCGCATATATCAGGAGAATCTCACGACCGACCTCTCGGTGCGCAACATCGTCTGGATGGCGCGCGTGCTCCTGAAGGGCATGAGCGGCGATATTGAAGCCAACGTTCTTCCCGGCTACGCCACCATGGCGGGCGATGCCTCGGTCTACATGATCGACACCTACGCCGCCTCGGCTATATTGCCGGATTACAGTCCCTATAAATAAAGGAAAGCGCCCCGGCTGCGGCCGCGGCGCTTTCCTTATGCCAAAAACGGTGAAGTAAAAAATATAATTTGAAAAATAATTTATATAAAACTATTGACAAAAGTTTTTCTTGTGCTATACTATGATCAAAAGGTCAAAATAGGTCAAAGGAGATGGTTCCTTTTGAAAAAGACATTGTACAGTCTGATGCTCAACGAGGAGGTCGTCCGCGAGGTGGACGCGCTCGCGCACCGGCTGGGGACGAGCCGGTCGAATCTCATCAATCAGATCCTCGCCGAATATGTGAACTATACAACGCCCGAGCGCCGTATCAACGACATTTTCTCCGCACTCGAGCAGCTCATCAGCCCCTCGCGTGAGCTTGTGCCGTTTTTCTCGCCGAACAGCAGCACGATGTCGCTCAAAAGCTCTCTGCAGTATAAATACCGCCCGACGGTCAAGTACGAGCTGGAGCTGCACGGCGGCGACGAAAACTCCATCGGCGAGCTGACGGTGCTCTTCCGCACGCAGTCCGAAGCGCTCATCCGCGCGATGACGGAGTTTTTCCGGCTCTGGAAGCGTATCGAAGATACGCATCTGCCCGCCGGAACGGAGCGGCAGTATGCGCTGTACGACGGCAAATTCGTCCGTTCCATCGCACCGCCAACCAAGGACTGCACCGCCGACGAGCTGGCGCAGGCCATCAGCGAATACATCCAGCTTTTTGACCGGCTGATGAAGGGCTATGTGAGCGGTGAGCTGGATGCGCGCGCTATCGAGCGCGAGTGGTTCACGCAGATGCGCCGCGCCGCCGTGCTGATTTAATCCTGTATACCATTTCTTCTCTTAATTTATTAAGGAGGGATCTTTATGAACGCTGAAAAATTCACCCAGAAAAGTCTGGACGCGGTCCGCACCGCCAAATCCATGGCGGAGGAAAACCGCAACAACTATATTACCCCCGAGCATCTTCTCTATGCTCTCGTCGATCAGGACGGCGGGCTGATCCCGTCCCTGCTCGGCAAAATGAAGGTGGACTGCAACGCCGTCCTCTCTGAGCTCGATACCGCCATCGCCGCGCTGCCGAAGGTCGGCAATGTGAGCGAGGTGTATCTCTCCCCGGAGTGCGACCGCGCCATCAATGCCGCCGAGAAAGCCGCCAAATCGATGGGCGACGAGTACATCTCCGTCGAGCATTTGATGATCGGCATCTTCGCCGCCGCCACGCCGGCGATCAAGCGTATTTTCTCCGACCACGGGATCACGAAGACCGCCTTTACCGAGGCGCTTTCCAAGGTCAAGACCGGTCCCGTGACCGGCGATAACCCGGAGAGCACCTATGATGCTCTCGCCAAATACGGCACCGATCTCGTCAAGCGCGCCCGCGAAAACGAGCTCGACCCCGTGATCGGCCGTGATAACGAGATCCGGAATGTCATCCGCATTCTCTCGCGTAAAACGAAGAACAACCCCGTGCTCATCGGCGAGCCGGGCGTCGGCAAAACCGCCATCGCCGAGGGGCTGGCGCAGCGCATCGTGCGCGGCGACGTGCCCGAAGGACTCAAGGACAAGACCATTTTCTCGCTCGACATGGGCGCGCTGATCGCGGGCGCCAAGTACCGCGGCGAATTTGAGGAACGGCTCAAAGCCGTGCTCGAGGAAGTCCGCAAGAGCGAGGGCGGCATCATCCTCTTCATCGATGAGCTGCACACCATCGTCGGCGCGGGCAAGACCGAGGGCAGCATGGACGCCGGCAACCTGCTCAAGCCGATGCTCGCCCGCGGCGAGCTGCACTGCATCGGCGCGACGACGCTCGACGAGTACCGCAAGTATATCGAAAAGGATGCCGCGCTCGAGCGCCGCTTCCAGCCCGTGCAGGTCGATGAGCCGACGGTGGAGGACACCATCTCCATCCTCCGCGGCCTGAAAGAGCGCTACGAGATCTACCACGGCGTGCGCATCCACGACAACGCGCTCGTCGCCGCGGCCACGCTCTCCAACCGCTATATCACCGACCGTTTCCTGCCTGACAAGGCCATCGACCTCGTCGATGAGGCCTGCGCCATGATCCGCACGGAGATCGACTCCATGCCGTCGGAGCTCGACGACCTGCGCCGCCGCATTATGCAGATGGAGATCGAGGAGATGGCCCTCAAGAAAGAGGACGACCAGCTCTCGCGCGACCGGCTCGAAAAGCTCACGCAGGAGCTCGCCGAGCTCAAGGACCGCTTCAACGAGCAGAAGGCCCGCTGGGAGGCCGAGAAGAACAGCGTCGAGGAGGTCAAGTCCCTCAAGGCGGACATTGACCACCTGCACGCCCAGATCGAAGAGGCCCAGCGCAACTATGAGTATGAAAAGGCCGCGCGCCTGCAGTACTCCGACCTGCCGAACCTCGAGAAGGAGCTCACCGAGGCCGAAGCCGCGGCCGAGCGCCGCAAGAGCGACAACTCCCTCGTGCACGACACCGTGACCGAGGAGGAGATCGCCGGCATCGTTGCCAAGTGGACCGGCATCCCGGTGGCAAAGCTCATGGAGGGTGAGCGCGAGAAGCTGCTGCACCTCGACGAAGTGCTGCACCGCCGCCTGATCGGCCAGGACGAGGCCGTGGAGAAGGTCTGCGAGGCCATCCAGCGCTCGCGTGCCGGCATCAGCGACCCGAACCGCCCGATCGGCTCGTTCCTGTTCCTCGGCCCGACGGGCGTCGGCAAGACGGAACTGGCCAAGGCGCTGGCCGAGAGCCTGTTTGACGATGAGCGCAGCATGGTGCGCATCGACATGACCGAGTACATGGAGAAATTCTCCGTCTCGCGTCTCATCGGTGCGCCTCCCGGATACGTCGGCTACGACGAGGGCGGTCAGCTTACCGAGGCCGTGCGCCGCAAACCGTACTCCGTCGTGCTGTTCGATGAGGTCGAAAAGGCGCACCCGGATGTGTTCAACATCCTGCTGCAGATCCTCGACGACGGCCGCATCACGGACAGCCAGGGCCGCACGGTGGACTTCAAGAACACGATCATCATCCTCACGTCGAACCTCGGCAGCCAGTACCTGCTCGACGGCATCGGCCCGGACGGCGAGATCACCGCGGACGCGCGCGAGCGCGTGCAGGGCGAGCTGCGCCGCGCCTTCCGGCCGGAGTTCCTCAATCGTCTGGATGAGATCCTCATGTTCCGTCCGCTCACGCGCGACAACCTGTCGCACATCATCGACAACCTCGTCGCCGCCCTGCGCAGCCGCCTGGCTGACCGCACGCTGAACCTCGAGATGACCGACGCCGCCAAGGCGCTCATCATCGCCAACGGGTATGACCCGGTCTACGGCGCGCGTCCGCTCAAGCGCTACCTGCAGAGCCACGCCGAGACGCTCATTGCCCGCACCATCCTCTCCGGCGACCTGCACGCCGGCGACACGCTCGTCGTGGACGCCGAGAACGGCGCGCTTGTCTGCCGCGTGAAGGCATAAGGCATAAAAATGACCCCGGGAATCTGTGCATCGTGCACAGGTTCCCGGGGTTTTGCTTTTGCCCTTGTTAATTATTCCTTGTGTTTTAAGCAGAAAATGCTATAATAGGCATACAAAAAATCGAGGCTGGCCAGCCTCATGGTTTATTGCATAAACCATGATAAGCCTCTAATGGCCTGTCACGATAGCCGTGAAACGGCGCGGATTATTAGCGGAAAAGGCGGGCTTGTTATGGATAAGTATGTCTTGGAAAGAGATGGTCAGCTTGATTTTTACAAGACTTTTCTTCCACGTGTTGATCCCCAATTAAATATTGATGAAATTATATCTGACAGCAACGATGGCGTTATCAATGGCAATCTGTTAGAGTTTAAGCTTCACGTTACAGATTTGAACTCTGTGCTGTTTCAGTGTATCAAATACCTGTCTGCTCTGCGTGTCAAGGGGAAGCCTGTTCCAGCTAACATTCTGATCATAGATGTGAACGCCGCGTGCGTTTGGCTGTACCGATCCGCGCCTTATTTGGCGGATATTGAAAAGCTGTATTTCGGCGGTGCATCAAAGGATAACAGCGGATTTATTGGCGGAGATGCTGAGCGGGTGCTGCATTATGAAAAGCAACTTGATGCTGAAGGTATTGTTGCCTTGCTCAAAGAAAATAGTTTTACCAAAATACATATTGATGAAAACTGCATCGTCGGTTGGGCTACATCTTTTTACAAGGCTGTTCCCACAGCGCGCAAAGAGGACTTTTTGGGTGATGACACAGGCAAGCATAAAACAATTGGTGAAATCAGAAAACCAGTTCACTTTGCACAGTATATATACCCTTATGAAGGACAGACAAACATCAAGTTTAACTACTTGATGGACAAGTTAAATGACACCTTGCAGAAAAAGAACCTTGGTGCATTCTATACACATCATCTTTACGCTGAAAAGTCGATCGAACTTGTACGTGCCGCTATTGCTCGTGTGCCCGCCGGAAATGACTATATCATTCTAGACAGGTGTGCAGGGACAGGCAATCTTGAGGCGGGATTGACGGACGATGAACTCACGCATTGTATTGTTTCTACGGTCGAATATTACGAATACAAGGTGCTACAAGAATTGCTCGGTGCAAAAGTGCGCCATATTATCCCGCCTGTTGAAACAGCTGAGACATTCAACGCCGGACTTGTAACAGGTGCGGACGCTTTAAGCCGTGAATATATTGAAAATTCCGTCATTAAGCAGTACCTTGACAATCCGCAATGCACGGTGATTTTGTTTGAAAACCCGCCCTACGCTGAAACAACTAGCGTTGAACATCAACGTCATGGTGTAGGCAAGAAATCATCCACATGGAAAAACAGCTATGTTGTCTCAGAAATGAAAAAAGAGGTCAAAGGGACTGCTACCAATGATTTGGGTAACGCCTTTATTTGGTCCGCCTTCAAGTATTATCTGCGCCAGCCAACGGATAGCTATATTGTTTATTCCCCGGTCAAGTATTGGAAAGCACAGCACTTGATCAATAAAGAATTTTTAGGAGGTTTCGCGTTTAACAGACGGCACTTCCACACAAATATTGATGCCTGCATCATGTGCGCCTATTGGGGTCAGGCAGAGGCAAACATTGATAATATTGAAATTCATGGCTATGATATTGCTCCCAACGAGACATTAGATGATTTTGGAATGCTATGTGTTAAGCGCATTCATACCATGTATAGCAAAACCTATTATGACAAGAGGACATTTCCGGATGACACAGAGAATGGGGTTTTGCTACAGCATGATGGCGGCTTGGCAGTAAATCAAAAAATGCGGATAAAGCCATTGTTTAATAATAACATTATGGGATATCTCGTAGTTGATGGCCCGGGCTTTGATAACCCTGATTTACACGCCGTTTTAATTCGCGCAGGCATATATAATGGCAATGGCTTTTTCTTGCGAAAAGACAACTATCTCGAAAAACTCCCCATGTTCTGCGCCTCGCGTTATATCACATATAACAGGGCGTGGACGGAACGTGCCCGCATTATGAAGTCAGCAGACGGCGCGGATAGGTATCACGCAGATGTTGCAAGCGGGAAACTGACACAATTTCTCTTAAAATGCCTTCTGTTTACCTGTTTAGAAACGCAAAACCACATGAGGACATTTACAGGCAGCGACGGACGCTTTTACCGTAACGAGCTGTGTTTTGATGATACGAACGGAGAAACAATTGCCCTACAAGATGTAAAAGCTCTTTTAGTAGGCGATAAGGAGACCAAACTTTTGGAACAGTGGGAAACCGTTTTGCACTGGGCAAAGCAGGCAAAAAACTATGACCCTGCATTGACCTATGGCGTATACCAAATCTCTTCAGAATTGGATACCTCGCATAAAGACGAAGTGACGGGGGATACGGTTTGGGAAAACGTGGAGTTGCATACGGCGCTGGTAGGATTGAAAACGCTGGTGAAAGAGTATTATAACTCCGAAATTGTCCCGACACTGTTTGAGTATGAGTATTTGAAATAAATTAAAAGGTGCGGGAGTCATCATGATTCCCGCACCTTTTCACTTAACTGAGAATTGTTTTTTTTCAGGCTTTCGGCTGTTTCCGGCACAGGCGGAAGATCAGCAGTGTCAGCAGCGCGCCGGTGAGGTAGCCCGCCGTGTCGAGCCAGACGTCCGCGATGCGGCCGCTGCGGCCGGGGACGAAGAGCTGGATCGTCTCGTCGCACAGCGCGGCAAAGGGGCCTGGCAGCAGCGCGCGCGGCCACGAAAAATGCGCGCTCGTGCGCAGCGCGGCGGCCGTCAGCGCGCCGAGCACGGCGTACTCGGCAAAGTGCGCGCACTTGCGCAGCACATGGTCGGTCATCCACGGCAGCAGATCTTGCACCACGACCAGCAGCGCGCCGCTCTCGGCGCCGCTCTGTGCCGCAGGCAGGCACGAGTGGCCCCAGATGACCAGCAGCCACACGGCAGCGCAGACCGTCAGGATGCGGCTGGCGCGGCGGTTCATTTGCCCTCTGCTTCCTTCTGCGCGCGGATCTTGTCCACCCAGCACTTGTGGCACATGGCGACATAGCTGTCATTGCCGCCGAGGAGGATCTGCCCGCCCTCGGTGATGACGCGGCCGCTGCCGTCGATGCGGGCGTTGACCGTCGCCTTGCGGCCGCAGGCGCACACGGTCTTGATCTCCGTGATGGAATCGGCCAGCTCCATGAGCCGCCGCGCGCCGGGGAAGAAGTGCGTGAGAAAATCCGTCCGCAGGCCGAAGCACAGCACCGGGATGTTCTGCTCGTCAACGATGCGGCGCAGCTGGTCAATCTGCTCGGGGGAGAAAAACTGCGCCTCGTCCGCGATGATGACATCGGCGTGGCCCGCGCGCGCGAACGTGGCGATGATGTCCTCGTCCGGGTGGATGACCTGCGCCTCGCGCTGCAGGCCGATGCGCGAGCGGATGATGTTCGCCCCGTCGCGGTCGTCGACCGACGGCTTGATGAGCCAGACCGTCATGCCCAGCTCCTCATAGTTGAACTGCGTGATGAGCGCCTGTGCGGACTTCGACGAGCCCATGGCGCCGTATTTAAAGTAGAGTTTGGCCATTTAATCCCGCTCCTTTACATAGGCCCGGATGCGCTCCATGACAAAATCGAGCGCAACCTGATTATGCCCGCCTTCAGGGATAATAATATCGGCATAGCGCTTCGACGGCTCGACGAACATCTCGTGCATGGGCTTGACCGTGGTCAGATACTGCGTGACGATCGACTCCAGGTCGCGGCCGCGGTCGCGCACGTCGCGCCGCAGGATGCGCACATCGGCATCCGTGTCGACAAAGAGCTTGATGTCCAGCCGCTCGCGCAGCTCCGGCTCGGCAAAGATGAGGATGCCCTCGACGACGATGACCTTGGCCGGCGTGACCGTGGTCGTCTCGGCCGCGCGGTTGTGCACCGTGTAGTCGTAGATCGGGCATTCCACCGCCTGCCCGGCGCGCAGCGCGTCGAGATGCTGCACGAGCAGCTGCGTGTCGAACGCATTCGGGTGGTCGTAGTTGAGCTTTTTGCGCTCGGGGAAGGGAATGTCGTCGTGCCGCTTGTAATAATTGTCGTGGTACAGCACGCTCACATCGCCGCCGAATTCGTCGAGAATGCGCCGCGTGATGGTGGTCTTGCCGCTGCCGGTGCCGCCGGCGATGCCGATGGTGATGACGTCGCTCATGGTGCCGCCTCCCGTGTGTCGCTTTTTTCTCCAACATTCTACCACAGGCGCAGGGCCGTTGCAATTTGACTTTTGCATTTTTTGCGGTTAAAATAAAACCGGCCGCTGCGCGCGGCCAAACCTGAAAAAATAGAAAAACGGAGGTAGTATCATGCCTGTTCCCACGCCGCATATCGCAGCCAAAGCCGGAGACATCGCCAAGACCGTGCTCATGCCCGGCGACCCGCTGCGCTCGAAGTTCATCGCCGAGACCTTTCTGGAAAATCCCGTGCTCGTCAACAACGTCCGCGGCGTGCAGGGTTACACCGGCACGTGGAAGGGCGTGCCCGTGACCGTGATGGCCTCCGGCATGGGCATCCCGTCGATCGGCATCTACAGCTGGGAGCTGTACAACTTCTACGATGTCGACAACATCATCCGCGTCGGCTCGGCCGGCGCGCTCGCGGACGACCTGAACCTCATGGACGTTGTCGCCGGTGCGGGCGCGTGCACGGACTCCAACTTCGCGCACCAGTTCGGCCTCAACGGCACGTTCGCGCCCATCGCGGACTACACGCTGCTCAGCCAGGCCGTCGCCGCGGCGGCCGCCAATGGCGTGACGCTGCACGTCGGCAACGTGCTCTCGGCCGATAACTTCTACGACGACGGCAGCGACGGTCCGGATCAGTGGAAGAAGATGGGCGTGCTCGCCGTCGAGATGGAGGCCGCCGGCCTGTACATGAACGCCGCCCGCGCCGGCAAGCGCGCGCTCGGCCTGTTCACGATCTCCGATCACATCTACCGCGCCGAGGAGCTCACGAGCGAACAGCGGCAGAACTCCTTCGTGCAGATGATTACGATTGCGCTCGACACCGCCGTCAACATGGCAAATCTGTAACGCAAGGGCATCTGTCCGCGAGAAACGGACAGATGCCCAATTTGTTTATATTTTTTTTATATTTTCGAAACAAATAGGATTGCTTGCAATTCCGGCGCGTGGTATACTAAAGACAGTTGTGAAAACACAACAAAAAACCACCCGAATGTCGGGTAAAATTTTAATGGAGGAAAAAATAGCATGAACATGAAGAAGCTCGTTGCTCTGCTCCTCGCGCTCGTCATGGTCTTTGCGCTGTGCGCCTGCGGTCCCAAGGACAATCAGGACACGGGCAAGAAAGACGACGGCAAAAAAACGGCTATGAAGGCAGACGACATCCCGGACGAAATGACGTCCAGCGATGGCAAGTATCAGGTCGCGTTCGTCACCGACGTGGGCGATCTGAAGGATAAGTCCTTCAACCAGGGCACTTACGATGGCGTGAAGCTGTACGCCAATGCCAACAGCAAGTCCTACAAGTACTATAAGCCCGCCAACGGCGACAAGGCCACCGATGACGATCGTTACGACGCCATGAAGGCCGCTGTCGACAACGGCGCAGAGGTCGTTGTGGCCGCCGGCTTCCTGCAGGGCGCTGCCCTCGAGAAGGCCGCGAAGGAATTCACGGACACCAAGTTCGTGTTCATTGACGGTTCGCCCGTCGACGGCGTGACCAACCTCGCTGCCATCAGCTTCCGTGAAGAGCAGTGCGGCTACCTGGCCGGCTATGCTGCCGTCATGGAAGGCTACACCAAGCTCGGCTTCTGCGGCGGTGGCGGCGGCACGAACGATGCCTGCTGCCGTTACGGCTACGGTTACGTTCAGGGCGCTGAGGCTGCTGCAGCCGAAAAGAACGTCAAGGTCGAGATGAACTACACCTGGAAATACGGCGAGAGCTTCCAGCCCTCCGCTGAGCTGCAGACCCTGGCCTCCGGCTGGTACAAGAACGGCACCGAGGTCATCTTCTCCTGCGGCGGCTCCATCTTCGACTCCATCACCGCTGCTGCTTCCGCGAACGACGCGGCTGTCATCGGCGTGGACGTCGACCAGTCCTACACCTCCGACACCGTCATCACCTCCGCCCTCAAGGGCATCGGCGAGGCTGCTCAGCAGGCTCTGACCGCCGCTTACGGCAGCGATTGGGCCAACTACGGCGGCAAGCTCACCACCCTGGGCGCGGCCGAGGGCGCTGTTGGTCTGCCGACCGACACCTGGAGCCTCAAGAACTGGACCGTTGACCAGTACAAGGCCATGTTCGAGAAGATCGTCAAGGGCGAGATCACCATCGACAACGACTTCACCAAGCTCGCCAGCACCGATCACGTCACCCTCAATCTCGTCAAGTAATTTGACCGGATTCCTTTTAAGGAGAGAAAGCTTTGGCTTTCTCTCCTTTTCTTGTTTGCCCCGGAACAGCCGCGCCGTGTGCAGACCTGTGCGCCGCGGGGGAGCCCGAGGGGGCGAAGGGCCCGCCTCGGATGAGATCCATTGCCGCCCGGCGGGCGGCGTCTCGGCCCGGGTGAAAAACTCCGGGTTTTCGCCCGGGCTGAGAGAAAGCTTTGGCTTTCTCTCCTTTTTTCGTTTGCATTCTGTACACATTTGGGGCGGAATGCCTTGAAATCAGGCGATCAAACAGGTATAATCAAAATATTAGAAGAGCCATTTCGCGCGCCGGGCAGCGCGGTTTCCCGTCCGGCGGCTGCCGATATGCAAACACAGAAACAGAAATAGGAAAGTAGGTGGCGGTATGGACAACGCTCCTCCGTATGTGATCGAAATGCTTCACATCACCAAGGAGTTCCCCGGTATTAAGGCCAACGACGACATCACCCTGCAGCTCAAAAAGGGCGAGATCCACGCCCTGCTCGGTGAAAACGGCGCCGGCAAATCCACGCTCATGAGCGTGCTCTTCGGCCTGTACCAGCCGGAGGCGGGCGAGATCCGCAAAAACGGCAAGCCCGTCAAGATCGACAACCCCAATGATGCCACCGCGCTCGGCATCGGCATGGTGCACCAGCACTTCAAGCTCATCGACGTGTTCACCGTGCTCGACAACATCATCCTCGGCGCGGAGACGACGAAGCTCGGTTTCATCCAGCGCAAGGAAGCGCGCAAAAAGGTCGAGGAGCTCTCGGAAAAATACGGCCTGAAGGTCGACCTCGATGCCAAGGTCGAGGACATCACCGTCGGCATGCAGCAGCGCGTCGAGATCCTCAAGATGCTCTACCGCGACAATGAGATCCTGATCTTCGAAGTACTCCTTCTGGGCTTCCTGTATCTGCTTCCATTGATTTTCCGAAAAATCGATATGATCAGGTGCTGCCTCCATCTCCTCCGCTATAATAGCACCTTTGATAAACAGATAAGCTGTCTGAGAACGCCATTTAAGATTTCCTGTAAGAACTGCCACTCTGGTTTTTGCTTCTCCCAGAGAGTCTTCCGTTCTGGCAAGTCTTACCAGAAATGTGTACACATAGTCCTCCATATAAATCCTGTAATCTTCGGCTGCCAGGCCGATCTGGCGTATATTTCTGGGTAATCCAAACGGTTCCTCACCATTTTGTCCTTCCTGAGATTCGTCCTTATAGATTACTTCTATCATCTCTCATCACCCCTTCGGGTATCAGGATAACACAGATAAATTGCAGATTTTATCACATTGTAAGAGGAATTTACCAGAATTTGGCGACAGATTTTGCACAGTGCATATTTTTATCCCGGTAAGGATATGATGTTATCAGAAGCCTCTTCGCAGCTTGTTGTTATGAAGCAAAGGGACTATAGCAATTAAAAGATATAATCAATAATGTGCTCTCGAAATCTTTTTGTGCAGGTATATCCTTGAAAACAGGGAGTACACGGGCTGTCTGGTAAACTTCAAGACGGAGAA
>OGYE01000699.1_pt1 | contig 21900 bp, 9 predicted proteins | sample 1576471 | NCBI WGS metagenome assembly OGYE01 (sample SAMEA3541532, study PRJEB24748) | human gut metagenome | biome: human gut; feature: human-associated habitat; material: faeces | place: China | collected 2012
ATAACGCATATCATTTGTTGCTCTATCTGCTACGTTTCGAGAGCCTTGTTCGCCTAAAATTTCTTCTTTTTATGCAAAGGAAAGCAGGCTGTGCAAACCTTGCGCAGAAAAGCCCCCGATTCGGGCAAATGTGCAAACGGTGTGCAGAAAGTGTGCAGCCGCTTTCCTACATAAAGAAAGAACGCCAAATCTTACGATTTGACGTTTAGAATTTGGCGCAGTAAAGCAATCCAAATCCGAACCATTTCTCTTTAATGCGACTTCTGCCGCTTCCTCAAATGTGATGGTCTGTGTATCGTTGATGATTACACCTATCTGTATTATACATCGTCTGTTTTTCCTTTGCAATCCGATTCTGAAAGGACATCCTATGATAAAATTTCACCGCATCCTGCTTTTACCCCTTACCACTGTTTTTCTTGCAAGTGCCGCAGGTGTTGCCCGCTATGCCGCCGACTCCTGTACGCAAAGCCGAATGTATCGGCAGCTTGCCGCGCAGACAGAGAAATTCCCCGATGACGCTGCGTCATCGGGGAATAATTTTTTGCCACAGTATCAGGCGCTGTACGCGCAAAACAGCAACCTTGCCGGGTGGATACAGATTGACGGCACCAACATCAACTACCCGGTCATGCAGTCAAAGCAGAATCCCGACTTTTACCTAAAACACAACTTTGAAAAAGCCGACTCCCCGCACGGCTGCCCGTATGTACAGGCAAACTGCGACCTGCAAACGCCATCCGACAACATCCTTGTGTACGGACACAACATGAAGGACGGCACTATGTTCTCTGATTTGCTGCAATACAAGCGCGAATCCTTTTGGGAGCAGCACAGAATTATCCGATTTGATACCCTGACGGAACAGGCAGAATATACCGTGATGGCGGTATTTCGGGGCGAGGCGGAGGATCTGTTTGCCTATTATCAATGTACCGATGCCGAAACACCGCAGGCGTTTGCCGCCTATGTGGACGCCTGCAAGAACGCCGCCCTGTACGAAACCGGCGTGACGGCTGCTTATGGGGACAAGCTGATTACGCTGTCCACCTGCGACGATTCCGGCAAAAACAGCAGGGTAGTCGTTGTGGCAAAGCGTATAACCGAACCGAGGTGAGAGTATGAGAACGCCAAAAGAGAACAAACAAAAGCTCCGCGACCGTACCCCCAAAAGTACGGCGGGGACGATACCGAAAGCTGCCCTAAAAGCGGCGTGGATAAAAACGAAAGAACAAACCCGCACCGCCGCGCGGGAAAATGACACCGACCCCCGACAACAGGAATCGACAGACCTTGCAGGTTCGGCGGCGGAACAGGCGGCAGCATTTGTGCGGCATCAGAGGCGGAAATTGGCAGAAACCCAAGTCCGACAGCACCGCCAAAAGGAAGCTGCCACCCACGCCGCCGGTAAGCGCGGTGTCAGCCCCAAACAAATCGAGTGCGGCACGCTGCCCGATTCGGCACAACGCCCGCGCCGTGGGGCAGATTTGCCCCGCCAGAGGGCAAAAGAAAAAGCCGTCACCGCCAAAACCGCGCCGCGCGACATTCGCGGCGTGACACAAGGTCAGCGCCAACTGCACACCGCCGCAAATGAAACTGTGCGCAGTGTGATGACCCAAGCGCAGATGCAGACCCACACTCGCCAAGTACAGCTTGCTATCCAGAAAGCTGCGGCAAGCACCCGAAATACGGTTGCTGCAGTGCGCTTGGCTATCCGTCATTTTCTTGCCGATTTACACAGCCTAGTTGTAGCCATCGCCACAGGCATCAGCGTGGCGCTTAGTATTATAATCGTTATCAGCCTTGTAGCGTTTGTCTCCGGCTCGGCTTACGGTATCTTTTTTGCCGCCGATGCCCCCAACGCAGTGTCCATCACCGTGCGCGAAGCTGTAGACACCCTGACGGCAGAATACCGCGACAGGCTGGAAGAAATCTCAGACACCGTACAGCACGACCGCCAAGACATTACCGCCAACGATGATGTATACTACATTCGCTGGCAGGATGTCCTGGCGGTCTTTTCTTCGTATGTGGCGGGCAGCGAACAAGGCGCACCCGTTGCGGCACTGACGGAAGAACAGGTGGACAAGCTGCGGGAAATTATGTGGGCAATGAACGCGGTGGACTATTCCACCCACCCGGAGACGACTACCATAGACCCTACCGATGAGGACGGCAACCCGACTACCACAGAAATCACCGAAACTGTCCTTGTAATCGAATTGACCCACAAAACACCCGACGAGATGGCGGCGGATTATCATTTCACCACCCGCCAGAACACCTACCTACAACTCCTGCAAGACCCACAGTATGAGGAACTATGGGCGGAACTACTCGGCGGCTTTGCGCAGGGCGGGGGAGAAGTCATGTCTCCTGATGGTACACGCGCCCCAACAGGCACACTGCAATGGCCGCTGCCGGTTGCGGGTACGATTACCTCGCAGTTCGGACATCGCGTAGACCCCATCACCGGCGAAGTCAGCTCCCACACCGGCACCGACATTGCCTGTGCCGAGGGTACGCCGATCCTCGCCGCCGCAGACGGTATCGTCACCGTTGCCAACGGTCTTGACAGCTGGGGCGGCAGCTACGGTTACTACATCCAAATCGACCATGGCGGCGGGCTGGAAACGCTGTACGCCCACTGTTCGTCCATCTGCGTCACCACCGGCCAGCAGGTGCAGGCCGGACAGGTCATTGGTTATGTGGGTCACACCGGGCGGGTGACGGGTAATCATCTACATTTTGAAACAAGGCTTAGTGGGAGTCGCATTAACCCAATTGATTTTTTTGATATGCGCGATAACTAGTGTTACATCCTAAGCATTTTGTTCGCGTAAAATACAACTGTGCTAATTGTTTTTTTATGTGCGATAAGAGCAAAAGATGTATTCCACAATTTATAGTAAGATGCATCTTTTATTTATGTACTATTTAATCATTCGCATGATTATTACGCCGCCGGAAATTCGTTGATTAGCTGCGCTGCATAGCAGCGAACCAGATAGGCATCCACAACATTAATTCTTCCATCGCGGTTCACATCCGCTGCTAATTGCTGGGTGCCATCCAATATTTTCAACTGTGCCGCATGGCAGCGAATCAGGTAAGCATCAACAACATTGATCTTACCGTCTGCATTCACATCTCCCAACTTGTATGGACGCTCACCTGTAAATTTCATTCCTACATTTACCTCTGTCTGTGGCGGAGGAACCGGCATCCAATCGCTCCAGACCGTCTCGTAATCGGCTTTTTCGTATTTTACACGCCACCATCCTTCCGGTACATTCCATGCATAATTTCCTTCATCGTCCGTCTTCATCGGATTCTCTTGATTATACTCAGCGGCATTCCACAACTCACCATAATCATCTGAATCAGGCTTATTATTCCAGAACGCATCACTTTCATCATAGGGAATCCAATATGCAGTAACTGTTACATCCTCCAAGCGTTCCTGTGTCTCGTTGTCATACACATAACCACTCGGATCAACAATCCACTTCATTTTGTAACTTTTTCCTTTAATTTGATTTACACGCATATCCCAGAAAAAGTCAGAACTACTCGATATCATCCCAAGCATCGCTGAAAACAAGATTGCAGGCGCACTGATTCCTATTCCTGCAACAGTTCCGACCGCTAATGGCAAAACTGTCATCATTAAGCCAAAAGTCATTTTATCTGTTGCATAATCATCTAATTTCTTGAGCGCCGCATCAATTTCCGCTTCCGACAAATTTGCATCATTTCGAAGTATCTCTGCACGAATATCAGCTACTTCTCCATCAATTTTGTACTTGTTGTAAGCCGCTCCTAAAACAATGTTTGCACCGCTGAGGGCTGATGATATTTGGTCAAATTGCAAACCGCCATCTGTAGCATCCTTGTATTTGCTTTCAAGCACCATTTTGGTTATTTTGCTTCCGCCAACCTCTTTAGCCACCATGAGAAGCGTTCCATCGTCTACCTCAGCAAGAACAGTCTCATACGTCTTACCGTCTTTACCATTAACTAGCCCATCAATCTTTTTGACAATTTCAATGCCTTTCTCATATTTTTTTATCCAGCCAGAGAGGTCAGTTCCGTTTTGGTCGTCGATTACTTCAATCATTGTATCCACAACTGTATTGGCAAGCGCCTCACTAAACCCCGAAAGATCTACTGCCGCTTGGTACGTTGTGGCCGTATTTTTCAACACTGTTACAGCTTGTTCAGAAGTAACTCCGACCTTATTTTGAAATTCGTTCCAATTCACTTGCTCCGTTACTTGCACTTCTGGGCGTTTTACAGTGTACTCGTAGCTAATTTTCCCCGGCACATAATCTTTATCATCCTCTCTGAATGTTCCTTCTGCAACAAATTCATTAGTATCTGCATTATATGTTGCTTCAAGATACTTCTTCACGCCATTCCGTGTGCTGGTAATATAGAATTTTTCGATTTCCTCCGCATTTGAAACTGTTGCCGTAAACTTCATTTTACGCGCAGGGTAATAAGTAATTGTCGGAATAACTCCATCGTTACCAAGTATGTCGTAAGTTTTAGTCTTGGATGTCGTGCTGTATTGGAATACCAGTCCCGTCACTTCCGGCTCCATGCTGTAATAACTGATCAATTGTTGAGCATCAACTTTCTCACCATTTACCGTTCCTTCAGCACATACAGCGTAACTGCGGTATTCTTCCGGATTTTCAATCGATAGTTCTGCCTCCCAGTTACCTGCTTTAGATGCGGTCACGGTCTTTATCAATGTTCCATCAACAGACAGATTTACCGTAGTAGACGATGGAGCAAGACCGGATACTTTAAAAGAGTTTCCCGAAAAATTCTGCGGCAAATCCATCGTCAAGGCTGGGATAGTTTCATTACTAACACCAATAACTTCCCGATAGTTTGCCTTATTTTTTCGGTATGTAATGTAGGCAACACTCGTGAATCCTGCTGTACTTGCAGCTTTAACGGAAAATTTAAAATTACCAGATTGTTTATTCGTTGTAAATGTTATGACTGAACCATTTTCATCGTAGCTTGCCTCCGGGTCGTCCATCTTAACCGTACTGTCAATCAACTCTGCCCCATCTGGCAGCAAGACACAAATATTGCTTTTATCAATCTTTCCCTGCCATGTAGGCTTAATTGCATAATTGACATTTACGGTTACATAACCGTTGGCCGTAATGTTATTTGTGTCAGTAAAATAATTCGTACCACTCCTATCCAGAATATAACTTTCATCATCTTGAAATTCGCCTGCAATTTCAAAGGGTACTTTGTTCTCCATTGCATAGAGCGCTGTATTGGAGGAAGCACTTCCGTATAGTTTTACATTTTGTGAATTTTCAAATATATTATCACCAAACTGAGCTTGTCCAGCTGCAATAGCTACATCGCTTAGGTTGCTGCACTCTCTAAATGCACTATTCCCAATTTTTGTGATTGTATTTGGTAATACAATAGATTCAAGCCCACTGCATCCTGCAAAAAGACAATCTGGAATCTGTGTTCTCCCAGCTTCAAACACAATCGTTTTCAGCCCTTCCATCCCCACAAACGGACCATTGAACCCACCAACTCCATTAAAGTATGCACTTGCTGTTTGTAACGTTGCCGGAATCGTCAGTGTTGTAATTTTGTTATCATTTTGGAATACGTTATAGCCGATTTTCACCAAATTCTTTGGCAGGTCTATATTTACCAGATTTTCGCAATTTCGGAATGCATAGTTTCCAATTTCGGTAATCCCATCCGATAAAATCACTTCGGTAATTGTACTGTTTTTATTAAACGCAGAATCTCCAATTGCCGTCACAGAGTACCCATCCAGAGTATCAGGAACCATTACAGATGTTTCATTTCCATTGTACTTGGTAATTGTTACGGTTTGGCTCGACTTGTTTACCGTATACTCAAAAAGAGTTTCTGTTTGCAAAACCACCGCATTTTCTTTTTGTGGCTCCGGATTTTCTTCCATGTCTGTTAACAACTCTTCGGCTGACAGTTGTACATTTTCTTTTTTGCTTTCGTCATCTTGTCGGGACTGTGTTTCACCGCCATTTTCCTCCACAGATTTCGAATCATCAAGCACCACATCGACAGGCGAATCGCTGACATTCTTTTCATCTTCCTGTATGCTCGATTGCGCTACGCTATCATCAATATCTGACGAGACAACCTCCGCTCCGGCCATCATGGACAGTTGAACCGTCATACTCAGCGCCAGCAAAAAGCTGATAATCCTTTTCATTACCCTTTTTTCCTTTCTTTTCGCAAAAACAAAATGGAGCCTCCCACTCTACTGATGATGGGAGGCCCCGTGGGTAGTGCCTTACTATATCAAGTCTAACTCAAATTATGCTGCGGGGAACTCCTTAATCAACTGCGCAGCATAGCAGCGAACCAGATAGGCATCAACAACATTGATTCTTCCATCGCGGTTCACATCTGCTGCCAATTGCTGGGTGCCATCCAATGTTTTCAACTGTGCCGCATGACAACGAATCAGGTAAGCATCAACAACATTGACTCTTCCGTCATTGTTTACATCACCTAATGTATACAGTTGAATATCATGCAATTGCACGCGATCACCAATCGTGATAGTTTCAATTTTACCGGTTTGATTTCCGCACGACACGGCCAGCTTGTATGTGCCGGGTTGGATATCACTTATTGTATAGTTGTACACTTTGGATGTACTCGACACATCACTTTCTGTGACCTGAATGTTCGCAGAAACAGCAATTACGCTCGAATCTTTTTGCATGTCAGCAGTAATATCCGCATTGCTTGTATTTTCCGGATAGAGCCTTACCTTGGGTGTATCGCTTGTCAAAATAGAGCCCACAACCAGTGTTTCATCCGGCAATTCTTGATTTTCCTGCATCAAAACAATAGCCTGATCGCTGTTATTTCCAATAAGGTTTTCATCTTCCATTTCAGGAATCTCAACATACAGCATATCATCCGGATCAGCCGTTGTGATTTCCGCTTGCAGATAAACCGCTTCCCCTACAGAAAGGGCCGGAACTTCGATTGTTCCGATTTCTTCGCCATCCGCAGTTTCCTTATGGATGTGCGCCGTTGTCGCCGCCGTAGCAACCTGCCCTCGGTTCACAACCTGTAAAAGCATTTCTGTATTGCCATATACATAGCCGGCTTCAAAATGTTCAATCGAAATATCCGTTCTTTTCAGCACGCAAACACCTGTGTTGTTCGTCAAATCCGCATCTACGGTATCAAGGGGCGTCACTTCTACAGTAAGCTGCTCATAAGGGATTTTCTCTGGCATCGGACAATTAGCATACATAGTGTCCGTCTCGCCCGGCAGGAAGCGCAAACCTATGTCCTCGCTGTGGAGTTCTTGACTTCCGTTCAGCACGCGCACATGTACGCCGTTTGAAGTAATTGCGCCTGTATTTTTTACCGTAACCATCAGAGACAAATCATTGTTGCCTGTAAATGTCTGCTGAACATAGCTTACACTATCAACTTCCAGATCGGTTTTCATCTCTGCAGTATACAGCATCAATTCGGAATTCGCATAGTCGCCACTGGTATACAGGATTTGCAGTTCACTGTCGTTCAATATAGCATTAAAGCCATTGACTCCGGCCGCAACATCCGTCAGCTGAACCGCTTCGCCCCAGCCATAGCCATCATCAAACAAACCATATACCTGCTCGGCTTCATTTTCGTCTTGCGCTGTATAGAGGATTACGCGCGTTGCACCATTGTTTAAAACTTGACGTGTGCCGGAGGTTGCCGGCAGGTTTTCTTCATCGTAATCCTCCGGCAACGTAACTGTGGGATATTTCCAGGCTTCGTCCAATTCTACCGGCGTATTCCATATACCGCTTTCAGCATCGTAAATTGCCCCAACAGTTTGAATCTGTTGTGACAGTGTGTCGTAATCCGGTAGGTCGTCAGTATCGAATTTTGTTTGGTAATGCTGCCAAATGATTGCTATGTCTGTTCCGTCCGTATAAATCCACGGTGCAAAGCTGTTGGTTCCATCATCGCAGACAAGAACTGCGTCGCTCCATGTTCCATCTGTGCAGATGCTGTAGTAAATGCCGCTCTTATCAACAGCCTTTCTCCCGGCAACATCAGCCTGCCATACAGCCAGCAGCCGCCCGTCAGGCATTCTGGCAAGAGCTGGTGCCACATAGCCGTTTACTCCGACAGCAAGTGTATTGCCCGTGGCTACCATTCGCAGCGATGCCATTTGAAGATTGGGGACAAAATTTAATGTCGTTTCCTCGCTTGAGCCGTTTTCCCAAACAAACTCTCCGCCTTTCCAGAAAATCATCTCTGGTGTTTCAGATATTGTCCATTCGCCAGAAAGTCCAACAAGCTGACCCTTAGCTTTCAGTTCTGCCTTGATACTAAATTCAGACTCATTAAATGTATCCGGAATAACGCTTTCCAACTTTAGAGTCCCTTTTCCGGCTGCTCCAACGGAAAAGTATCCATCCCATCCTGCGGCTATTTCAGCCGAAATAGCAATTTTCCCTTCTATTTCCTGCCCATCTTGCGGTATTAGCTTTTTCTTCACATCATCCCATTCGCCTGTAAGCGTCTGATTCAATTCAGCTTTTAATTTCGGCTTAATGTATCCCGGTACTGGTATAGTCCCCACCGAAAATGCAAAACTAGTAACCCAGTCTGCGCTTCCTTCCGCATGGATTGCCGCTCGACATTCTTTTAAACGTATGGTGTTTTCGATTGTGGGTTGTCCATCTTTTTGGACTATCTCCCCAGTAGCATATCCAATTATTTGAGCTTTGGATTTAATTCCTACCTGCGAATAATGCGGCAAAATGACTCCATGACGAGTCATTTCTTTTAGAGCTTTTTCTATTTCCTTACTTTTTTTCTCACCGTCGCTGTCATTCATTCTTGATAATGCGTCCTTAAGAGTGCCTATTGCTGTAGCTTTATCAGACGTCTTATTAAAAGTGATGCCAAATACAGCCTCCACGGTTCCATCGTTTTTGATTTCTATTGTTATCGGAATTTTATCTTCGCTCATCTCATTAAAGTCAATTTTCAGAGACAGATCTTGAAGGAAAGTTAAATTTTCATTCTCAGCCTCACTCAAATTTACGGTCTCTCCTGAGCCCAAATCCAACGAAACTGTGTTTGATATGTTTGCACAAATCTTGAATGTTGTGGCTGTTTTTGTTATTGTTCCGTCCGCAGCTTTTGTATATAGAAAAACTGTATCACCTGCCGTGAATGCACAATCTTTCCACCGAATGGTATTCATGGTGTTATTCGTCAATTCAACCTTATTGGCACCATCATAGTCCTGCTGAAGCCAAATTTGGCCGTCACCATGTCCGTTCCAGTTGATAACGGGATATAGCTCAACTATGTCCTCGGCGTTGCTTCCATCTGCCGCCAGTTCATAAGCAACTTGACTTCCGTTGTACTTAAAAATCAAATTTTCATACGATTTGTATTTACCCTGACTCTTATTAAGCAACAGCATTTGTACAAACGGATTTGTAACTGTTTCCGGTTGCATAACTACCATATTGTAGTCTCCTGTATACTCAGCAGGAATTTCACATGTATAGTATCCCTCCTTTGATATTGTGATATTTCCGGTGTAGTCTTCATTCACCGCAGTTTTTACATCATCTACTGTGTAGCAAATCTTTTTCCCTGATGTGAATTCCATCCTATCAACAGTCACTTTAAATCCTGCCGGCCTGTCAATTCCATCTTCATCTGATGCGATTCGAAACATTCTTTGTTTGCTCGTCTGATAATATGCATCTTCCGTAACACTATAATTTGTTTGTTCATCTTCTATCTCAAATGGAGTTTTAACATGGTCAAATACTTTTGTTGGGGATGTAACAACCGTCACAGTCGAATCCTCAGAAATTGTTTGGTTATAATTTCTTCCCCACAAATACAACGAACCGTCTGATGCAATCGCTGCGGCCTCATTTTCACTAAAACTTGCATAGACAGCATCCTCTAGCACTACAATAGGCGTTCTTTGCGTTTCAGTCTTCCCGTTGCCGATACCACCGTCTTTATTATATCCCCACGTTAGCAAGTCATTATCTTTTGTTATCGCAAAAGATCTGGCCCATGAATTTTCACCTAAACTGTTTCCTCCAAAAGATTTTACTTCACCAACAACACGAGTAATCCCTTCCACATAAGAATCTTTACCCATACCAAGAGCACCGTCAGAGTTGCGCCCCCACATATAAAGTGTTCCGTCTTTCCCTAATGCTGAACCATTTCCAGCATAAAATTTGACATCTCGAATTCCTGTCATCAGTAGTTCCGGTGATGTGTAATGATGTTGCTCTGTTCCCCAGCCAGCATTTCCAAACAGATTGAATCCCCATGTATACAGTATTCCACCTTTTCGGATTGCTCCTGTGGTCGCATCGCCTAGGCTAACTGCCGTGACGTCTGTCATTACCTTTGTCGGATAGTAGTGCTCTGTTGTATCTCCCGTGCCAAGCTCTCCATAAGGATTTTGGCCCCACATATACAAATCCCCAGTATTACTTATCGCCGCACCATTGCTGCTTTTTGAGCATTCTACCTCTACTACATTTTCCATAACTTTGTACGGGGAACTTCTATGCTTCTTTTTGGCCCCATCACCAAGCCCACCGTACATGCCATATCCCCATGTATAGAGTACGCCTTCCGTTGTTACGGCTGCCATATAGCTATAGACGCCCGATCCTCCGATACGAACCGAGCTAACATCATCCATTACTTTTTGCGGTTCAATCGTTGTTGTCGTATTTCCGTTTCCAAGCTGACCATTTCTGTTATCGCCCCATGTATAAAGCGCGCCGTTTACATCAATTGCCGCACCATTACAATCACCAAGCGTCACCGAAACAACATCAGAGAGAACCTGTTTAGGTGTGGATTCACCAATAGTTTTTCCCCAAACATATAGATTATTATTTTCATCAATAACTGCTACATTTCCATCCGTAATAGAAAGTACATTTCTATCTTTCCTTACAGACATTTTACTGGAATCATCTGTTGATTGGACTTGATTATTTTGAAAAAGTGAGATGCTCTCCGCAGGAGCTAGATTCTCATTTTCTTCTGATTGCACATTATAGTCCGCCGTTTCATTTGCGGCTGTTTCCACTGTTGCGATATTTTCGTTTGCCACTTCATGGTCAACGACTTTTTCGATTTCCTCTGCATAAACAGGCAACAACAAACTTCCTGTCAGGCAAATTGCGATAAAAAGACTTGTCAACCTTTTTACCATGATTCTCCTCCTTTTACTTCCTCATACAAGCAAAAAGGTGCCCCCCACTGTATATGCAATGGGAGGCACCGTGGGCTCAGTGCTTATTTCATATCGCTTTTACGCTTTTTCAAGACTGTAATTGCCAAGCCCAGCCCAGCAGCAAGGCAAATCACAACAAGCAATGCAGGGTGGCTGTTGTCACTTGTCTGCGGAATTACAGACGCCTTTACGGTCTGTTTCGTTTCTTCCTTCGTCACCTGTGTATTACTGTTCGACGAAGAAGAAATATTGTTTTCGTTTCCGGATGCCGCATTACTATTATCACCGGACGCATTCTGAATTTTGTTCCAACTGATGGCCACAGGGGAAAGGCCGTTTACCTTTACGCTGATACCGTCATTCTTTTTCTCTGTGCCTGCTGTCTCGATTTCTCCAACTGTATGACCATTCATAGCCTTGGTGAAGATGTGCGATGCAGTAAAGTTGAAGTCGTTACCATTTGTAGATGCCGGGTAGGGAATCACAAATGTCAGACCGTCCTTCGGGAATGCTTCTGCACTCACTTCTACCCACTGGCCATTTGCTACAATCCACAGTTTCACATCGTACAGTTTCGTGTTTGCATCAGTTGCGCCACTCATTTTGCTCATCATGGCCGCTTTCATTGCTGCAACATCTGCATAAGTAAGACCGTTCGGCACAGTCGCAACATTTTCGTTAATAGTCACAACCTGCTGTTCAGAGAGCTTTTCTGCATAAATTATAGAGAGCTTGATTGTTCCTGTAGTTGCTGCAAAGTTACCTTTGTATTCTTCTGCCGGGGTAAAGACCCATGTGTAATCACTCTGGCTCGACACAAAATCCGTGTCTTTTACCCATGCAAACGTGCCCTTGATTTTCTCACCGTTAAAGGTAACATCTGCACGCAGACTGTCTGCTACATCCTGCTCATTTGTGATAATCTGATAAATTGGCTGATTCCAGACTGTAGTCAGGTTTTCAATGTTCAGCGTTGCGGGTACAATTTTAAACGAAACTTCTGCGTTGCCAGCGTAGTTACCAATAAAGGCAATCTTACCAACGGCAGGGGATTCAGCTACATTAACATTCTTCTCGTAAGCAACCGCGTAATCTTTGTTCTCTTCCAGTACAAAGTCACCGTCTTTAACCGTCAGCTTCGGCAGAATCGGATTTCCCGTGTATGTCTGGTCAACGATTTCTTCAACTTTTACAGTTTCCGAAATATCCTTGGCCTTGATGGTAAACATAGTCTCTGCCGTTCCCTTATAGTTGCCTACAAAAGTAATTGCAACGTGAGCTGTTCCAACATCCTTATTGTCACTGCACGAAATGGTATAGTCCTTACCTTCAATCAGCAATTTTTCATCCAACGCAACCTTTAAGCTGGGAGTAATCTCAACGCCTGTATAGGTCTGATCTTCAATTGCCGCAATGGAAGCCTTACTTGCATCTGCTGGCTCAATCTCAAAATTTGTCGTTGCACTGCCAGTATAGTTTCCTTTGAACTCAATCGTAATCGTTGCCGTTCCAGCGTCTTTATTGTTGGCATAGGTCGCTGTATAGTCCTTGCCCTCAACCAAAGCTACATCGCTATCCGTAACGGTGAATGTCGGTTTGCGTTCACTGCCGTTGTATGTTTGAACATCAATCTTAGAAACTGCTGCTTTTCCAGTCAGATTTTTCGGCTGGATAGCAAACTGTTTCGTTGCCGTACCTGCATAGTTTTTATCCGTGAGTTCAATGCGGACTTCTGCCGTACCTGCGTTTGTGTTATCGCTGTACACTGCACTGTACGCTGTCATTTCCTTGCCATCAGCCTTTACAACAAGGGTCGGCTCCTGCGGTTCACCATTGTATGTGCAATCTGCAACCTCAATTTCCGGTGTTACAGTTTTCTTGGCCACCACAACTGTGCAGTTTGCAGAACCTGCTGCATAATCTGCTGTTTCGCCTACATTTGCCGTAATAACTGCATTGCCCGCACCAACAATTGTAACAACGCCTGTTGCACTGTCTACCTTAACCACATTCGCATCGCTGCTGGTATAAGTAATATCGCCATCACTCGTAGTCGAAGCCGTCAGCGTGAAATCTTCATCGCCGTAAGTCTTCTCGATAGCAGTATCAAACTTGATTTCAGAAACCAGTTTATTAACGACTTTCAGTGTGGCATTCGCATAGGCAATTGTATAGTTGCCGTTGCTTTCTGGGCCGCTGATAAGAATCGGGTACTCGTTTTCTTCGGCTGTCGATGCATTCTCAACACGCATTGTAATGTCATCAATCACGTCATCGCCATAAAGCCCTTCAACCTTATAATCCACATTCATCTGCGGTTTATTGAAGTCCGGAACAGCAGCACCTACACGGATTGTGCGATCCAATGCTGTAACGGAGGCTTTGGCTTTTCCAATTATCCAATCCTGTGTATCTTGGTAGCTGCCAACAAGCGTGTAGTTACTGTTGTCTGCTTCCAAAATCGCTTTAGCCGTATACTTACCTGCGTTTGTTGCTTCGTTGCCAGTCAGTTCTTTCACTACAACATGCTCAGGAATATTTACTACTTCTGCCTTGTAAGGCTGCGCATTGTAAACCGCGTTTTCAGGGATCTTCCACGTAATTGCAGACACATTAATCGCAGCAGGCTCAATGGTGAACTCGGCTTTTTCTTGACCGGAATAGTTCCCTTTCATTGTAACAGTAACAGTTGCCTTACCAGCATTGATATTATTCGCATACGCTACATCATAAGAATCCGCGTTAAAAGTAGTATCACCGACTTTTACAGTAACCACCGGCTTCTTTTCGGTACCATCATAAATAATTGCATCAGTGCTAATTACGATACTCGGATTTACCGCCTTGGGCGTCACCGTAAGTGTATAACGCGCAGACGCCTCAGCATAATCTGTGGTTGCCGCCGCAGTGGCGGTAACAACTACCGTTCCTGCGCCAATAATTGTTACAGTACCGGTCTTCGGATCAACAACAGCAACATCAGAATCGCTGCTGCTATAAGTGACCTCGCCATCGCCTTGATCGTGCTTGGCCTTTACCGCGAAATCTTCGCTACCATAAACCATCGTCTTTTCGGTTTCATCAAAGGCAATACTCTGCGGCTCCTTTTCAACTACATACAGTGTGCCAGCTTCATAGCGAATCGTATAGTTATTGCCTGCGGATGCACCGGCAAATGTGATTGAATAGTTGCCTGCTGCGGTAATATCCGCATTGCAAGTTGCCGTAGGTTCTTTCGTGAGTTCGTCGCCGTTCAACAAGCCCGTAACTGTATATGTAAACTCCGGTGCTTTCGTATTGATTCGAACCGTTTTGTTGTCAGCTTTAATCGTAACTGCTGCGGGCTGAATTTCCCACTTAGCAGACACGCTGGTAGCACTAAGGGTATAGTTATCAGCGTCTTTTAAGGAAAGCTCAGCCTTGGCTTCATATTGTCCCGCATCCACGGCTTTATCGCCCGTCAGTTCTGCACTTACCAAGTCTTCTGGCAGCCCCGTAAGCGAAACGCTCTGTTCTTTACCGGTATACGTCTTAGGTGCGCCTACATTCCACGCGATGGAGGAAATATCTACTACAGCCTTTTCAATCGTGAAATCTGCTGTAGTCTCCACCATTTCATAGTTATCCGTTGCCGGGAAGATTGCCTTGACGGTATAATTTCCTGCATTTGCCGGAACATTTTCCGTATAGGTACTGTCATCAGCGCCTTTCATTTTATAAACAATTTTCGCAGTACCGGCATTCGTCTCACTCTTGGCTACAGGTGTTTTTGCGGCCTGTCCGTAAATCCAGTTCTCAATTTCAACAGTAGCTACACCTTTTGCCTTATTCACTGTCAAAGCAGCCGTTGCAGAGACTTCCGTATTATAGTTGTTATCTTTTGCCTTGGTTGCCGTGATTTCCGTCTGGCCTGCACCCATAATAGTAATCTTGCCAGTTTCATCAATCATAGCCACATTTTCATTGCTGCTGCTCCAAGAAACCGTACCCGTACCATTGCCACCAGAAACATTAAGCTGCAAAGTGCCACTTTCCGTATAGGTAACACCCCCCGCTGGGATGCCAACAATAGTAAGGTCATCTGTTTGTGCAATCGGCAGGATCTTATAATCAGCATTCTTCTCGCCAGTATAGTTGCCTTGGAAGCGGATAGTTGCCTTTTGATTTCCAGTTTCTGTTGCTGGCGCCTCGACTACATAGTCGACTCCTTCCGAAAGGACTTTGCCTCCATCCTTAACACTGACAACAGGATTGCCTGGATTTCCTGTATAAGCAATATCGCTTGACTCAACAGCGCAATCGGCACCAGACTTAGGTGCAATTATAAACTTTCCAATATAGCTGCCGTAATAGTTGTCACTGGAATCTTTTGCAGTAATCGTATACTCAGCACTATCGCCTGCATTCACGTTATTGTTATACACAACGTCATATTCATCCGCAGATACGATTGTTCCGTTGACTTTAACAGCCGTTACTGTAGGCTCAATTGCTTTTCCCGAATAGGTATACTCGCTCTGACCCAATTCAACAACCGCATCTGCAAGATCCTGACGGCTATCTACAACATTGACCGAAGTCGACTTTTGTGTAAAAGGCAACGGTTCCAAATTTGAATCATAGAAAACAAAGTCATCACGATCTTTTTCTACATTGAAGGAAATTGTTCCGCCACGCGCAGACAAGACTTTAAACTTATATGTACCGATCAATCCACCTTGCTCGATTGGATCTAACTGCTCATGCATAAATTTGATATAGCGTGTGCCGCCATCTTTAAACTGCGGATTCGTTGTCGCACCGCTAAAAATTGCTCCCGTCAGGCACTCTTTGTATTGATGGGCTCCCTGAGCACCACTGACATATTGGTTAATATTCTCTACCAAATCGTTGTCATAAGATACCAGAAACTCCATCATAGACGCACCCGTTCCAGATGCAAGGTACATATTGAGCTGAATCACATCATCTTTTTTCACAGACGAATTTGCATTCAGTTCATTTCCATCCTCATCCAGTACCTCAAAGTAGACCGTCGGCTCTGTATCATCTGCATACACGGTCACTACCGGAAACATGTTCAGCAACAGAGAAAGAGACAACAACATCCCGAGCACTCTGTCTATCAGCCGCCTACTCACACTACGCATAATTTCATACTCCTGTTCTATTTTTTCTTATGTAAAAGCAAATATGCCAGAATAAAGAAAGTCAGCAGAACCAGCGCTATGCCAGCAAAACCCACTCTATATAATATCGCGTTGTTATTTTCCGATACCTGCACTATGCTATTCTGCTCTATTTTTTCCTGATCGGGTGCTGCAGATTCCGCAGAATAGTCTTGCGCATCGTTTTCAACCGTCACAATACATGTAGCACTTTTTGTCTCATCTTCATTTGTTACGGTAATCACTGCTGTTCCATTCTGATGCGCTTCTATCTTTCCACCAGAGACTGTCGCTACTGCCGCATTGCTTGTCTCCCATAGAAGATTTTCAGAATTGTTATCCTCAACAAGCAGCGTCGCTTCGGTTCCTGCGGTTATCTTTTGTTTGTTTTTCTTTAGATTTATACCGTTGTTTGTTCCTTCTTGATTATCTTCATCATTTTGGCGTTGTTCTGTTGAACTTATGAGTTCTTTGCTCACATTCACCTCCATCATTTCCAAATCTGGACTTCCAAAAATCAAATCGTCATTTTTCTCAACATCAACTGAAGGTGTTTCATTCGTATTTGATATGAAGGTGCATACAAGCCAGTCTCCTGCACTTTCTACCGGCGCAAGACTTTCCCACACAAAAAAGATATGCCCCGGTATCTCACCATTCACCGTCGGGCCGCCCACAAGGAAAGTTCCCGTTTCAATGTTTACAAGTTGTAAATGTGTTTCGTCATAAATCACTTCAAACTGTGCCATTGCCACTGGCAAATCCGCATCCACTTCGACTGTCACATTAAAAGGTGTTCCGTTTTCAATAGTATCTGGTAATTTTATAGATAAATCTGTGCGTCTTGTTTCTTCTGCTTTTGCATTCATTACTAGCACGAAAGCAAAAACAGAAGCAAACAAGAGACATCGTAAAAAGCGGAGCTTTTTTTTTCCGACTAAGCTGATTCCCATACAATCAATTCCCTAGAGTTGTAATAATGGACACATTCCACTTGTTTGTAAAATATGTACTCCTATATATATTGAGTATAGCACTTTCTTTGGATATACGCAAGTGCGTATACGCATCTGCATAGATTTTTGTACTATCGTAGCGGGGTGATTTTTTCGCTATGACAGTAAAAGACGCTGTCGCCGCAAGATTTCAGCAACTATGTAACCAACGCGGAATCCGACCCAATGAACTGGCCAACCGCGCTGGGGTTACTCCGTCTACAGTCTACAGTATGCTTGACTCTTCGAGGCGCCAAATTTCCATCACTACAATAAAAAAGCTCTGTGATGGCTTAGATATCACTTTGGGAGATTTTTTCTCTTGTCGAATTTTTGATGAACTTGAGCAGGAAATTAGATAAACTAGATATGTAAAGATAACCAGAATGGTCTACTGAAAGAGTTTTTGTTATTAGCTCAAATTGAATTACACTTGTTGTGAGACGTTGAACACCTTTGAATCCACTGTATAAGATGCACAAAAGTAAGGGTAGAAATATATATAATGCGCTATTTCTCAAAAAGCTGACGATGTTTTCTTTACATTTTGTCGAATATCCGTTATAATTAATATGTTAAATATTAGAAGAGAAATGCAAAAATTTCTGAGGTTCTGACATTCTAAATAAATATAAAGGAGGTCAAAATGTCCGCAATCTGAGCGGCTTTTGTTGTTACCCTTATTGCAAAAGGCGTTTTTGCTGTCCGATAGGGTACGGCCGTTACTGTAAAAATAAAAGGAGTTAGGGTTTATCCCAATAATCAGATTGTAGAAGAGCTGTTGTAGAGTTGTCTTTGCCTTACATAAAAGAACGTATAATAGTCCTGGCGCGGAGTGTACATCATCAGTGTGCTCCGTTAGGTTAATATTGTTTTTTCTGTGTAAGGATTGTGTACTCTTTCGGCAGCATACGAGTCGGAAAAAAAGCCGATTTATTCCTCTTTTCTTTGATAAACATAGAGGCCGGAGCAGCTAGATTGGTATGTAGTTACCTACACTAGCTGCTTCGGCTTTTTGCTTTAAGCCAAGGAAAGGAGGTGTCAGCATGGCCCGAATAGACCCTCAAAGCTTTATATATGCTGTAGGTCAAAATATTTTAAAGTTCCGTATTCAAAAAGGACTATCACAGGATGATCTCGCAGGACGGACCAAAATTGACCGTGCTGTCATCTCTAAGTACGAAAACGGTACACAAGTTATGCGTATAGACCGGCTGGATCAGCTTGCAAAAGCATTAGAAGTATCTCCGTGTGATTTGGTAGATACTTGCCCTGCAGAACCTGATGCGTTATTTACGAAGATAAGTCAGCAATTGAAAGAACTTCCACCAAACGACCAACAAATGATTCGTCAAACGATTGCTAACACGGCAAACAATCTTATAAACTACGTTAAAACACATAATCTGCACTAATACTTAGTTCTTACTCAATCATTGATTTTACAAACTTATCGCGGCAGTCCCCTTGACTAACAAAGGGGCTGTCGCTTTTTTAATTACTAAATTGTGTGATAAACGTCACGCAAGTGTGTTAATAACATCACCACAAGTAGACTGCCTTTATGCTATCATCTTATTATCAGATTTGAGATTATGGAAGGAGGCGAGTGTTCTTGTATGCGAATAGAAACCGAGAAAATAATTACCGCAGTTGGCGGTAATATTTATAAACTTCGCAAGCAACACGGATTATCGCAGACAGCACTCGCCTTGGAATTAGAGAGTGATCCCAGTGTTGTTTCTAAATATGAAAGGGGTACCCGCGAAATGGGAATCGGGGTACTCTACCGTATTGCCAGCTATTTTGATGTGCCGGTTGATACACTTTTTCAGACAGATGATTGTCATTCAAATTCCGATGATGCTTCGCGCTTATTTGAATCGCTCAATAGAGAAGGCCAAGAAACCGCCCTGAGGATTCTAAAGACATTGGCAGAAACGCCAAGTTTAGTAAAAGCCAAAAATAGGAAGAAAACGCCCTAAACTTCATTAAAAGTTGGGCGTTTTCTTCACAGACAAATTTTCGCACTTCTGATACCATAAAAATGTCCCCAAGATATAAATAATCTGGGAACATGGCGCATAACTAATATTGCTTTTTGCATCTCTGCGCTAAGCACCTTGACAACCGAATACCCAGCATAACAGGTACGTTACTTTCCCGGCAAGCCCGGCGGGCGGTCCGGCAAACCAGAATTGCGGCGGGAAAGACCATAATGATACGCCAGCGACCTCCAGCGTCAGAGGGGGTGACCGCGCTGCGGTTGGAATCAGTAAGATCGTGGCAGAGTCAGTGAACGGGTGTGCCAACGCCCTGCCTGTTATGTTCCCGGTGTCAGGGGTGCGGGCGGCAAATATGGCACATACCAACTAACTATTTTACTTTTGCCGTTTAGGGCAAATCGTGGGCAGCAGGAACCCAAGCACCTGCTGCCCATCATTTTGCTTTAAACGGGATGGAAAACAGAGGTGTAAAACCTATGCAAACCTATCCGACAGGCTATGCGGAATCCCACCGCATAGCCGAACAGATTTTCCGGGAGATTCTGCCCCGGCACGGTATGGCGGTGCGCGAGGAACAAATCGCGCTCTGCCATGAAGTTTTGGATACCTTATATAATAAAGAGATTTCCCTGTGCGAAGCAGGCGTAGGCATCGGCAAGACGCTGGCCTACCTTGTAGCTTGTATCCTGTGGCAGATGCACAGACCCAGCCAGCTGAAAATGCCTGTGGCAATTTCAACCTCCAGCGTTGCGTTGCAGGATGCCATCCTCAACGAGTATCTGCCCGACCTGTCCGCTGTTTTGCTGTCCGAGGGCATCATCACAGCACCGATTACGGCGGTTGTCCGCAAGGGCAAAGAACGCTTTGCCTGCGATGCCCGCCTTGCAGAGCGTCAAGCAAAAGCCATTTCCAAAGGTTCGCGGCAGAAAGGCAGCCTACGCATGGCCGAGAATGTTTTCGACTTAGACCACATTCCCGGCCTATCACGATATGACCGCTGCCGGATCTGTGTGCCGCAGTCCTGCCCACGCGATTGTTTTTTGCGCTTGGACTGCCGCTATCAGCAGTACCTGCGGGATTCCAGGAAGCCGGATATTCAAATCTGCAACCATAATTATCTGCTGGCCAACGCATCCCATCGGCTGGAAGAACGCCCGCTGCTGCTTCGGCAATACCAAGCATTGGTGGTGGACGAGGCACACAAGCTCCCAGATGCCGCGCGGCAGATGTACACGGAGACTTTGTCTGCGCAGGATATGGATGATCTGTGCAGTCTGTTGCAGCAGGCACATTTCAAAGGCTTGTCCAAGCGACTGCGGACGGTATTTCTCACGCTCTCTATTTCCTGCGCACCGAGCTTTGCCATGCCGAAAAGGAAAATTAGCATACCGTTCAGCCTTACGCCATTCCGCCAAGCGGCGATAGCCGACTGCATCAACCTTTTGCAGTATATCGGCAGTCAGCCGGATATGCCGCACTACCTGCAATATCGGCTGGCAGAAGCAGAAAGTCTGCTGCGACTTTTTCTCTTAGAGGTGCCGACGCGTATCCTGTACCTTGAGTTTTCCGCAGACGGCCAGCTCACATTCTGCGCAGCCAGCAACCGAGTACCGCAGTTACTCCGCAGCTCTCTGTGGAATACCCGCGAACCGACTATTTTGACTTCCGGCACACTGACAGCAGCCGGAGATTTCGACCACACGGAACAGCTTTTGGGGCTGGCAGCATACGCTCCGTTGCGCCATTTCCGCGCAGAATCTCCGTTCAATTATAGGAAAAAATGTCTGCTGTATATCCCTGCACGGCGGGCGACGGCTGTTCCCGAAAACCAGTACCTCGCAGACCAAATTGTGCGGCTCACTGCAGCTTGCCACGGTCACGCATTGGTGTTGTTCACATCCTACCGCCAGATGCGCAATGTTTACGACGCGTTGGGCGGGCGGCTGACGCCCCCTGTGTTCCAAGCCGGGCGCGGGCAGAATCGCAGTATCCAACAATTCAGGCAATCCGGCAACGGCGTACTGTTTGCGGCTGGCTCCTGCTGGGAGGGCATTGACTTTCCCGGCGATATGGTGTCACTGCTGATTATCGCAAAGCTGCCGTTCCCGATACCAGACCCGGTCAGCGACTATGAGCGCCGGCAGTACCCGAACCTGCGCGACTACATAAACGCCGAAGTCATCCCCGAAATGCAGAAGAAGCTGCGGCAGGGTTTTGGTCGTGCCATTCGCACGGAACAGGATTCCTGTGTGGTAGCCATTCTGGATGAACGCGCGGGCATCGGCGGCAAGTACCATGATCCCGCGCTGGCAGCGCTACCGACTTGCCCAATCACTGAGAAAATTGAAGATGTGCAGCAATTCATCCGGGGGCAGAAGCGCCCGGATTACTTTTTGTGAAAAGAGGAACCTGAGATGTACCTTATG
>OGYE01000702.1_pt1 | contig 21855 bp, 23 predicted proteins | sample 1576471 | NCBI WGS metagenome assembly OGYE01 (sample SAMEA3541532, study PRJEB24748) | human gut metagenome | biome: human gut; feature: human-associated habitat; material: faeces | place: China | collected 2012
GGTCGTAATCATATGCTTATACGGATCTATACTCCGTAAATACCCGCACATTGTCTCATGCCATTTTACAACAACCTCAGGGTTTTGGACAGCGCCCGTTGCACCGTCAACCTCATTAAAAAATTCCCATGAAAATAAATTGGTAGAATATGAATAGCGCGCAATCAAATATCTCAAAAAAGATTTAGTGTCCTCAATAGCCTTTTCATCTGTAAAAAACTCAATCGGATTTGAAAGATAACCGTTTTCATTTTCTGAATTGTAAGGAAATAACTTCCATGCAGCTTCGGGAGAATTAGGAGTGTTATTGAGGTGATTGAAGCTGTATATGCAAAATTGCCCATACATTCCCATATCTCTCCAAGCGTCAAAAACTCTGTCAAGCTGGGCAGCATCGGAGAGTCCGGCTGAAAAATCATTAGGAGCCTGATGAGTCTTTTGTATGGTCAAACCCCAATATATTAACCAGGTTCTAACAAAATTAGCGCCGTTATCCGCACATTCTTTCATCCATTCAATCAACTTTGCACCGCGCTTGTTAACCTCCGGAATAGCGGCATATGCAATATTTTCGCCAATCGCAACAAACGGCATACCGTCTGTAAAGATAAAGCTCTGCTTTCGGTTCGGCTCAACACTTAAATATCCGTGATTATCATCATTTTCTTCAACAGTAATATTTCCCGTAACAGTATCTACTGTTTCAGCCGGAGTAGACGGACTCGATGTCCTCGCGGTGGTTGGCGTGCATCTGAAGGATGCGCCCCATGCGCTCGCGCTTGCCCTTGGTGGCATTGAGCACGGAGGAACCGGTGGTCAGCGTGCCGGAGTAGACACGGAAGAAGCTGAGACGACCCACATAGGGATCGGTCATGATCTTGAACGCCAGCGCTGCGAACGGCTCGTCATCGGAGGACTTGCGCTCCTCTTCCTCGTCGGTCTTGGGGTTGACACCCTTGATGGCGGGGACATCGGTGGGAGCGGGCATGTAGTCCACGATGGCGTCCAGCAGCTTCTGCACGCCCTTGTTGCGATAGCTGGAGCCGCAGACCACGGGCACCATCTCCACGGCACAGGTGGCCTGGCGGATGGCGGCACGGATCTTGGCGGTGGGGATCTCCTTCCCCTCCAGATACAGCTCCATGATCTCATCATCGAACATGGAGACTGCGTCCAGCAGCTTTTCGCGGTACTCGTTGGCAAGGTCGACCATATCCTCGGGGATAGGCTCCACGCGCATATCCTTGCCCAACTGATCGTAATAGATATCGGCATCCATCTCCACCAGATCGATGATACCCTTGAAGGTATCCTCTTTTCCGATGGGCAGCTGGATGGGGACGGCGTTGGCCTTCAGGCGATCGTGCACCATGTCGAGAACATGGTAGAAGTCCGCGCCGGTGATGTCCATCTTATTGACGTAGATCATCCGGGGGACGTGATAGTGATCCGCCTGACGCCAGACAGTCTCGGACTGAGGCTCCACGCCGCCCTTGGCACACATGACGGTGACGGAGCCGTCCAGCACGCGCAGAGAACGTTCCACCTCCACAGTGAAGTCCACATGACCCGGTGTGTCAATGATGTTGATACGCGTCTGGGGGAACTGATCCTTGGAGCCCTTCCAGTAGCAGGTGGTAGCGGCGGAGGTGATGGTGATACCACGCTCCTGCTCCTGCTCCATCCAGTCCATGGTAGCGGTACCCTCGTGCGTTTCACCCAGCTTGTAGTTCACGCCCGTGTAGTACAGAATACGCTCTGTGGTCGTGGTCTTGCCTGCATCGATGTGTGCCATGATGCCGATATTTCTCGTATTTTCCAGTGTAACCTTTCTCGGCATACCGTTCTCCTTTTTGTTTCGTTGGTTTGATTACCAGCGGAAGTGGGCGAAAGCCTTGTTGGACTCCGCCATCTTGTGGGTGTCCTCGCGCTTCTTCACGGCGGAGCCGGTGTTGTTGGCTGCGTCCATGATCTCGCCGGCGAGACGCTCGTACTTCCTATATGCTCTGCATAAAACTGTCTAATTGCCTCTGCAGATTGAGAATCTGGGACAAGAAAAACACTTTTTTTACATAAATTTTGAAGTGCCATAACTACATTACCTTGCTCCTCTTCTCCCAAAGACAAATCCGGGAAAGTAAAAAATTTTCTTCCCAATCCCTTTTTATCCCAATCGTTTACTATTGGCAAACGACATATTTTCTCTATACCAGTAATTCGTTCTAACTCACCGCTTCTTCCTAACGTTGCAGACATTAATACTCTTTGTTTTGCACCTGCAAAAGCTTCAAAAGACATAGTTGGTGCAATCCAAGTGTTACCTGGGAAGAAAGCTGAACTAATCATACCAATAATAACAGTCTTAGCACCACAAGGAATGAATGTACATAACATAATAGTCATTCTTCTATCTGCTTCATTTTCAATAGTACGTGTACCCATAACAGCTGGAACACCACAACCTGTACCAATTAAGATAGGGATGAAAGATTTACCAGATAAACCGAATTTACGTAAAAGTCTATCCATGATAAATGCGATTCTTGCCATATATCCTGAATCTTCAAGAATAGCTAAGAATAAGAAGATCAATGCCATCTGTGGCACGAATCCTAATACTGTACCAACACCGGCAATAATACCATCATTGATTAAGCTGATTAATGGAGCAGCACAACCAATAGATTTTAAGAACGTTTCAACTACAGGTGGAATGATTTCTGCAAACAATACATCATTCACCCAGCCAGTCATCCAATCACCTACAGTAGATACTGAGATGTAATACATAAACCACATAATTAACACAAAGATTGGTAAAGCTAAGAATCTGTTAGTCACAATCTTATCAATCTTATCTGATGTAGATAATGTCTGATGTGGATTCTTCTTAGTAAAAACCTTATTAATAGAACTCTTAATATAAGTATATCTCTGGTTTGTGATAATAGATTCTGCATCATCATCCATTTCTTTTTCACAATCCGCAATATGTCCTTCAATTTCATTTAATACTGCCTGATCTAATTTAAGTTCAGCCAATACCTTTTCATCTCTTTCAAATACCTTTACTGCAAACCATCTTAACTTTGATGCATCTACTTTATTCTCAATAGATTCTTCAATATGCGCTAAAGCATGTTCTACAGAGCCAACAAATACATGAGGATGTTCTGATACTTTATGGCTATGTGCAAGCTTGATTGCTTCTTCAGCTACTTCCTGAGTTCCTTTATCTTTTAATGCTGATAAAGTCACTGCTTTACAACCAATTAACTGACCTAACTGATCTAAGTCAATCTTATCACCCTTCTTTTCGATGATATCATACATATTGACAGCTAAAACCATTGGAATACCTAATTCAGCTAACTGAGTAGTTAAGTATAAGTTTCTTTCTAAGTTTGTACCATCAATAATATTAATGATTGCATCAGGTGTTTCATTAATTAAATATCTTCTTGTAACAACTTCTTCTAGTGTATAAGGAGATAATGAATAAATACCAGGTAAATCCTGGATAGTCACATCCTTATGACCTTTTAGTTTCCCATCTTTCTTTTCAACCGTAACCCCTGGCCAGTTACCAACATACTGAGTACTTCCTGTCAAAGCGTTAAATAATGTTGTTTTACCGGAGTTAGGGTTACCCGCTAACGCTATCTTCATAACTAATCCTCCACTTCAATCATCTGCGCATCTGCTTTACGCAAAGATAATTCATAACCACGTACTGTAATTTCTACTGGATCTCCTAAAGGTGCAACTTTTCTTACATAAACACTCTGTCCTTTAGTTAAACCCATATCCATAATTCTTCTTTTTACTGGACCTGTACCAGTTACTTTTTTAATAGTTACTGTTTCGCCCACTTTTACATCTTTTAAGTTCATGTTACGCCTCCCTTAAAACAATATACGATTGGCCATCTGTTCAGAAAGCGCAATCCTACTGCCTTTCACATTACAAATAATTCCGTTATCTACTTTACTGATAATAGTTACTTCTCCATCTACTACAAAACCAAGTTCTGCTAGATGATTCTTTACTTTATCAGTTCCTGTAATGCGTCTAATAATGACTGTATCTCCAGGATTTGCCATACTAATTGGCATATAATCCGCCTCCTCAGATGATTAGACTAACCTAATTAGCCTTTTCTAACTTCATTGTTAGTATAGCCTTACTGTTTTTATATGTCAACAAAAATATTAGCAAAGCCTAACTTTTTCATTATTTGAATTTTTATGCTATAATGATTCAAATGAGGTGAATAAGATGAGTGAATCTACAGAAATGTACTTAGAAACTATATTAGTTATTCAAAAGAAGAAAGGACATGTGCGTTCCATTGATATCGCCCGTGAAATGAATTTCTCTAAACCTACTATTTCACAGCAGATGAAAAGATTAAAAGAGAAAGAACTCATCAACATGGATGAAGATGGTGCCATTACATTAACAGAAGCTGGTGCTAAGATTGCGAATATGATATTTGAAAGACATACTGAATTAAGAAATATCCTAGTTCATATTGGAGTCAGTGAGTCTACTGCTTCACAGGATGCATGTCGTATCGAACATTATATTTCACCAGAAACTTTTGAAGCTTTAAAAGCTTATTTTAAAAATAAGATCTAAATAAAAAAATCACAGGTGTGTGCCGTCCTGTGATTTTTTTATGTCCTCTATTTTAAGGAACTGAGAATATGAAAGGATATGTTGTGTTTAGTAAAGGGTTAGGCTTTACTAACTAAATAATACTACTCATATGAGATAAATGCAACAGAAATAGTAAAAAAAACACCTGCTTGCACAGGTGTTAACGTTTATTGAAACGTTTAGAGATTTCTACGATTGGGATAACTGAGAATGCAAGTAATGCTGCAATCGCGAAATGAGATGGATCAAGAGGCACTAAACTAAATAAATGAGAAAGAGGTGTAAAGATGATGGCTAACTGTAATACAAGACCTAAAGCTGTTGCACCCCATAAATATTTATTGTTGAATACCTGTTTATTAAATACTGAATGATGACTCTTTACGTTAAAAGCATGACATAATTCAGCACCTGACATGGTGATAAAGGCCATAGTCATCGCATATTCATGATTACTGAAATACTGACCAATTGAATAAGAAACTAAAGTAAGTAAACCTACCATAACACCCTGCCAGATGACTTTCACCATTAAACCATTCGCAAAGAAACCTTCATCCTTTTCTCTTGGTTTTCTATCCATGATATCATCTTCAACTGGTTCTAAACCAATCGCAAAGGCTGGTAAAGCATCTGTGATTAGGTTAATCCATAATAAATGAATAGGTAATAGTGGCACACCAAATCCCCAAGAAGGATTAATTAACGCAATAATAGAAGCTAAGAAGATAGCTAATACTTCACCAATATTACTTGATAATAAGAACTGTACATCCTTCTGGATATTATCAAAAATACCACGACCCTGTTTAATAGACTGAATAATAGTCGCAAAGTTATCATCTGTTAGGATCATAGTAGCAGCATTCTTCGCTACATCTGTACCTGTAATACCCATAGCACAGCCAATATCTGCAGTCTTTAAGGCTGGTGCATCATTGACACCATCCCCTGTCATAGCGACAATCTTATTCTTTGATTTCCATGCTTTGACGATATTTACTTTATGTTCAGGAGCCACACGTGCATAAACACTATATTTTTCTACATTCTTTTCTAATTCTTCCTGAGACATCTGAGATAATTCTTCACCAGAAATGACTTCCTGTCCCTCACTTAAAATACCTAAATCTTTCGCAATGGCAGTCGCTGTTGTCTTATGGTCACCAGTGATCATAATAGTACGCACACCTGCATGTTTAGCAACTCTAATGGCTTCTTTTGCTTCTGGACGAGCTGGGTCAATCATACCTACAAACCCAATAAAGTCCATATCATTTTCTATTTCTTCTACTGTAATGTTAGTAGGGATTGTATCATATGTCTTCACTGCCACAGCTAAGACTCTTAATGCATCTTTAGCCATTTCATCATTGGCAGTCATAGCCTGGTCACTATCTACATCACGACATCTATTTAAGATCACATCAGGTCCACCTTTAGTAATAGACACATAATGATCTCCATCCTTCACAATAACACTCATCATCTTACGATCAGAATCAAAAGCTAATTCTCCTACACGTGGATACTTTTCCATGAGTGCTTTCTTTTCAAAGTTCATCTTCTTACTTGCTTCTACTAATGCAACTTCAGTAGGATCACCTAGTACCTTACCATCATCAATAGACGCATCAGAACATAGAGTAAATGCATTCAACATATCAATAGTCTTAGCATCTGCTTCTTCTAAATCTTGTACTTCATCACCATCTAAGTAAGTCTTTAAGATGGTCATCTTATTTTGTGTTAATGTACCTGTCTTATCAGAACATACAATAGAAGTACTACCTAATGTTTCTACTGCAGGTAATTTACGAATAATGGCATGCTGTTTAACCATCTTAGTCACACTAACAGCTAAGACAATAGTAACAGTAGCTGCAAGACCTTCTGGTACAGCTGCAACAGCTAAGGCAACAGCTGTCTTAAATGATTCTAGCCAGCTAATACCGCTCAATGATTCAAGAATAAATACAATCACACAGATTACAATACAAAGTAATCCAATTGTTTTACCAATTTCATTTAATTTAACCTGTAAAGGTGTTAATTCCTTTTCACTCGCATTTAACATGCCAGCAATCTTACCTACTTCATTCTTCATACCAGTAGATGTCACTATTGCTTTACCACGACCATAAGTGACTACTGTAGAAGAGAAGACCATATTTGTCTGGTCCCCAATCACAACATCCTGACTAATAGGATCAGTTGTCTTTTCTACAGGAACAGATTCACCTGTTAAGGCTGATTCATCCACCTTTAAGTTATAAGCTTCAATTAAACGTGCATCACTAGGAATCATATCCCCTGTTTCAAGAATAATAATATCACCAGGCACTAATTCCTTAGAGGCAATAGTCTGTTTCACACCATCTCTTAATACCTTAGATTGTGGTGCAGATAATTCTTGTAATGATTCAAGACTCTTTTCTGCATGACTCTCTAATACAACACCAAGAATCGCATTCATCATAACGACTATTACAATAATGAGAGAATCAATCCAGTCTCCTGGTTCTACAATAATAGATACGACTGCTGCAATAATTAAAATAATAATCATTGCATCCTTGAATTGATCTAGAAAACGTAAAAGAAGAGACCTTTTTTGTGACTTTTCTAGTTCATTGGTACCATATATGCCTTGTCTCTTCTTTGCTTCAGAAGAAGTCAGTCCCTTTTCAATATTTGTATCTAAAGAGTTTACTACTTCTTCAATTGTTTTTTTATACATTTGTATTCCTCCTTTAATAAAAACAATCGTTTTATTAAAGGTCTCGCTGATCATAAATGACCAAAACAATCCGGTTATGTTGAACATAACGTGTTGACGAACGGTTCTGTAAGAGCTACTCCCCTTTAATTAATATCATTCTATCAAATTCATATCGCTTGTCAATCATAGAAAGTTATTCATATAATAAGTTGAGGTGAAGATTATGAAAGAAGAAGAACTGAAACTATTAGAAAATGAATTCTGTTTAGGGTGTGCAAGAAGCTGTGATCTACTTCATCCAAATTGTGAAAGAGGTCTTGTGAAAATGCAAGAAATCTTAGAGGAATATGAAAAGAGAGATGATTAGTCTCTCTTTTAGAATGCAGCTAATAAGCCATATGATAATGAACCAACAATAAGTGTCGCAAGCAAGATACCTAAGAAGATAGCTGTAATAGCCTTCTTAAAGTCCATATCAAGTAATGCAGCCACTAAAGAACCTGTCCATGCACCAGTACCTGGTAATGGAATACCTACGAATAATAAGAGTCCTAAGAATTCACCATTACTCATATTCTTACTCTTGTTCATAGCACGGTTTTCTAGTTTTTCAATTAATGGTCTAGAGAAGTTAAACTTCTTAAGCCATTTAAATATACGTTTAATAAATAATAAAATAAATGGAATTGGTAAGATATTTCCTAGAATACATAGAGGTACTGCATAACGAATATCTACTTTTAATAATGCTGATGCAATTAATCCTCCACGACATTCAAGGATAGGAACTAAAGATACAATAAATACTGCAAGTTTAGATGAAATGTATTTACCTAATGTTCCTGCAAACCATAATGCGATTGATTCCATATATGTCCTCCTTGATTAACATGATTAATCATACATAAAGGTTATTATAAAGTCAATTTCTTCTTCCATATATCAACTAAATCACATAATCGATAACGGGCATTGGCAGGAGAAGAGGAAGGTAAAAGTATCGCTTTGATTCCTGTTTCTTTTTCCTGATATTTCTTATAAAGTTTTAATGATGTGCCTCCATTACAATATATTCTTTTGATATTTGTATCTTGTATTAATGTCTTAATATCATTGGGTACAACATCCTTAATAGAGGCATCACTACTTCCTGTAATAGTACATGAATGAATAATATCCCATATCGCAATATGGTGTTCCAATAACATCTTTTTCTTATCTTTTATTGTTTCATAGTCTGTTTGTGTGATTGTACCAATAATCTTCCAAAATCTATTTTGAGGATGACCATAATAGAAAGAAATTTCCCTTGATTTCACTGAAGGGAAACTTCCTAATATTAATACTTCACATTGTTCATCTATGATTGGTTCTAATGGATGTTCAATCATACTTTTCTCTTTCCGTTCACAAATCCTGTACATGAACTTAAAAATGAGCGTGGTAGGAATCTGGCTGCAATATTTAATAAGTATCCTGATATACCAGTGAACTGAACTAAACGATTATCAAATAAACCTTGTATACCTATTTCCGCAACAGCCTCTGCAGACTGTGGTTTAAATAATTTAAACATTGGAGACTGACCTAAGTTGGCTACATCCATAAATCCTGTCTTGGTAGGACCAGGACATAAACATGATACTTCTACATTATAGTCTTTCAGTTCATAGGCAATAGATTCACTAAAAGATAATACAAAAGCTTTCGTTGCATAATAAGTAGACATATAAGGTCCGGCACAAAGTCCGGCAATAGAAGCCACATTCAATATACGGCCTTTCTTTCTACGTTTCATTGACTGACCAAATACATAAGTCATCTGCATTAAAGCCACTATATTCAATAAAACCATCTTCTTCTGTTTTTCCCATGATGAATCATGAAAAGCACCATGATCTCCAAAACCTGCATTATTGACTAGAATATCAATACTTATATCATCAAGTACTAAATCATTATATAGATCTACGGCAGCATCTTCTCCTGTAAGATCCATCGCAATCACTTTGATCTGTACATCATATTCAGATAATTCTGCTTTCACTGCTTCTAGTTTTTCTCTATGACGTGCTACAAGTACAAGATCATATCCTTTTCTCGCAAATACACGTGCACATGCTTTCCCTATTCCATTAGAAGCACCTGTAATTAATACTGTCTGTGACATCTTTCTCACCCCTTTCTACCATCATACTTTATCTTGACATTTTGTCAAATAAGCTATCTTTACTTATACTCTCCATACCTAACATAACTTCATCAATATAATTATCAATATAAATCAAATGAGGCATATCGCTCATCTTAAATATCTTTAATAGTTCTTCTTCTACATAATGTTCATCAATACTTTGAGCACATATTACAATAGCTTCAGGATTCAACATACCAATAATATTTTATAGTTCTATGACAAGTAATTGGCTTCTGCCTTTCATAGAACGTCTATTCTTATTTTCTATCAAAGGCATATAACGAATCTGTCCAGCAATAGAACTCTTTCCTTCTACAAGATGTCCATTAATAACTATTCCTAAACGTGAATCACCTTTTGAATCCAACAATACAATAGAATCATATTGCATATGCTTAATATAAGCGCCTATAGCCCCCATATACACATCATTCTTTACGAATACTCGTTGTTTATAACGATGTTTTATATCTATATCACAATCAGGTAAAGAGAGGCATATTGTATGCACCTGTTCATTCAACATTTCTTCAATAAAAGAACATAATACTTCATAATCTAGTTTAGATACATCTTTTCTTCTTTCTTCCATCATCTCACTATAGAGATTATAAAGACGTCCTATGACTGTTATTGTTTTATCATGCTTATAAGCATATATACATAATGTTTGTGAAAACTCTCCATTTACTGTATAAGACATACTTGGTCTTCCACCAGTAGATTCTCTATATCCTGCTTTAATTACAAGATTACTTTTCAACATCTCTTCTAAAAGACTATCAATCGTAGATAAGGATAAACCAGTATAGAATACTAATTCATTCTTTGTACACCCTCCTTGTTTTACTAATGATTGAATAATCTTAATAACATTCTTTTTTCTAACACCCCTTATTTCATCCATGCTCTACCCTCCAGTAAGCGCTTACCTTATTAATAAAATAGAAAGAGAATCCTTAACGATTCTCCTTAATCCTAATCTTTCTTTTAATAAAAGAAATTAACGTGATAAAACCAAATAAAATAGCTATGAATATAACTAATGCGATCACATAAGAAAAAGATGACTTCTCTTCTTTTTGAACCTTCTTAGTCTTAGTCTTTTTCTTAGTCTTAGTCTTTTTTACAGGTTCTTCCTGTTTTGGTGTTTCTGTAATAGTGTCTTCATTTTTCTTTACTTCTACTCGTATTGATACTTTACGTGTAGACTGATATAACTTACCATAAACTGTATATTTACCTGCTTTATTAAAAATCTGATTATCCCAGATAATCTTAACCTTCTTACTTGTCTTATTAGAATAACTAACAGTCGCATATTGTGGTAATTGTGCTTCTACTCCTGTAGTTGTATAAACAACTGCAGGAACACTTACACTTGTAACAGATGCATACTTTACATGAACTGTCTGTGTAATAGTCTGATCATAAATATGACCATTTAAAGAAAATGTATGTACATACTTTAAAGCATTATCATCATAATTATCCCAGCGTATGATTTCATTTGATTGATCTCCATTAGACCATGTTACAGAAGCGGTTGCAGGTAAAGAGAGTGCTTCTCCTATAGTCACTGTTTTATTAGCTAAATCATCAATATGTGTTATTTTAGCTGCTTCTACATTCACTATACAGCTAGTGGTTACCTGTAAATCCGCAATAGTGCCTGTGACAGTAAATTGACTCGCATTTCTTGTCTTATATAAGCTTTCATCAAATGTATTCCAGTCAATATTATATTCCTTCTCACTACCATCGTAGAAGGTTACCTTCGCCTTTAATGGGAGTGATGGGGCTTCTCCAGAAGCAGTTGTCACTTCACCATCATAGCTGACATTGACTACATGATTATCTGCATAAACTGGGCTTATAAAAAACAAAGACATCAATAAAACTATGAATATCTTTCTCATTTATTTCACCTCTTATATCTATCTTATGCTTAATTCAAATAATAGTAAAGATTAATACTACGAATTAACCTAATGCGACATCTAGAACCATCATCAAAGTAAATCCTACTGAGAATAATAATACACCTAAATGAGAATGTTCTCCCTGACTCATTTCAGGAATTAACTCTTCTACTACAACATACATCATAGCACCTGCTGCAAAACTAAGTAGATAGGGCATCACTGAGATAATATAACTTGATAATAAGACTGTAATAAAACCTCCGATGGGTTCTACAATACCTGACAATGTGCCATACATAAAAGACTTCAATCGAGATGCTCCTGTACTTCTTAAAGGCATGGATACAATTGCGCCTTCAGGAAAGTTCTGTATTGCGATACCTATTGATAAAGCAAGTGCTGCCATGGCAGTCATTCCTTTATTACCTGATAAATAGGATGCATAGACAACACCTACTGCCATTCCTTCAGGAATGTTGTGAATAGTGACTGCAAGTACTAACTTGATCGTTTGAGACAAGTGACTACGTGGTCCTTCCTGACTATGATCTAAATGCATATGAGGAATCAAATGATCAAGTAATAATAAGAATAGTATACCTAACCAAAATCCTATAAGTGCAGGAATAAAGGTAGAAGATTGATCAAGTGATGGAATGATTAAACTCCAGATAGAAGCAGCCACCATTACACCTGCCGCAAATCCAGTGAGTGCTTTTTGTATATTTAAACTTAATTCTTTTTTCATAAAGAACACACAGGCTGCACCTAGTGTTGTTCCTATAAAGGGTATAATTAAAACCATATGAATACCTCCCTTACTCATACTACATAAATCAATTAGTTAATTCAAACTATGTGATAAAGAAAAAAGATAAGCATGGGGAACACTTATCTTCTTTCTTGTATTTACACTTGTACTTTGTAGTCTAACGAAGGGAAGGGATTGCTTGACTACAATATATATAATACTTAATGAATGTGTTAAGATTATAATTCGATTATGTCAAATTGTGTGAATCCTTGTTCCCAAACAAATACATATCATCTATAGGAATAATATTTCTCATATATTGTGTGAGATCTATTTCTTTAAGAATGACTTCTCCTACAATAGATACATTATAGTTGTATTCATTTCCGTCTTCATCAATTAACTGAATACGCCACCAATCACGATTTGTAGAGGATGGATGATTAGAAGATTCAAGAAAGAATTCTTTTAATAGTTCTAAGAGTGTTTCAGCTTTTTCTTGACCTATATTCACTCTTTTACGTCTTATAATTCTTCTAGAATTGAATCCATCTCCGTAATTGTATCCAGTAAACCAGATGTGTCCATCACGCATAATGGTTAAACGCTGACTGACTTCTACACAAGCATCCGGTTTTACTCCACGTCCTTTCGCATCTGAATAAAGTATGATTTTAGATAGTTTCACGACGAACACCTCCTTCAATACATTTATTATAATTAATCACAATAAATGTATCAAACATTACAACTATTTTGAAAAAAATAATTATATAAAGAGTAATCCAATAGTATGTACGATAAAGGCACAGAACCAGGCAATAACACACTGGAAGATGACTATCTTCATAGCCCATGGACCACCTAGTTCTCTTCTAATAGAAGCGATAGCTGCCACGCAAGGTGTATATAATAAACAGAATATTAAGAGTGATAATGCCCCTAGAGGTGTAAGTATTGTCATTAAAGATTCTGTTCCTTTAAATAATACTGAGAGTGTAGAAACAACACTTTCTTTAGCCATAAATCCAGCAATGAGTGATGTAGAGATTCTCCAGTCACCAAAACCTAAAGGTTTGAAGATTGGTGCAATGAATCCTGCAACCATCGCTAGAATACTATCCTGTGAATTAGAAACTAAATCTAATCTTAAGTTAAAGCTCTGTAAGAACCAAATGACAATAGAAGCGATAAAGATAATACCAAAAGCTCTTTGTAAGAAATCCTTGGCTTTTTCCCATAATAACTGGAAAGTAGTCTTTGCGCTAGGCATACGGTAATTAGGAAGTTCCATCACAAATGGAACAGCTTCACCCTTGAATAAGAAACGCTTAGAAATAAGAGCTGTAATAATACCCATCACAATACCAAAGATATATAATCCAACCATGACAAGTCCAGCTTGTTTTGGGAAGAATGCAGCTGCAAAGAATGCATAGATTGGAAGCTTTGCAGTACAGCTCATAAATGGTGTCAACATGATTGTCATCTTACGGTCACGTTCTGAAGGGAGTGTACGGCTGGCCATAACACTTGGAACAGAACATCCAAATCCAATCAACATTGGCACAATACTTCTTCCTGATAAACCAATCTTTCTGAGTAGTTTATCACTTACAAAGGCAACACGCGCCATATATCCTGTATCTTCTAATAATGATAAGAAGAAGAATAAAATAACGATAATAGGTAAGAAACTAATAATAGAACCAACACCCTGGAATACACCATCAATGACTAATGAATGTAGTACTGGGTTAATATTCCAAGCAGTGAGTCCTTTATCTACAACCTGAGTCAAAGCATCAACACCTATTTCCATAAGTGACTGTCCCCAGGCACCAAATACATTAAATGTTAAAAAGAATACTAGTCCCATAATAACGATAAAAGCAGGAAAACCTGTATATTTACCTGTTAAAATTTCATCAATCTTACGGCTTCTTTCTCTTTCTTTACTTTCATGTGGTTTAACTACTGTTTCTTTAACTAATTTATTAATAAAGGTAAAACGCATATCCGCAATAGCGGCAGTACGGTCTAATCCTCTTTCTTCTTCCATCTGTGAAATGATATGTTCAATCATTTCTTTTTCATTTGTATCAAGGTCTAAGGCTGCTTCTACTCTTGCATCGCCTTCTACTAATTTATTAGCTGCAAAACGTAATGGAATACCTGCTCTTTGTGCATGGTCTTCAATTAAATGCATGATGGCATGTAAGCATCTATGTACTGCACCACCTTCATCATTTTCATCACAAAAGTCCTGTCTTAAAGGTGCTTCTTGATATTTCGCTACATGGATGGCATGATTCACTAATTCATCAATACCTTCATTCTTAGCAGCAGAAATAGGAACAACTGGGATACCCAATAGTTCTTCCATCTTATTTAGATGAACATAACCACCATTACCTCTTACTTCATCCATCATATTCAGTGCTAGAACCATTGGCACATCAAGTTCCATTAACTGCATAGTGAGATATAGGTTTCTTTCTATATTTGTTGCATCTACGATGTTGATGATTCCTTTAGGTTTTTCATCTAAGATATACTGTCTAGATACTAATTCTTCACTTGTATAAGGAGATAAAGAATAAATACCTGGCAAATCAGTTACAAGTGTTTCTGGATGTCCTTTAATAGACCCACTCTTTCTATCAACAGTGACACCAGGGAAGTTCCCTACATGTTGATTAGAACCTGTTAATTGATTAAATAATGTGGTTTTACCACAGTTCTGATTACCTGCTAACGCAAAGGTAATCTGTGTTCCTTCTGATAAAGGATTTTCAGTCTCTTTATCATGATATTTACCACCTTCACCGAGTCCTGGGTGAATATGGTGTTTAATAGGTGGAATAGGTGTATGATCTTCTACACCTTTAGTTGTCATATCTATTCCAATCTTTTTCGCATCATCTAAACGTAATGTTAGCTCATAGCCATGAATACGTAATTCCATTGGATCACCCATTGGGGCGAATTTTTCCAGTGTTACAACAGAACCTGGTATTAAACCCATGTCTAGGAAATGTTGTCTTAATGACCCAGAACCTCCTACATAAGTCACTGTAGCACTTTCCCCAATCTTTAATTCATCTAGAGTCATAAAAAACCCTCCTTCATATTCTCTCAACAAGTATAGCACAAAAAAGCTTCCTTAAGTGGAAGCCTTTAAGTATTTTGTAGGTATAATCTTTGTAAGATAGATATTGTTTTCTGAGAGATAGAACTTGTATCCATCTTCATACATCTGTTTAGTATCAATAGTAAAGACATATGGTTTCCCATGTCTTGAGCCGACCTTCGTTGCGGTTTCTATATCTTGAGATAAGTGAACATATATACGTGTCTGACTTAATATGCCTTCTTCTAGAATAGAAGGTACAAAACGAGTCGCTGTTCCATGATAAAGAATATCAGGTGGTTGTACTTCTTTTAAATCTACATTCACAGGAATAGAATGTCCTTGATTCGCACGTATTCTTGTATGATCTCCATTATATGAATAGCGCTGTTTCTCATCTTCTCTCACAATCATATCTAAGTCTTCTATTGTGATATTTAATGCTTCTAATATCTTTTGAACATCACCATAACCATGACCATCTAATTCAAGACCAATACTCTCTGGACAATGTCTGAGAATATAACTTAAACGTCTGCTTTTTCGCTCCATAATGATTTCTCTAATACTTTTCCAAGAGCCTCAAATAATTCCTGTTCCTTGTCTCCAAAACGACCTAAACTATTAGAATCAACATCCAATACCGCAATCACTTTACCTTCTTCATCATGTAAAGGGACTACAATTTCAGACTTTGCTTCTGCATCACAGGCAATATAGCCTGGGAATGTAGTCACATCTTCAATAAGAATTGTCTGATCTCCCTGTACACATACACCACAGGCCCCTTTACCTACTTTAATATGTGTACATGCTACTTTACCCTGGAAAGGACCTAAGACAAGTTCCCCTGCTCTCATCATATAAAAACCTACCCAGCTTAAATCATCAATCGCATCCATGAGTAACGCACTTGCATTAGACAAGTTAGTCACAAACCATTCATTTGGTGAAATAAGTTCTTCTAATTGTTTTATTAATAACTCCATTATTATTCCCCCTGTGTATATTCCTCATAAGATACAATCGCACTGATTGGTTTTCTCTTATCATGCATTGGTCCAGGTACACAATCCTCTCTTGGATAACCAATAGGTAAGATCATCACTGGTACATAATTTTCAGGAATATTAAACTGTTTGATTAACTCCTTATAATCAAAAGAACCTACATAAGTAGAACCTAATCCTAAATCAAAGAGTTTAAGCATCATGTATGTAGCCACAATAGACACATCTACTTCACCACATTCTCTATTATGCATATCCTTCCATGATACTGTCTTGTCATAACATAAAATCATTGCGAGAGGTGCATGGAAATGATATTTAGTACATTCCTTTAGTTTTGCAAGATTATCTGGATCTTCTACTACAAGAATTCTTTGTGGCTGATAGTTTACAGCTGTAGGTGCTATTCTTGCAGCTTCTAATATTTTATCTATTTTTTCTTTTTCAACCTTCTGATTAGAAAACTTTCTAACAGAATATCTTTCTTTTAATAACTGATCAAATTCCATAAGTTTGACCTCCTTATAGAACTATTATATAAGAAATACTCTTCTATATAAATAAAAAGCGGTCGAATGACCGCTTCAATTCATTATTCTGCAGGTTTTACAGATACTCCGAATTTCTTTTCAATCCATTTCTTAGTGCTATCGCTCTTTAAGATTTCAACAAGTTTCTTAATTGCTTTATTGTCTTTATTTGATTCTTTTACAGCGATGATATTCTGGTAAGTCTTTGCAGCTTCAGAATTTGAATCTTCAGAAGTGATGATCTTATCAGTTACTTTTGCATCTAATGCATAGTTACCATTAATAATACCGAAATCAACATCAGGTAATTTAGAAGCCACCTGTGCAGCATCTACTTCTACTAATTCAACTTTTTTGTTGTAAGATACAACATCTTTCTTAGTTGCAGTTACACCTGCATCTTTCTTTAATGTAAGAACACCATTGTCTGCAAGTAATAATAAAGCTCTTGCTTCATTAGTTGCATCGTTAGGAATTGCAATCTTAGCACCATCTTTGATATCAGATACTGCTTTATATTTAGTTGAATATAATCCTAAAGGTTCAAAGTGAATCGCTCCTACTGATACTAAATATCCATCATCACCCTTCTTATAACCTTTGTCTTTGTTGTAAGAAGTTAAGTATGGCTGATGCTGGAAGAAGTTTGCATCTAATGAACCATCTGAAGTAGATGGGTTGATGTTAGGATAATCTGAGAATTCCTTAATCTTTAATTTATATCCAGCTTTTTCAAATTCTGGCTGGACATGCTTTAAGATAATAGCATGAGGTGAAGTTGTTGCACCTACTGTAATAGTTTTAGAATCTGACTTACTTCCACATCCTGCTAATGAGAAAGCTAAAAGACCTGCTGTAAATACCTTTAAAATGTTTTTGTTCATAATATTTTCCTCCAATGTATTAATTAATGTGTTGTTTTTTCTACGAGTTTGTCACCAATTGCCTGAACAATTGAAATTAAAATAAGAATTAAGATAATAACGACGAATGTGATATCTCCCATTGATCTCTGTAGACCATATCTGATCGCCATATCACCAAGTCCGCCTGCGCCAACAGAACCAACAATCGCAATCTGTCCGACTAACGCAATAAATGAAATTGTAAGACCTCTAATCATCCCTGGAATATTTTCTCTTAGATAAACATCAAAGATGATTTCTTTTGTACTGAGTCCCATCGCAATACTTGCTTCAATGATTCCTGGATCAATTTCCATAATGGCTGATTCCATCTGTCTTGCGACAAATGGTGCTGTTCCTATAACTAGAGGAACAAGTGCACCTTCGATACCAATTGTTGTACCAAATAAGGCACGAGAGAGTACAGCTACAGTAGGAATTAAGATAATGAATGGAATAGATCTAAATAAGTTAATAATCTTATCTAAGATCCAGAAAACTGGTTGATTTTCTTTTAAACCATCTTTTCTAGTGACTACTACAATAACTGCTAATAAGATTCCAATAACCACTGAGATTAAACCACTGATTACCAACATTAATAATGTATCAATAATAGCTTGTGGGAAATCTGAAGCAAACTCTATAACGTTTGGAAATAGCTTAGTTACCACGTTTAATCACCTCCACTTTAACTCCCTGTTGTTTTGTGAATTCTAATGCTTTCTTGATATCTACATCTTCACCTGTAAAGATTGTAATAAGTGTACCAATTGGCTGTCCCTGGATAATTTCTACATTCCCAAAGATAATAGAACAATCTACATTGTAATCTCTTGATAATACTGAAATTAATGCAACATCTGTATTAGAACTCTGATACTGTAATTTCACCATCTGTTGGTTTTCATTTAACTGTGTAATACGATGATTGTCTTTGATCAATTCATCAATCTTATTAAGATTGTTTGTAGTAGCGATAAAGTTCTTAGTAATCTGATGCTGTGGATTAGAGAAGATATCAACAATACTGCCCTGTTCTACCACACGGCCATCTTCCATGACTGCCACCTTATCACATACTTCCTTGACTACAGCCATTTCATGAGTAATTAAAATAACTGTTAAGCCAAATTCTTTATTTACTTTCTTAATAAGCTGAAGAATACTTTGTGTTGTCTGAGGGTCTAAAGCACTTGTGGCTTCATCACATAGAAGTACTTTAGGATTGTTAGCAAGCGCTCTTGCGATTGCAACTCTTTGTTTCTGTCCTCCAGATAACTGACTTGGATAAGAATCTTTTCTTTCTACCAAATCGATAAGTTCGAGTAATTCTAAGACTCTCTTTTGAATCTTATCTTTACTCCAGCCTAGATGTTTTAATGGAAAAGCGATATTGTCGTAAATAGTACGACTGTTGTAAAGATTAAAGTGCTGGAAGATCATTCCAATCTTTTCTCTTTCTTTTCTTAAATCTGCATCGGATAGTTTTAATAAATCTTTATCCCCAAATACAACAGCGCCGCTATCAGGTTTTTCTAATAAGTTGATACATCTTACTAATGTAGATTTACCAGCCCCTGAGAAACCAATAATACCGTAGATTTCACCTTCTTCAATATTCAGACTGACATCCTTGACAGCATGGACATCGCCATCTTTAGTCTTAAAAGTCTTTGTAACATGTTCTAAGTGGATCATGTTCTCTCTCCTTCCCTTAAATAAAAAACGTTCTCATCCGTATAATAGGACGAGAACGTATCGTTTCGTGTTACCACCTAAATTCATTATTAAGTCACCTTAATAACCTCTTCGAGTACATGCATACTCTATCGCTGTAACGGGCGCTCCCGTCATGACTTACATTTCAGCCATGCAACTCCAAGACCATCTTCCTATAACTTCCCTTTATTCCTTCTCAGCTAACGGAACTCTCTGTATAAGTTTCATTACAGTACTCTTCTTTTCACTGTCTTTTCTTGATGTGGTTTCATCTTAGCACCACATAAAAAGCACGTCAACACAAAACACGATAATATCTACTGTTTTAGTAGGATTATAGTTTTATAAAATAGAGTACCATAGTTTTAAACTATATCAGTGTGTAAAAAAAGGATCTGTATTTCTACAGACCCTTATCTATAGCATCATGAATAATATCAGCATGATCAAAGGCAAGATCATTCATACCTATATTGATATCACCACATCTTAAATGTGTTTCATCAACAATAGTGAACCATTTTGCTTCTTTGGCATCATCACCAGCTTCTGGATGAATACTATTCTTATCTACATCTGCATAAAATGCGGTAGATACAACCCATCCACGAGGATCTCTTCCCGGCTGACTATAAACACCTACAAGCTTCATAGACACACCTTCTATACCTGTCTCTTCTTTAAGTTCTCTTGAAGCCGTCTTTTCAATCGGTTCATTCTTATTAGCGAAGCCACCAGGCAGTGCCCATTTACCTATATAAGGATGTCCACCACGTTTAACCAATAGAATCTCTGTCACATCAGAATGAGCAAAGATACAAATATCAGCTGTCAGTGAAGGTTTAGGATATTTATCAGGATTATAGCTTTTTAAAAATTCTTCTTCTGTAAGACCGTTCTTATCTCTACACATTAGAAATCAACTTCTGTATCGTAGTAGCAAGCCTTTAATAAGTTTTCCATTTCTTCCTGAGTTGGAATACGTGGGTTAGAACCTGTACATGCATCAGCAATAGCGTTCTTAGCGATTTCTGGTAATCTTTCTAAGAATACATCTTCAGGTACAAATCCAACTTCAGCTGGTAAACCATCAGCACCATAGTGGTTGATACTATGTGGGATATTTAATGCATCATTCATACCTCTTAAGTATTTAATTAATAATGCAACCTTTTCGTCATCATTTTCTCCACCTAAGTGCATGTAGTCAGCAATTACACCATAACGTTTCTTAGCTGTTTCATCTTTAGCGTTATAAGCAATAACCTTTGGTAAGTACATAGCATTAGCTGCACCATGGATAATATGTCCACCCTGGTCTACGAAAGCAGCACCAGTCTTATGAGCCATTGAATGTACGATACCTAATAATGCGTTAGAGAATGCCATACCTGCTAAGCACTGTGCATCATGCATATCATCTCTGCAGCTCATATCACCACTATATGATTTAACTAAGTTAGCCTGGATCATTTCAATTGCATGAATAGCAAGTGGATCAGTATAGTTACAGTTTGCAGTAGATACATAGGCTTCAATTGCATGAGTCATAGCATCCATACCTGTATGAGCAACTAATTTAACTGGCATAGTTTCAGCTAAGTCAGGATCTACGATGGCAACATCTGGAGTGATTTCAAAGTCAGCGATTGGATATTTAATACCTTTATCATAATCAGTAATGATTGAGAAAGCTGTTACTTCAGTTGCAGTACCACTTGTAGATGGGATTGCACAGAAATGAGCTTTCTTTCTTAACTTTGGAATACCAAATACTTTACACATTTCTTCGAATGTGATTTCTGGATATTCATACTTAATCCACATAGCTTTTGCAGCATCAATAGGTGATCCTCCACCCATAGCTACGATCCAGTCAGGCTTGAATTCTTCCATAACTGCAGCACCTTTCATAACTGTAGTTACTGATGGATCTGGTTCGATACCTTCATAGAATTTAACTTCCATACCAGCTTCTTCAAGATATTTAACAGCTCTATCTAGGAAGCCATTTCTCTTCATACTTCCGCCACCTACACAGATAATAGCTTTCTTACCTTCTAAGTTCTTAAGGTTTTCTAAGGCACCTTTGCCATGATATAAATCTCTTGGTAATGTAAATCTCATATTATATTTTCCTCCTATACAATACCTTTGATGACTAACCTTTCATCTAGTGAAAATTTTATCATAAACGCTTACATTAGTCAATGTTACAAAGGTGCTTACAGTTAGAAAAATTCTGATTCCAATGTGATAATGTCTCAATGTATCCAAGTTGATAATGTCCCAATT
>OGYE01000710.1_pt1 | contig 21749 bp, 27 predicted proteins | sample 1576471 | NCBI WGS metagenome assembly OGYE01 (sample SAMEA3541532, study PRJEB24748) | human gut metagenome | biome: human gut; feature: human-associated habitat; material: faeces | place: China | collected 2012
TCTTTCATTTTTACACCACACTTTATATGAAGATGAAAACAACAATAGTATAATTAATTACCTAAATATTTATAACCACCAATTCCTTTTTATGGGTGATGCTTCTATAGATAGAGAAAAAGAATTAATAAACAAATATAATTTCACAAATATTGAATTTTTAAAAATCGGTCACCATGGTTCAAAAACTTCTTCATCAGAATATTTTGTAAAAAAAGTAAAACCAAAATACTCAGTAATATCCGTAGGTTTAAATAATAAATATAACCATCCCTCAAAAGAAACCATCAATAATTTAAGTGATTCAACTATCTATAGAACCGATTACGATGGCACCATCGAAGTAAAAATAAACAAAAAAAAGCTAAAAATTACAAACTATCCCAGTTAAATATTCTAATTTTATTGAATTTTTTATACTCTGTGTGGTATAATCTTTAAGAAGTGAGGTGCAAAGTAATGAAAACTTATAAAAAGAATTTACCTGAAGGAGTAAAAAAACAATTTGCTCTATACAAAGGTGTAAAGGTTAGATTAATCAATAAAAATAAGAAAAAAAATAAATAATTTTAATTTTTATAGAGTTTTTCGACATAATTCGCTATATGTCGTCAAAAGCTCTTTTTTTTTTGACAAAACTTTTTCTATACATCTAGTAACTTTAGTGTTAGTCTAAATGTCGGGAGATGAAATTTTATGAAAAAATTTGTAGTATTATTAGGACTTTTATTCCTATTTATGGAAAGTCCAAAAGCTTACATGTTAAGCGTAGAACAAAACGGGGAAGACTATGTATACAAATATGGTACAACTAAAATCTATAATAGAGTATCTTTTTTACTTAGGATGGATATGAATATTGATTACTCATTCGATAGACAATTAATCAACAACTTAGCAGCATATGGAAGATCAACTGATGTATATGATCAAGTAGTTGTTCAAAAACTAATCTATGAAAATGTTAATAAAGATTATACTGTTAAAGTACTAGATGACTCTAAAAATCCAATTGATACTAGCAAAAAAGAACAAGAAATATTTTCTACTTTGGAAGAATATAAAAAAACACATCCTCTAGATGGTTCAACTTATGAAGCAAACTTCGGTGATGAACTAAAAGTCAAAAATGTAAACTCTGGAGCATATTTTGTCCAAGGATATTCATATTCAAACTATGGTTCAGAATATGTATTTAGTATGAGCAAGAAAAATGGTCAACAAAAGCTTACATTCAAAAACACTATTGATCGTGACAAAAACTATGTTTTATCAAATAATTATGCCTACAATGAATTTGGTGTTTATGTAAATGTTCATGGAAGAACTATTAACTTTGATATTGAACCAAACTCTTCATTTATCTTTAGTGTCTATAACAAATATCGTTATCTATATGATATCACCGTAGATTCCAACAATTTAACTCATTATTTTAAAGAAGAAGACTTAAGACTTGTTGATGTATCTGCTGGATTTTATGAAAAAAATGATGATATTATTATAACCAAAGATGAAACAATTTCCTTAAGACCAAACCTTAGAACAGTTAATGTTCACATCGACACATATATGACTGATTGTCCAAAGCAAAATGAATTAATCAAAACTTATAATGACTTTACAATCTATGACAAAAATAACAACATTGTAGCAAGTTGCAAAGAAGAAAACTGTGGTATTCAATTAAAAATCGGAGAATATTTTATCAAAGATAATGTAAGTAATCTAACTCATTTTAAGTTTTTCGCCGAAGATACAACTGATTACATCTATCGTTTTATCATTAAGGGCATAATTTCTGATAAAGAAATAGTTAAAATCAAACATGATGATGAAGAAGTAGGCTTTAGCAAAGATCAATCAATCAACTGGTTTGATGAAGTAAATGATTACAAGTATTTAGATATCTATTTTATAGATGAAGTAAAAAGAATATATCTAAGTGATTATAAAAATTATTTGACTATAACAGATTTAGGTTTGTTTTATAAAATACCTGAAAATGAACCTATCAAAGATGATGATAAAACTAACACAAAAGATGAAGAACAAAAAAGTGATATCACCAAAGATAATCTAACTAAAAATAATGAAAATACAACCAATAGCGAAAAGAACAATGAAAACACGACCGAAGATAACACAATCAGCATTCCAAACACTGGACTAGAAAAAGAAGAATTAGTGTACAAAAAAGAAGAATATGAAAAAGATTTTAATAATAATTCTAACGATTATCCTATGTAGTGGATGTAAATCTACCCCACAAGCAACTATTGAAAGCTCCACCATTAATTATAACAATGAATTTAATACCTACTATGGATACTTAACAATTCCTAAAATAAAAATGCATCAAGGTTTCTACAACACTACCAACAAATTAAATGATGTAAGTAAAAACATCGAGTTAATTAACACAGGTATTAAAAATACATATCTCTTCGCTGCTCACTCCGGGGTAGGCAACATAGCATATTTTAATGACCTAAGATACCTCAAAACTGGTGATGAAATAAAACTAGAACTAAAAAACATCACTTATATATATAAGGTTGTTGAAATCAAAAAAGAACCCAAAACAGGTAAAATAACTATTCCAAATAAAGAGAACCAAATTATTCTCACAACGTGTGACCAAATAGAAAAAGGAAAACAATTAATCATCATAGCTTCCCTCATTGACACAAAAAATCCTTCCAATAATTAAAAATTAAAACTTAAACATAAATATGTTCTAAAAAGCTATGCATTTAGTTAAAAATTTGATATAATTATTCAGTGAAGGAGGCTATATTTATGGCAAAAACACGAAGTGAACTAAGAGAAAAAATTATGATAATATTATATCAAATTGACATTTTCGAGGAAAGAAACGTCCCGTTTAATGTCGAAGAAGTAATTCACGAAAATCTAAAAGTTGAAAATGAATTTGTAAAAGATCTAGTATATGGCGTAATAACTTATAAATCTGAACTTGACCAAATAGCAAATAGCAAAATCAAAGATTGGACAATAGATAGAATAGATAAAACTGGTGCAGCCATCCTTCGAATGGGATTATATGAACTAAAATACATGGATACACCAGAAGTAGTAGTTATCAACGAAGCAATAGAATTATCAAAAAAATATTGTGACGATTCAGTAAGAAAAATAATAAACGCAGTGTTGGATAAATATATAAAAGAGTAAAAAATGAAATTAGATGAAAAGACATTAATCAAATTACCTGACTACGAACACGAATTTATCACTATCGAAGGAAAGTCCTACTTCTGCAAAAGAGCCATAGATGAAGGCCTTGAACTTGTTGGTAACAGACTTGCAAACAAAATGGGCATCCTCAGCAGCAAAGATTATCTAGTTAAAACACCCGACGGCTTATTTTACCTAAGTTACAATTTTAACAATGATGCAAAATTTATTAGTGCAGCAAAACTAGGAATAAAACTATCAAATCTTTATAGTGCCTGGGATCGTTTAGAAAATCTTTACCCAACTGAAGTAGAAAAATTAATGCAACAATTAGTGAAAGTGTTCCTATTTGATATATTCTTAATGTATGGAGATAGACACCTTGGTAATTACGGAATATTAGAAAATATCAATCAACGAGATATCGCAATTTTAGATAACGACCTAATATTTAGTGACACTGAGTACGTACGATTAAAACCAAAATACAATGCTGAAGATAAGCTGCGTACATATTCAAACACCGGTGTATCTCACAAAAAATCATCATTCAGTATCTTACATAATATGGAAAATTTGGAATATTTCATAGCAACAACAAGTAAGGAATTTTACCCAATAATCCAAGAGTTCTATAATGTGCTTACCCCGGACCTAATTTATGAGGTAATAAAACAAATTGAACACGAAGAGAACATCAAATTCTACGAACTAGAATACATGATGATGTTATATAATGAAAACTACAAAGGTATAACAAACCTATTAAAAATGAGAGGTATAATTAATGGAGAGAGAATATTTAAAGATAAGTGATTTAAATAATTATATAAAAAGAGTACTAGATGAAGATGTATTTTTAAACAAAGTCTACCTAAAAGGTGAAATCAGCAATTTTAAAAATCACACCCGCGGGCACCTATATTTTACTTTAAAGGATGATTTATCTAGATTAAATGCTGTTATGTTCTATGGCAATGCATCAAAACTAACATTTACCCCGGAAGATGGAATGAATGTCTTAGTTGAAGGAAGAATCAGTGCATATCCCGCAAGTGGCAGCTACCAAATTTATGTTGATAAAATGGAACCAGATGGTCTTGGTGCTTTATATATTGAATACGAAAAACTAAAGAAAAAACTAGCAAGTGAAGGTTTATTTGACAATAACCACAAAAAAGCAATCCCAAAATTTCCAGAAAAAATTGGTGTAGTAACAGCATCAACCGGTGCAGCAGTAAAAGATATAATGAGTACAATCAAAAGAAGATACCCAATATGTGAAGCAATACTTTTCCCATGCCTTGTTCAAGGTACTTACGCATCAAACGACATAGTAAGGCAAATAAAAAGAGCAGATGAATTCGGAGTTGATACAATAATTGTTGGACGCGGCGGAGGTTCAATCGAAGATCTCTGGGCTTTCAATGAAGAAAATGTTGCTCATGCAATTTATGAATGTAAAACTCCAATAATAAGTGCAGTTGGCCACGAAATCGACTGGACAATCGCTGATTTTGTTGCTGACCTTCGAGCACCAACCCCAACCGGAGCAGCAGAAATGGCAGTTCCAACCATTGTTGATGTAAACACAATCTTAAATAATTATAAAATAAGGTTAAATAAAAACATTAAAAACATGGTAAACACTAAATTCATCAAATGGAGAAGTCTAAAAAACAGTTTCATTCTAAAGAACCCAATGACAATGTATGAAATGAAAGAACAAAAACTAGACACCCTATTAGAATATTTAAACAAAGACATCAAAACAATTTTACAAAATAATGAAATAAAACTAAATAATTTAAAAATGTCTTACGTATTGCAAAATCCAATGAGTCTAATAGACAAAAAGAAAAATGATTACACATTATTAATAAACACATTGAAGTTAGTAAACCCACTTGGTATTTTAGAAAAAGGTTACTCATTAACAACAGTAAATGACAAAGTTGTTAAATCAAATAAAGATGTAAATATCGACGATATAATTAATGTTAAACTACATGATGGTGCAATAAAAGCCAAAGTTGTAGAAAAGTAACAATGGCAAAATGTAAAACAAAATTGTAAAGAAAATAACACAACCAATAACCATTTTGTCGGCTTCGACAAAATGGTGAAAACACTGGGCCCAAAGCACAGTTTTGAACAATAGTTCTAAAATTGATAGAGTTCTAAAAAGTGTCAAGTAAAATAAAGAATATTGTAAATATAATTTAAAGGGGGAGATAAAATGAATGGAATAATATTAAATAACAGTATTTTTGAAAATATAAAACATAGAATATAAAGAATGGCATAAATTCAATAATGTAATAAGTGATGCAATTATAGCTTGTAAGAGTAGTGGTTATGAAGTAGAAGACCATTTTTCCCAAGTGGGAAAAATGGTTGACATTGGATTAAAAACTTCTAGGAATATCACAGATTACAAACTATCACGTTATGCATGTTACCTAATTACCCAAAACGGAGATGCAAGAAAAAAAGCTATTGCTCTTGCTCAAACGTACTTCGCGGTTCAAACCAGAAAAATGGAAATTACCGAAAAAGAATATTCTAGTTTAACTGAAGATGAAAAAAGATTTTATCAAAGAAATCTTACTAAAAAAGGTAATTATTTTTGAACCAAGCAGCCAAGGAAACTGGAGTAAAAAACTTTGATAAGTTTCATAACTCAGGTTACAAAGGATTATACAATGGTGAAACCGCAAATGATATAGCAAAAAGAAAAGAAAAATAGATTAATTGAAAATAAATAAATGGAGGTTTTATGGAAGAATTAAAATTAGTTGCACCATCATTAGATGACAAAGAAAGTGCACTATCAATGCTTGAAGAAATTAAAAAAATAGATGCAGGACTCCCATGGCAATATTCAGGCCTTGCTAATTTAGAAGAATCATCATCATATGAAGAATGGATACAAGAAAAGGAAAATGAAAAAAGTGGAATAAACTTAAGAGAAGGATTCGTCCCGGCAACAACATTATTTTTAAAAAGATTAAGTGATAACAAAATATGTGGCAGTATTAGCATTAGACACGAACTAAATGAATTTTTACTTAATTTTGGTGGACATATCGGATACTCAGTAACTCCAAGTGAACGTGGCAAAGGTTATGGCAAACTTCAATTAAAAAAAGCTATTGAAGAAGCTAAAAAACTAAACATAACCTCATGTCTTATCACCGCAGATGTTGAAAATATTGCAAGTAATAAAACAATTTTATCCCAAGGTGGAGTTTTAGAAAACACAGTAATGTGGAAAAACGACTCCCTAAACAGATACTGGATAAAACTATAATATTGTTAAAACTAAAAAAATAATGTATAATAAGAAACAAAGGAAGGAAGAAAAAATGGAAAAAACTAAAAATTTTGAAGAATCTTTACAAGAATTAGAATCAATTGTTAAAGAATTAGAAAGTGGCAACGTAAACTTAGATGATGCCATAAATAAATACACAGAAGCAATGAAACTAGCAAAATATTGTGGTGAAAAACTAAACGATGCCACAAAAAAGGTTAATAAAATATTAACTGAAAACAATGAACTAAAAGAATTTAATGCAGAGTAGGTGTTTTTATGGAAGTAAAAGATATAACAAATCGTGATGTGGACTTTGCAAAATGGTACACAGACGTATGCAAAAAAGCAGATTTAGTAGACTACACAAACGTAAAGGGAAGTATGATAATTAGACCACTAGGTTATGCAATCTGGGAAGAAATTCAAAAAATACTAGATAAAAAAATCAAAGAAACTGGACATGAAAACGTTCAAATGCCTATGTTTATCCCAGAATCTCTTTTAAATGTTGAAAAAGAACACGTTAAAGGTTTCGCACCAGAAGTTGCTTGGGTTACTTATGGTGGCAGTGAAAAACTTGAAGAAAGAATGTGTGTAAGACCAACAAGTGAAGTATTATTCTGCGAACACTACAAAAAAATAATCAATACATATCGTGACCTACCAATTCTATATAATCAATGGTGCACAATAGTAAGATGGGAAAAAACAACTAGACCATTTTTAAGAAGCCGTGAAATTTTATGGCAAGAAGGTCACACAATGCACAGAACTGCCGAAGAAGCAAAAGAAGAAACTTTAAAAATGTTTGATGTCTACAAAGACTTACAAGTAAATTATTTGGCACTACCAGTAATCACTGGAAAGAAAACTGAAAAAGAAAAATTTGCTGGTGCTGAAGAAACATACACTCTTGAAGCAATGATGTATAATGGATATGCTCTTCAAAATGGAACAAGTCATTATTTCGGAAAACATTTCGCTGAAGCTTTTGGTATCAAATTTGCTGATAAGGATAATACTTTAAAAACTCCATACCAAACAAGCTGGGGTGTAACAACAAGAATGATCGGAGCAATAATTATGACTCACGGAGATGATCACGGATTAGTATTACCTCCAAGAATTGCACCATTTAAAACAATAATTATCCCAATCGGGGATGTTTCAGAAAAACTTGAAGAATTAAAACAAAATTTAAAAGAAAATGACATAACATTCAAAGTTGATGATCGTGATAAAACACCAGGATTTAGATTTGCAGACGCAGAAGTAAAAGGATACCCAATTAGAATTGAACTAGGTAAAAGAGATTTAGAAAACAACATAGTAACCCTAGTAAGAAGGGATACTTTAGAAAAAATTCAAGTAACTTTCGAAGAAATCATTCCAAAAGTTAAAGAATTACTTGAAACGATTCAAAAAGATATGTTAAAAAGAGCGACAATTCGTCGTGATAGCATGATATACGAAGCAAATAATTACGATGAACTAAGAGAAATAGCAACAACAAAAGATGGTGGATTTACAAAAATCAATTGGTGCGGAAACGTTGAATGTGAAAACAAAATTAAAGATGACTTTGGTATTAAATCAAGATGCTTAATTGAAAATGAAGAAGTAACAGGCCCATGCACAGTATGTGGTAAAGAAGCAAAAACAAGATTATATATCGGAAGACAATATTAAATATAATGATTAAGTCATATGCTAAACATATGGCTTTTTCTAATTATTAGTGTTATAATATGTTTATCAAAAAAGGAGAAGTATCATGGAAAATAATGAAAAACAAAATAAAAATAAAAATTACATAATAATGTCTATATGCATAGTTTTAGCTGTAGTATTCGGGGTATTACTTGGGTTAGTTTACTCAAACAAAGACGTAATATTTAAAAATAATAAAGAAACTGAAGTACAAAATAACAATAATAATAACAATAATGAATCAAATAATGGTTTTGAAAAGCCAAAAGAAAATAAAAGAGATGTAACAACTAAAGAAGAAACACTCCAAAATAAAAATGTAACTTACAGCACCAAAGATAATCTAGTAATTGATGAATTAAACACCACAATCGATACGATAAATAAAGAAAAAAGAGGAACAAGTTTTACTGAAAGTGCTAAAAGTACATTTATAACTCTAGTTGATTTCATCTTTTATGATGGCACAATCAAGGGAGTAACATTCGATGAACTAACAGAATCAGGAAAGCAAAAGGTTTTAGAACTTACTAGTAAAATTGATAATTCTCTCGAAAAAAAATCACCAGGTTACAAAGATAAAATCAGTGATACAGCAGGTAAAGTACTTAACAAAGCCAGTGAAATAATCAAAGATAATGCAACTAACATGGATAATTTTGCAAAGGAAAGCCTTGGTGAAGAAAATTATCAAGCATTAATTGATGCATCTCAAAAATTTAAAGAAAAAAGTAAAGATGCTCTAAACTTTGTCCAAGACAGTGGAAGTAAAATACTAAATAGTACCAAAGACAAACTAGATAAATGGTATAAAAATTTTAAAAACAATAACTAATACAGCTTATTGTTTTTCTTTTGCTATGATGTTATAATTAATTTGTAATATATAAGGAGAAAAAATGAAAAATATTCTAAAAACAATAATTATAGTTGTATTAATCTACGCAACATTCATTCTAATTGAATCAATGCGACTTGAAAATGATCACACCAGAGAACCACTAATCACCTTAAAAAAGGAAGAAATAAAGCAAGATGCAGAACTTGAAACAGATTACATAAGCCTAGGTTTTACCTTAAAAAAGTATACATATAATGATATTCCAATGCGTGGTTCATTTGTATTATTTGATACATTTACAATTTGGGAGTGGGTACAATGATAAAAAATGTAACAATAATAGGTGGGGGAGTTCTTGGAAGTCAAATTGCATTTCAAACAGCCTTCACGGGACATAGAACCACAATCTATTTAAGAACAAAAGAAAGCATCAAAAGAACAAAAATAAAACTTGAAAATATTAAAAATTCATATATCGACGCAATAAAAACAATGAAGAATGAAGTAAATATAAATACTTGGTCTCTAGGTATTGCTGATTTTGATAATTTCAATTATAAGAAAACATTAAAAAAAATCAATGAAACAATAGATAACATAAAGTTAGAAATGGATTTAAACAAATCTCTAAAAGATGCTGATTTAGTAATTGAATCTATGACCGAAGACTTTAATGCTAAAAAAGAAATCTATCAAAAAATTGCAGATATTATGGATGAAAAAACAATTCTTGTAACAAATTCATCAACATTCTTACCAAGTAAATTTGCAAAATACACAAAAAGAAGTGATAAGTATTTAGCACTTCACTTTGCCAATTCAATCTGGAAAAATAACACCGCAGAAGTCATGAAAATATCAAAAACAAGTGATGAATCGTTTAATGAAGTAATAAACTTTGCTAAAGACATCAGAATGATACCATTACCATTAAAAAAAGAAAAATCAGGTTACTTACTAAATTCAATGTTAATCCCATTATTATTTTCAGCTCTAGATTTATTAGTAAATGATATCAGTGATGTAAAAAGTATCGATACTGCATGGAAAAAGGGAACAGGTTCCCCAAAAGGACCATTTGAAATAATAGACACAGTAGGATTAAAAACAGCATATGATATAGTTTCGATTTATGCAAAAATTCCAAGTTTCCTTGCTCCATATAATTTTAAAAAAATAAAAAAACTTTTAAAAGAATACCTGGATGAAGGCAAAACAGGAAAAATAGGTAAAGAAGGATTCTATAAATATGACTTATAGATGGATTTATACACCCGCTAAAGAATTTTCTAAAATAATATTAGAAAGTGATGGAGAATATTTAACTAAATTAGTATTTAATAACAGTAAAGATATAAATAAATTATCAAAAGATGCAAAAAAAGAATATATCAAAGTTTTTATTGATACTTGCAAATGGTTAGACGAGTATTTCAAAGGAAATAACCCACCAATCACAATTAAATATAAAGTAGAAAATGTTACTGAATTTACTAAAAAAGTAATAGATTGCATCAAAGAAATACCTTATGGAAAAACGATAACATACAAGGATATTGCAACTAAACTAAACTGCAAGTCGTATCAAGCAATTGGTTCTGCTGTAGGTAAAAATCCAATTTGTATCATAATTCCATGTCACCGAGTACTTGGCAAAAATAATAACGGTGGATTCAGTGGAGGTATAAATAACAAGATAAATTTATTAAAAAAAGAAAAAATTAAAATAGATTTTAAAACTAAAAATATTTAACAAACACAAAAATATACACATAAAACGTAAAACAATGAAAGTAAAGCGATGTAAAATATACATAATTTTACATTGTTTTTTTAAATGCTCTAAAAAAATTTTTTCCCATACTTCTGGGAAGAAACACAAATTTTGCGAAAAAATTTTCAAAATTTATCAAAAAAAAGGAAATATATATAGTGAAGGGAGAAAAAATAAATGAAAATAATTAGACAAAGAGATGAAGCAGATTGCGGAGTATGTGCTCTTGCATCAATTATTGAACATTACAACGGTTATGTTCCATTAGAAAAAATTCGTCTGGATGCCAAAACAGATAGCAAAGGAACAAGTGCCTTAAATCTAGTGTTAGCATCTCAAAAATACGGATTTGAATCAGTCGGAGTAAAATTAAAAAATATCTATGACATAACCAAACTACCAGCCATTGCTCACTTAAGTTTCAAAAATGGATTAGAACATTATGTAGTAATTGAAAAAATAGCTAAAGACAAAATTACATTAATGGATCCAGCGAAAGGAAAGGTGATTGAAAGTCTTGCAAAATTTAATGAAGCATGGTCAAAAGTAGTACTATTATTTTATCCTAAAACAAATATCACTGTTTTAAAAGAAAATGTGACAATATTTAAAATATATCAAACTATACTAACTAAGGAAAAAACTATTATAAAAACAATACTTATGACAAGTTTTCTTCTTAGTATATTTACTTTACTTCTTTCATATTACAACAAAATATTGTCATCATTCGTAAATAGTGGATACACCAAAGATTACATTAAAGTAATAGTTATAATATTTGCAAGTATTACACTTCTAAAAATCTCCTTATCATATTTTAGAAAATATTTAGAAAATCATCTAAATAAAAATATTGATTGTTATATCATTTCTGACTTTATTAATCATTTATATCATCTCCCTTTAAATGTTATATCTTCAAGAAAACCGGGTGAAATAGTTTCCAGAATTAATGAATTATCAACTATCAAAGAGTTTATTGTTGATCTATTTTTACTATTTACGCTAGACATATTAGTTGCTATTTTAATAACCCCATTATTATTTAAAATAAATAAAACTCTCTTCATAATATTACTTATTGAATTAATACTATATCTTATAACCAATTTAATAACCACAAAAGTTATCTACAAAAAAGTTTATCAAAATATAACCTATAATTCGGAATTCTCTAGCATTTTGCTAGATGACATATCAACATTCAATAGTATCAAAAATCTCTCCCTTGTAAATAACCATCTAAAGGTGGTGGAAAAATCTCTAACAAATTATTTATATGATACATTCAAACTAAATAATTTTCTAAACAAGGACTATATCATAAAATATACTATCGATGAGGTAAGCTTGTTTCTAATAATCACTCTGGGTTTTTATTATCTAGCCAAAGGTTCCATAGATTTAATAGACATGGTTACTTTTACAAATATAATGTATCTATTTATAACCCCTTTCAAAAACATAGTTAATATTTTAATAAAATATAACTATATCAAGGCAACTATTTCTAAAATCAATGACTTTTTAAGCATAGAAAAAGAACCAACCGGTGTATTACAAGAAATATATGGTTATGAAATAGTAATAAAAAATTTATCATATTCTTACAACAAATATCAAAAAATATTTAAATCCATTTCATTCAAGATAAAAGAGGGCTCATTTGTTTTACTAAAAGGACCAAGTGGATGTGGTAAATCAACAATATGTAATATCTTAACAAAAAATCTCACAGATTACGAAGGCTCCATCTCAATTGGAACAATTAACATCAAAGATTTAAGTTTAAAAACAATAAATAGTAACATAACATATGTAAACCAGCATGAAAAAATATTCAAAGGCACAATCAAAGAAAACATTGTTTTAGATAACGATATATCAGAAGTTGAATTTGAATATTTATGCTACTTATGTAAATTAGATAAAATAATCATTAATAAACCTTTAAGGTATAACACATTCATTAATGATGATGAAAAAAATATCTCCGGCGGTGAAAAGCAACGAATCATCTTAGCCAGAGCACTTTTAAAAGAAACAAATATCTTAATACTTGATGAAGCACTAAGTGAAATAGATTTAAAAACTGAAATTTCTATTTTGAAAAACATTAGAAAGGTCTACCCAGAAAAAACAATAATTTATGTATCTCACAAGAAATACCCTAAAATATTTTCAGATACGATAGACCTAAAGGAAGTATTATGACATACCTAGATTTAATAAATATCAAATATCATAAAAACAAATTCTTAATTTTGGTATCACTTATTATTTTATCATTAATAATCTACACCCTGAATCTCTCTATGTTCGATACATATGAAACATTCGCATATTATTCGAAAAATTCGTTGGTGGTAAAAATAAATATAGAGATTCCTGATACAATAAACACCCTCGAATATATCAAAATAGGCAAGAAGTTACATAAAGCAACAATGACAGATGCCTTGGATGTGGAATTTGATCAAGTAAATTTAATAAGTTATCAAACAGCATATTTCAAAATAGATGGAGTATACAAAGAAAATCAAGTATTCAAAATCAAAATATTATATAACAAAGAAAAAATTTATAAAAAACTAAAGAAATTATTATTATCATAAGAAGGAGGTATATATGGAAATATTAAATAATGAAAAACTATCAAAAATAAACGGAGGAAGCACAATGATCTGGTTTGCAATCGGGGCACTAGCAACATTTATAATCGGAGCAATATCTGGTTACATAAATCCAGTGAAGTGTAATGGAAGTTCAAAATGATTATAGAGTATCAAGAATTATCAAAAATATGTGGAGGCACAAGCATCACTGCAACATTTTTAAGTTCGTTCGCAAGAATGATAGAAAGTATTTATGATGTTGGTAACAATTTAGGTTCTTCAATAAGAAGAATTGTAGAAAAAAGAATGTGTAGTTATTAAAAATTAAGTAGGGTTGGCCTAATCCGAAACTGGTCTGTGGAGGGGCAAAGTACCCGTTGAAACAGAAAAATTTCTTGTTTTATCGAAAAAATATGATAAAAATCGCTAAATAAACGCAAAAAAATGTTGCAACCGCCAAAAGTAGATGTTATAATAGTTAATGAAATCAAGAAGGGAGGGAATGAAATTGACAAAAGTGGTTGTACAAAATGGTAATGTTGATTTAGCTTTAAAGAAATTCAAGGCTAAGGTTGCACGAAGTGGTGTCCCTTCTGAACTTAAAAAAAGAAAACACTATGAAAAACCTGGTGTAAGAAGAAGAAATGAAATCAAAGAAGGAATTAAGAACTCACATAAAAGAAATAGAGGATAATTATGTACGAAAAGATTAACGAAGATTTAAAAGTTGCCATGAAGGAAAAAGATACCTTTAAACTTTCTGTATTAAGAATGCTAAAGAGTGCTTTACAACTAGAACAAATTTCTAAAAAACATGAGCTTGATGATAATGAAGTCTCAGCTGTTTTAAAAAAACAAGTCAAAATAAGAAAAGATTCTCTAGCAGAATACGAAAAGTATGGCAAAACTGATTCAGTTAAACAACTTGAAGATGAAATTGAAATTTTATCTAATTACTTACCAGAAGAACTAGATACAAAATCTGTAGAAGCTTTAGTGGATGAAGCAATCAATGAAGTAAATCCAACAAGCATGAAAGAAATGGGACTAGTAATGAAAAAAATAAATGAATTACTAGTAGGTAAAAATGCAGACATGAGTTTAGTAAGTAAACTAGTTAAAGAAAAAATAATGCAAAGATAGCACATCAATTTGTGCTATTTTTTATATAAAAAATTTTAAGTATTCCAATCACTAAGATTAATATAATAACAAATCCTACCAACACCCATGGATAATAATTATAAAGAATCATCATATTATAATAATTATTAGCAAAGATTTTATATACCCCAAATAACACTAAAAAACTAATTCCAAAAGTAATAAAATTATTTTTACTTTTTAACCCACTTTTCAATTTATTAATAAATATTGATAAAGCAATAAATAAATCAAAAAACCAATTAATACATATAAAATTTTCAATATTTTCAATAAACCTAAAAAATTTAATTCTTCTTAAAATTGTATATTCTGGATAACTATAAACATTAACCATATCTCCCAAAATCAAGGTAATAGTTATAATTATAATCATATTAGTAATATTTCCAATTAAATAATATTTAAAACTTTCTTTAAAACTTATATCTTCATCAATTAAAACAAAACAAGGTGAAATTGATAAAACTGCATAAAGTAAACTTCCTTTAAAAATATTCATCTTACCTGTATCTAAAATGGGTAAGATATTCCTAATATCGAATTCATTTGAGAGCAACAAAGTTTTAATAAAAATAATAACTAAACTGACAATAAAAAGCACAAACGCTACATGATAAATTTCTTTCATATTTTTGCTTCCTAAATACCAAGCCAAAAGCAAAAAAGGAAAACACGCTATAATCGCCGGAGTAAATGGTAAAAAATATGAAAATAAAAAAGAAGAAAGAATAACAAATAAAATCGTAATATTAAATAAAATAAACGCTACATATAAAAATCTAAAAAGTATATTAATTACATTATTCTTTTTTAAAATATCATTTAAATTTTTATTAAACCTTAACTTACATAAAATATAAAGAATTCCACTTCCAAGCAAAAATCCTAAAAATGCTGCTATAAACATATCAGTTTTACAAAAATCAGCAATTCTTGCAAAACCAGCCCCCAAAAAAAGAAAATGACACATAAAATAAATAAATAAATTACTATTACTTTTCATAAATTAAACCTTTCTTATTTAAATTAAATTTAACATCAGTATCAATATCTAAGTACTTCCAATAGTTTTCATCTTTAATTCTTTTATCATTGTAATAACCCAAAGATAATCCCAACAAATCGCTATTATTATCTTGCATCTTTTTAATAAATTCATATATTTTATCATTTATTAATTTGCTAAAATCACTATTTATTTTATCTAAAACATCAATATTTCTAATATCAAGATCCGGGTCATTATCAATAATTCTTCCCATTAAACTTCCCTCAACTTTAATTTTTCCTTTCTTTATGCCAACATTTACCTTTCCATCATTCATAGCAACTGTAAAACTTTTTCCATTATACTCTATAAAATAGGTTGGTCTATCAAAATCATTATTCAATATATTATAAATCTTAGCATCTTCATTACTAAATAAACTTTTATATTTATACCCATCAAAAACAATTAATCCATCTACATAAAAATTTTTATCTTTTAAGGAAACGTTAGAAAAACAAGCATCCAAACCAAAATTAAGACTATCTTTAACCACCTGATCAAATTCTTTTAAAACATTACTGTTCGAAGAATAATTCATATTTTCAAGCATCAAAATTATGGCATTACTTGCAATTTTTTCAAAATTATTCGTATTACTAAGTATTTCCTCCGGAGAATTTTTTATACTACCCACAACATAAAAATTTTCTCTAAAATAAATGTTTCTTAAAAATAAATCAAATATATTTTCAAACTTTTCTTCCATTAAACTCTTGCTTAAAATCATTAATTTTACATGACTAAAATTGGTGCCCTTAGTTATTTTATCGGATGCATCTTCAATAGCTTCAGTTAAAGTTTTAGCTGTACCATTTTTAGTATATGTTGTAACACTAGCTGAACCTTTATCTTGTTTATCATTTAAAACTTCTAAAGTAACCATATACTCATCATCTTTATAATCAATACCAATTGCACTAATTATCGCAAGATCATTAATCTCTTTATAATCATAACACCCTCCAAGTAGTAAGGCTACCCCAATCAATATAAAAATCTTTTTCATTTTTTCACCTTCATTTTAGTTAAATTTTTCTTTGTAAATAAACTACTTCTTTTATTATTTTTTAAAACACCTTCTTTTAAAACAGATTCAAAAAAATATTCTTTATTAAATGGTGAAATTGGTGCAAAATAATTTCTATTCATCGAATAGGTAGATGTTGAATAAATCAAAAAGTAAAATAAACCAAGTGTTACACCATATAACCCAAATAATCCTGCTAACACAATAAAAATAATTCTAAAATACCTAAGTGCATTATTAAGTTCAATATTTGTAAAAGTTAAACTTGATATAAAAGTAATAGAAATTACAATTATTGTAATCGGAGATGCTATACCTGCAGAAACAGATGCCTCGCCTAATACAATTGCACCTAAAATAGAGATTGCTGAACCATAACTAGATGGAAACCTTAAATCACTTTCTCTTAAAATTTCACACACAAAAAGCATAATCAATGTCTCAATAATTGTGGGAAACGGAACACCACCACGTTCTATTGCAAAATTAATAAGTAAACTAGTTGGTATAGTCTCCTGATTATAATTCATCACAGCGATATATATAGCTGGTGCCATCATTGAAATCAAAAAAGCTGTAAATCTCAAAATTTTTATAAAATTAACATTCTTACTTTTATTATAATTATCAATTCCTGGATTAATAAAATCAATGAAAAAAGCAGGAAGTATAATAACACTTGAAGTCGTATCAACCACAATTGCAACTTTTCCCTCTAACAAACACTTTGCAACAATATCAGGTCTTTCAGTTTCCATAAATGTCGGATAAATACTACTATTTTCTCCAGTTAACAAAAATCCAACCGTCGATGAATCAACAACACCATCTATATCAATTATATTAAGTTTATCTATAATTTTTTTTACCATTTCTAAATCAGCAACATCATCAAAATACATAATACTTATATTAGTTAAACTCTTTCTTCCTAAATATAAATTTTCAATTTTTAATTTGCTAGACTTAAGTCTTCTTTTAATTAAGCCTATATTTATTTGAATATTTTCAACAAAAGCATCCTTCGGTCCATTAATTGATGATTCAACTTTAGCTTCCGTAATACTTCTATTTATATCAGCTCTACATTCAACCCCAAAAAGACAATTCCCCATAATTACTATGGCAAAGCCATTAGTCAAATAAAACTCACACAAATCAATATTACTTATTTTCTTAACATTCGCACCAGCCACATACGAAGCAATATTCTTTTTGTTTACTTCATTTTTCTTTAAAATAAATTCTTTTAAAATATATTCATTAACTTTATCACTACTAGTAACAGTTTCTAAATACACAACATAAATTTTGCTAAAAAAATTAACATCTATAACTTTAACAACCAAATCCGGAGACTTACTAAACATAATTTTTATACGATTAACTATTTTATTCAAAACTTTCACCACTATTAATATTTACCAAACCACTACTTTTATGCTAAAATATTAATGTGATGTATATGGAAAAAGAAATATTAAAATTAGATGACTTTGGTAGAGGTATAACTTATGTAGATAACGTAGTTACATTTGTAAAAAACACCATACCAAAAGATATAATAGATTTAAAAATAACTAAATCTCACAAAAGATATAATGAAGGAATACCTACAAAAATAATAAAACCTTCACCCTTACGTATAAAACCATTCTGCCCATATTTTTCTAAATGCGGGGGATGTACTCTTCAAAACTTAAGCTATGAAGAAACATTAAAATACAAAAAAGAAAAGGTAATAAATTATTTTGCTAAAAACAAGATAGAGATAAACCCAATTACAATACCAAATGACACTAAAACTTTTTATAGAAACAAAATATCTCTAAAAGTAGAAAACTTCAAAATAGGTTTTTACGAAGAACAAACCCACAACATAATAAGTATTGATGCTTGCATGATTACAAATGAAATAATAAACAAAACAATACCCCTAATAAAGACATTCAATATCATAAATGGTGATGTAACAATTCGTTGTAATTCCAAAGATGATGTTCTAATAATCATTAACACTAAAGATAAATTAACTATAAACAAATCTTTATTAAATGATAAAATCAATATCGTTTTAAATAATAAAAAAATATATAACAATGACTACTTATTAGAAACTGTAAATGATATCACATATAAAATATCATATGACTCATTCTTTCAAGTAAATATTAATACTGCCAGTAAATTATTTAAAATAATCGAAGATAATACAAAAAATGATGATATCGTTCTAGATCTTTACGGTGGAGTGGGTACCCTTGGTTTAAGTGCATCAAAAAAAACAAAAGAAGTTCTATCCGTAGAAATAGTGCCAAATGCAACAGAAAATGGTAAATATAATGCTAAACTTAATAATATAACAAACACTAAATTTATTACAAGTGATGCATCAAACGTCAAAAATAATTTAAACTTTAATTTTAATAAATTAATTTTAGATCCACCAAGAAGTGGCTTAACTACTGATGTAATAAATTTAATCAAAGAACATAATCCAAAAGAAATAATCTATGTTTCATGTGATTACCATACTCAGGTAAGAGATATCAAAAAATTAGAAAAATATAAAATAACAAAATCATATATCATTGATATGTTCTCATACACATATCACGTTGAAACTGTTTTAATATTAAAACAAGAAAAAATTATGGAAAAAAACTGAAATTTATGATAGACTATTAATGATAGAAAGAAGGTATCAAAAATGATTTATCCAAGATTTATTAAAAAAGGTGATATTATCGGAGTACCAGCACCATCAAATGGAGCAAATGATGAATTGAAGGTTAAACGTTTTAAAAATGCATTTAAAAATTTAGAAAATTTAGGATATAATATAAAACTTTCAAAAAATATAAATAACTCAGTATATGCAAGAAGTGCAAATGAATTGATGCGTGCAAACGAAATAAATGAAATGTTTAAAGATAAAGATATTGATTTCATACTTTGTGCAACGGGTGGGGAATTTTTAGTGGAAATTCTTCCGTATATTGATTTTGAACTAATTAAGAATCATCCAAAATTTATAGCAGGCTTTTCGGATCCAACCGGACTATTATATTCAATTACAACAAAGTGTGATATAGCAACTATATACGGAAAAAACTTTTCATCATTTGGTGCTGAAACTTACCATCAAAGTGAAAAAGATTTTTTAGAAATCATTAAAGGAAATCTTATAATCGAGTCAAGTTACGATAAATATGAAGAAGAAAGATTAGAAAGTATAACTGGTTATGAATCATATAATTTAAATGCCAAAACTGAAATTAAAACAATAAATTGTAAAGAAGTAAATGCTAAAGGTAGAATAATCGGCGGATGTTTTGATTTAATAACAGAAATAGCAGGAACAAAATATGATGGTATAAATGAATTTAACGAAAAATATCAAAGTGATGGAATAATATGGTATTTTGATAATTGCGAGGAATCGCTCGAAAACGTAATAAGACATTTATGGAAGTTAAATGAACTAGGTTACTTTAAATATGCAAAGGCTATAATATTTGGAAGATTTGGTGTTGTTACATCAAATTTAGGTTTAACTATAAAAGAAGCATTAAACCAAAGTATAATTACAAAATTAAATATTCCAATAATATATGATGCAAACATTTCTCACAAAGGTCCATGTCTAAACATAATTAATGGAAGCATAGCAGCAATCAATTTTAAAGATAACAAAGGAACAATAAAATTTGAAATAAAATAGGAAGGTATTACTTATGACAGAAGAACAAAGAAAAGAAATAGTAAAAAGAATAAATAAAGATAAAAATAAAATAGCATACAGGTCTATATTAGAACAAATGCTACAAGAACAAGAACAAAAAACTGAAGTTAAAAAATATCTCTCACTTCAAAAAAAATATCAAGAGTTACTTAAAGAACAACAATTTTTTGACAATTCTGAAAAGAAAATAATAGATTTAGAATTTATCTGGGCACTTGAAGAAAATGCAGATAAAAAAATCGCATGCAATCATGAGATTTGGCTCTATAACAAATCTTATTATATTAGCATAGACCAATGGGGAGAAAATTATCTTCCATGTGAAAATGAATATCACAAAAAATTTGCTTATAACTCATATATTTGTCTAGAATGTGGGAAAGAAATACAAGTAATCGATTGGAAAAACTTTGAACAAACTCATGAAGTATTAAAAAATCAATCAAAGAAATCAAATCGAGGTGTCCATCATTATAGATTATTCTTCTATGAAACTCTTTACTCACACACCGTGGAAGAATCAAAACAAATACTCAAGGCTAAATTTAACTTAGATATTGAAAAAGGCTATATAAGAACCAGAAAAAATAACAACATTAGATAAGGAAATAATAATAATATGAAACATAAAAAAACATTTTTAATAATGACAATTTTAATTATATTTTTTATATGTTCTATAATTATTATTAAAAAAAATAAAGAAGTTTACCACCAATCAAAGAATTATGAAATAAACGATGGAAATTAAAGTATAATGCTTGAAGAAACTCCAAAAAAGGGAGATTATAAGATTTCCAATTTAAACACAGGGACATTAAAATATAAAAGTAATTCTAATAGTACTTATCATGATAATCAAGCATCTGTAACCTCAGCTTGTAAAAATTATTGTGCAACAGGAACATATTATAATGGTAAATGTTATAAATTAGGGTAGAAAATTCAATTAATTTTGAATTTTCTTATTATTTTGCAAACAAAAATTTGACAAATAACCAATAAAATGGTATGATATTATGCAAGTGGAAAAGGGGGATTGCCATGGAAGACAAAGAAATACTAAAATATATGATAACTTTTTTGATATGTATAGTTTTATCAATTGTTATAATAGTAGGTTCAAGTGAGAATAAAAAAATTATTTATGTAGGAACTTATGAAACTAATGAAGTGAAAAATATTGAATATACAAAAGTAAAAGAATTACAAGAAGAAAATAACAATAAAGATATAAAAGGATATTTAACTATACCGGGTACAAATATTAGTGAACCTGTATTGCAAGGAACAGAT
>OGYE01000713.1_pt1 | contig 21743 bp, 21 predicted proteins | sample 1576471 | NCBI WGS metagenome assembly OGYE01 (sample SAMEA3541532, study PRJEB24748) | human gut metagenome | biome: human gut; feature: human-associated habitat; material: faeces | place: China | collected 2012
CAATACTACGATTTACAACACGGCGCTTTATATGAGATTGAGCCGGGACGATGAACTGCAAGGAGAAAGCGGGAGTATTCAGACACAACGCATGATGCTCCGGCAATATGCCGCCGAGCATGGCCTGAATGTCATAGATGAATATATCGACGATGGATGGTCTGGAACGAACTTTGACAGGCCGGATTTTCAGAGAATGATTGATGACATTGAGGACGGGAAAATCAACTGCGTTGTTACGAAGGATTTATCCCGCTTAGGCAGAAACTACATTCTGACCGGCCAGTACACGGAAATCTACTTTCCCAGCAAAGGCGTCCGCTATATCGCTGTCAATGACAATGTGGACACCATCAACGGAGAGAATGAGCTTGCCCCATTCCTCAACATTCTGAATGAAATGCACGCCCGCCAGACCAGCAAAAAGGTAAAGGCGGCCATGCGGACACGGTTCGCAAATGGCGCACACTATGGAGCCTATGCTCCGCTTGGCTATGTCAAAGACCCAGATAAGAAAGGCCATCTTCTGATTGACCCGGAAACAAGGTGGATTATCGAAAAGATTTTTGACCTTGCCGTTCATGGCCGGGGAGCCGCCAGCATTACACGGATTTTGGTCGAAGAAAAAGTACCTACTCCCGGCTGGCTGAATTTCCAGAGATACGGCACTTTCGCAAATATCTATGCCGGAGCGCCGGAGGAAAAAGCCTATGCGTGGACGATAGCGCAGGTGAAAAGTATTCTGAAAGAGGAAACCTATATCGGACACAGCGTCCACAATAAGCAGACCAATATTTCATTCAAAAACAAGAAGAAAGTACGCAAGCCAAAAGAGGAATGGTATCGTGTGGAGAACACCCACGAAGCGATTATTTCCGAAGATGTGTTCCGTCAAGTACAGGAGCAGATTTGCAACAGGCGCAGACGGCAGAAGAACGGCACAACACAGATATTTTCCGGGCTGGTAAAATGTGCGGACTGCGGCTGGTCGCTGGCCTATGGTATGAACAGCCAGAACAAAAATCCCTATGCCCACTACCATTGTAGCAAGTACGGGCAAGGATTGCACCAGTGTTCCATGCACTATATCCGCTATGATGTGCTTTACGCCTATGTCCTTTCCCGTCTGCAATACTGGTCGGGACTGGTACAACATGATGAAGAACGGCTCTTGAAGCGGCTGTTAAATGCCACTGATAAGGGACAGGCCGCCGCAAGAAAGAAGCAAGCCGCAGAACTGAAAAAGGCAGAGAAGCGAAAAGCCGAAGTCGATACTTTGTTTGCCTGGATGTATGAGGACTGGGCGGCGGGGCGTATCACGGAATACAACTTCTCTATGCTGTCCGGGAAGTACCAAAGCGAACAGGCTGAACTGGACGAAAAGATTGAACAGCTTCAATCCGCTATCGCCACTGAAAGCCAGAACGCCGTAGACGCAGAAAAATGGATTGCCTTGATGAAAGAGTGCGTCAATCCAACAGAACTGACCGCCGAACTTTTGAATACGCTGATTGAAAAAATCGTTGTCCATGAAGCGGTCAAAGGTGAGGACGGAAGCCGGGAACAGGAGGTAGAAATCTTCTACCGCTTTATCGGCAAAATTGATTGAATGATACCAATATCTTTAACTATGTGATACCGGAGAAGCTCTTCCTGACATCAGCATTCTGGTTGACCTTGCAAATATTCTGGAAACCACAACAGATCATATTTTAAACGGCGGACAGCGCATCACACAGTATAGCCGAAAAATTTCTGTTGCACAGATGCGGGAAGGCATTGAATGCTTTGTCAAAATAGGAGAGCTACTTGGGAAAGATAATCTGTTTTATCTCGGCGCTATGGAAGGAATCGACAACAAAATGAATATTGAGTTTGAAAAATATTTGTCCGATCCCTACACCAAAGAAGCTATGATCGCAGAAGCAACGGTACAAAACATTTCTTCAGGAGCATATATTGATCTTTCTGATATTCAAAAAGGATTTGAAGACCCTCACTGGGTCAGCGTCGTTACAAGCTATGCACAAAAGCACAATATCAAATAAAGAAGGAAAGACCTGCACTTTTCTGCAGGTCTTTCCTTCTTTATTTATTGTACTCGGTATCTTTTGGATTTAAGTTGTCCGGATTATCTGGATAGAATTTCTTATGGTAGTAGCCCTGTGCCAGATAAACCGGTGCCAGAGGATTGTGGCCGGTCACACGATCCTTCACTGCAAGTGCAGTAATCGGTGCTTCAGAATACTTGATAAACAAGGTATCATGTCCGACACAAAGTCCCAAAATCAGGTTAAATTCTGTCTTTGCCTGATTTAACAGCAGCGCCTGTCCGATTGGATTGCACATGCTCTCGGTCTTACAGTTACCGCGAACCGCCTGTGCATCGGTGATGCCCAGAAAATCTTTGGTGATTGCGCCGTTTTTGCAGATGATGGAAACCACTTCAAAGCCGTTATATTCCAGGATATTAACAACTTCCTGTGCTTCTTTAAACAATCCGGTACAGAACGCCAGACCGATCTTGTGGTATCCGCCCCGATGCAAAAACTTGATAATCTCAATCAGTCTTGTATCCTGACAGTATCCGCCGGCTTCGGTCAGAGCTGCACAATAAGCGATGCGGTGATTTTCGGCATCCTGATACAGTTCTTTTGCCTGCTCCTGAATTTCCTGTTCCTTGCTCGGACATTCCGGCAGAGTCTTGGTCAGATCCTGCTTGGTGCAGCCCCTCTGAAAACATTTTGCACACTGATACAAATCAGATTCCCCCTTAGACCCACAATATTTGATACAGTTGAGTTTCCCTGTTCTTTTTTATTATACAAAATCCTTCCAAAAAGTCCAGCACCTGTTTTGCATATCTTTTTTGTTTGGATCATACCTTTTACCAAACTGATTTTGGGAGGTCTTTTATGCTCCAATCAATTCTGGATTCCGCTACCGAGGTTTTATGGGGCAGAGGAACCATCGCCCTGACCTTGTTGTGTGGATTCTATTTTACCGTATGCACTGGATTTCTTCCGATCACCCGGTTGACCACCGTCTTGCGAAAAACCATCGGCAGCGTTTTTTCTTTTCATTCTGATAGGGAAAATGGTAAGGGAGTTTCCCCCTTCGCTGCTGTCAGCACTGCTCTGGGCGGAACCATGGGAGTGGGAAACATTGTCGGTGTGGGAGCAGCTTTGCAGCTGGGTGGCGCCGGAAGCATCTTTTGGATGTGGGTAGGTGCTTTCTTTGGAATGATGACTAAATACATGGAGGTCTTTCTTGCAGTGGAGTTTCGTCAGCGGGATCCTGATTCCCGTGCTTTGCGTGGCGGACCGATGTATTATATCTCCAAAGGGATTTCGGGAACATTGGGTAAAATCCTTGCTGTCCTCTTCTGTATTTTCTGCGCACTTGCAAGCTTTTCCAGCGGCAGCATGACCCAGACTAATGCCATCGCCCAGTCACTCTGGGAAAGCTTTTCCCTTTCCCCCACCTTCTGTGCAGTGATTCTTACCCTGCTGTGCGGCTGGGTTTTATCAGGCGGCTGTGACCGCGCGGTCAAAACATGTTCTGCCCTAGTTCCTCTGATGTCACTGTTCTACCTTCTGGGATGCGGTGTGATACTATTTTTTTACCGCCAGAACATTCCGGAAGCTTTCCACCAGATTATAACACAGGCCTTTTCCACAGAAACTTCCGCACTCACCGGAACCGGCGTGGGATTTTTTGTTTCGATGCGGGTAGGAATCTCCCGCGGTATTTTTACCCATGAAGCAGGTCTTGGAAGTGCCTCGATCGCTCACGCGTGCAGCGGTGCCAAAAGTCCGGTGGAGCAGGGATTCTGGGGTATCTTTGAGGTATTCTGCGACACCATTCTCGTTTGTTCCATCACGGCTCTGGTCATTCTGGCAAGTGGGGTTCCGCTTTCCCCTTCCGCGGCACAGGATGCCTTTCTGCTCTGCCTTGGAACAGGCGGAGGAAGAATGCTCAGCATTGCCATCACCCTGTTTGCCTTTGCCTCGGTCATCAGCTTTTGCCTATATGGACAAAGATGTATCGAGTACCTGTTCCCGCACAGCACGACTGCACTGCAAATCTATCGCCTGCTCTTTTTGACCGGCTGTGCTGTCGGCTGCTTTACCCAGCTTCCACTGGTATTTTCGTTGGCTGATCTGCTCAATGCCTGTCTGCTCCTGCCAAATCTTGTGGCACTGGTTATCTTATCCCCACGAGTTTTTGCAAAAACCAGAGAATACTTTTTGAAGGGAGAACGCCGTCCATGTTCATCTGTTCGATTAAGCCAAAAGTCCTGTTAAAGCGGATTTTTCTGATTGCACTGCTCTTTGCAGCAACCGTTCTGCTCATTGGAATCATCCAAAAAGAAAAATCCCCTTCTTCTGATCCCCTGCCTTCTATTTCCCAGACACACGACACCAACACACCGGACAATTTCTCCCGCATCCAGTTTCTGCAAAGCTTTGGATGGAAGGTCTCCAGTGAGCCAATCGAAGTGGTGCAGGTCGTGATCCCGCAGACCTTCGGGGATGTCTACCAAAATTACAACGAAATTCAGACCTCCCAGGGCTTTGATCTGAGCAAGTTTAAAGGAAAGCAGGTCAGCCGATTTACCTACTCGGTACTCAATTACCCCGGACAAAAGGAGTATATCCGCGCAAATCTTTTGATCTATAAAAATCAGGTCATCGGTGGGGATGTCTGCTCTGTCTTTGCAGAAAACGGCTTTATGCAGGGGTTTGCTTTCCCGTCAGCAGATACTTCCTCCGAGCAGTAAAAAAACCAGATGCTGTCTGAGACAGCATCTGGTTTTATTTTTTCTTAAAAAATTCCCGGACCACCATATTTTCCTCAAGGTAAATTCGCTCAATACAGGAAAGCTTCTCTTCTTCCTCTTCGGGAAGATACTCTGCGTTTAAGTCGCCGGCCAGGTCTATTAAACGGGCATTTTTCTTTCTGGCATAGGCTACCGTCTGCGCGGTTCCGCTTCGTACCGAATGTACCATATAGTAAACGCACACACAACTGTGATCCACCATATAGTAATTGCGCCGTTTCATACAATCTTCGGTATAAACAGGACTGATAATCTCCACCTTATCTGCATGTTCTGCAATCTGTTCAAAGAGTGCGATCTCTCTTTGCGGCCATTGCTCATACTGCTGCGGATAAGGCAATGCCAGATACAGCTGAATCTGCGGAAAATATGCCTTCATCTCCAGCACTGCCATTGCTGCCATACTGTCAAATCCTCTGGCTCCGCCGGTATAAAACCGATATATTCCTTCCTCTGCCAGCTGTGCAATGGTGCTGCGCAGTTTATCCCGCAGAATATTTCTGTCTTCTTCGGACTTTGGCAACACCCGATGTCCGGTAAAACAACAGGAATCATATTTTTCCAGACAGAAAAATGTATCCGCTGTCATTCTTGTCCCCTCCACTTAACGGACAGGCAGGCGCTTTTTGTATCGACAAACCGATACAAAAAGTCCCGTGCCTCCTCTGCATAATCAATGTTGATTCTTTTTGTTGCAGCAATCTGCTTTTCCGGAACAGAAATCCCCTCACAGATAAAAAGTTCATCTCCTGTAAGAAGGATGCCGTTCTGTTCCCGGGTAATTCCCATTGCGTCACAAAGCCGTCCGGGACCGGAAAGCAGATTTTTTTCGTTTAAGCTCTTGATCTGCTTTTTGCTTTGCCGAAGTTCCTTCATCCGCTCGATTCCCTCTACCGGACAAGCAGCCCGAATCAATACTGCTTCGGGAACCCCTTCTTCCTTTGTGGTGATATTAAAGCAGCTGTACATTCCATAGATGAGGTAGACATACGCCTTACCGCCTTCCTCAAACATCACCTTTGTTCGATCGGATTTTCCCTTATAGGAGTGGCAGGCCTTGTCAGAAAATCCGGTATAAGCCTCGGTTTCGCAGATGATGGCAGACAAGGTTTCCCCACCGATTTCCCGCACCAGCAGCTTGCCAATGAGCTTTTTTGCGACATTGACTGTATCATCAAGATAAAATGAACGGGGCAGTTTCTGATAAGAAATATTTTGCTTCATTGTTCTTTCCTGTGTCTTAAAATTTCATACCAAATCCCAAACGGCTTTGGTACACCTTCTGGATTTGCATTTTGAGCCGTTTGGTCTGTTCTTCCAGTTGGTGCGGTGTTGGTCGGTAGGCATCATTCCACATTTCTTCCCTTGGCAGCCACCAGACCGGTCCTTTTTGCGGGGTATCCCCAGTTACACGTGGGAACAAATGCCAGTGAAGATGGGTGTCTCCATTTCCTAAAAGCTCATAGTTCATCTTTTCCGGCTGATAAACCTGATAGACTGCCTCTGCTACCAGAGACATCTCCTGCAAAAACTTCATCCGATAATCCCAAGGAAGAAGGTGCAGCTCGGTTTCATGTTCTTTACATAAAAACAGGGTATAACCTGCAAATCGCTGATGATCACCCAGCACTACATATCCAGTTTCCAGCTCGCAGACGAAATAGGGGTTGCATCCTTTTTGAATCTGTTCAATCCGCTCACAGATTAGACATCCCATTCTGTTATTCCTCCGTAGATTCGTCCCTTGTACTGACAAGCCTCAGTTCTTCCGCGGTCAATTCCCTGCATTTTCCTTCTTCGAGATTTGGGTCAAGCGGAAGTTTTCCCATCTGAACTCGTTTGAGTTCCAGTACCTTTAAGCCGTAAGCACCAAACATCCGCTTAATCTGATGGTACATTCCTTCCTTGAGGATAACCTCTCCCCAGTCGCCCTGCTCTTCCGAGGAGATTTTCTTAAGCGACGCCGGCAAGGTAAAATCTTCCCCGATGGTGACCCCTTTTGCAAAGCCTTCCACCATCTCATCGGTGATGGTTCCGTTTACCAGCGCATGATAGGTTTTGGAGATATGCTTTTTCGGGGAAAGAATATCGTGGGCAAATTCCCCGTCATCGGTAATCAGCACAAAACCGGTGGTATCCTTATCCAGCCTTCCTGCTGGAAAAAGCCCTTTTCTCCACAGTTCCTTCGGGACAAGATCGACCACTGTCGGCAGTTTTTTGTCCTCGCTTGCGCTGACGACCCCTTTTGGTTTATTGAGCATCAGGTAGATGTGCATACTTAAGGAAAGTTCTTTACCCTGCACCGCTACGGTATCGCTGTCAAAATCGACACCGAAATCTGCATTTTTTACCACTTGTCCGTTCACCGTTACCGCACCCTTGCGGATGAGTGTTTTAACCTCGCTGCGGGAAAGAGAGCCCTGCATTGCGATTGCCTTATCCAGTCGTTGTTTCTTTGCCATTCTATTTTCTCCGTAATATGATAGTGTTCGTTTCTTTTTATTGTATCACAAGAATCTTCCCGATAAAAGCACAAAACAAAATCCCGGATACAGTTTGTATCCGGGATTTTATCCTTTTATCTTGTTTTAGCGGATTACCAGTTCCCCATTTTCAGCATCGATGACAACCTTGCACATTTCTTCATTCTCGTCCGAAACGCCAATCTCTCCGGAGATGATCTTTCTGCCAAGCATGGTTTCGACATGGCTCTGCAAAAATCTCTTCAATGGTCTTGCACCGTAGATTGGATCATAAGCATTGTCGATGATGTACTGTTTTGCAGCATCAGTCATGCTAAGCTCAATCTGTTTTGTCTCAAGACGTTTTTTCAGATCATTCATCAGCAGGTCAATGATATTGCCGATATTCTCTCTGGTCAATGGTTTATAGAAAACGATCTCGTCCAGACGGTTTAAGAATTCCGGACGGAAGCTATTCTTTAAGAGCATGTTGACCTGATTCTTTGCTTCCTCACTGATTTCGCCATCAGGGGTGATGCCGTCCAGAATATAGGAAGAACCAAGGTTGGAGGTCAGGATGATAATGGTGTTCTTAAAGTCCACGGTACGACCCTGAGAATCGGTGATTCTGCCATCATCCAGCACCTGAAGCAGGACGTTGAATACATCTGGATGTGCTTTTTCGACCTCATCGAACAGAACAACTGAGTATGGTCTGCGGCGAACTGCTTCGGTCAGCTGACCGCCCTCTTCATAACCAACATATCCTGGAGGCGCTCCGATCAGACGGGATACTGAGTACTTCTCCATATACTCACTCATATCGATACGGACCATATTGTTTTCATCATCAAACAAGGTCTTTGCAAGGGTCTTTGCAAGCTGAGTCTTACCAACACCGGTAGGACCCAGGAAGAGGAAGGAACCGATTGGACGGTTCGGGTCGGAGATACCAGCTCTGGAACGAAGGATTGCTTCGCTGACAAGGCGGACTGCCTCATCCTGTCCCACAACGTTCTGATGCAGGATATCCTCCATGTGCAAGAGTTTCTCCCTTTCACCTTCCATAATTTTTGCAACCGGGATGCCGGTCCACTTGCCGACTACCTTTGCAATCTCTTCTTCGGTAACTTTATCCCTCAAAAGGCTGGATTGCTGTGCTTCTTCTGCCAGTTTTTCTTCTTTTTCAAGCTCTGCTTTCAACTGCGGCAATTTGCCGTACTTGAGCTCGGCTGCCTTGTTAAGGTCATATTCCCGTTCAGCACGCTCAATCTCTCCACCTACCTGTTCGATCTGTTCCCTGAGCTTCTGAACCTTGGTGATAGCGGTCTTTTCATTGTCCCACTGTGCCTTCATGGAATTGAATTTTTCTCTCAGTTGAGCAAGCTCTTTGGTAACTGCTTCCAGACGCTCTTTGGAGAGTTTGTCTTCTTCTTTTTTAAGCGCTGCCTGTGCGATCTCCTGCTGGATGATCTTTCTGTTTAATTCATCCAGTTCGGTCGGCATGGAATCCATCTCGGTACGAATCATTGCACATGCTTCATCCACCAGGTCGATTGCCTTATCCGGCAGGAAACGGTCGGAGATATAACGGTCAGACAAGGTTGCAGCAGCAATCAAAGCTGCATCCTGAATCTTAACGCCATGATATACCTCATAACGTTCTTTCAAGCCACGCAGAATGGAGATGGTGTCCTCAACGGTTGGTTCCGCAACCAGTACCGGCTGGAATCTTCGCTCCAGTGCTGCATCCTTTTCGATATACTGGCGGTATTCGTTTAAGGTAGTAGCACCGATACAGTGCAGTTCACCACGGGCAAGCATTGGTTTTAACAGGTTGCCAGCATCCATCGAGCCTTCGGTCTTACCTGCGCCAACAATGGTATGCAGCTCATCAATAAAGAGGATGATCTTGCCTTCACTCTTTTTGATTTCGCCCAAAACGGCTTTGAGTCGTTCCTCAAATTCGCCTCTGAATTTTGCACCGGCAATCAGTGCACCCATATCCAATGAAAAGATGGTCTTATCCTTTAAGTTTGCCGGAACATCCCCACGCACGATACGAAGTGCCAAACCTTCTGCGATTGCGGTCTTACCGACACCAGGCTCACCGATCAGGACTGGGTTATTCTTGGTCTTTCTGGACAGGATCATGATAACATTTCGGATCTCAGAATCTCTGCCGATTACTGGATCAAGTTTTTTATTTCTTGCATCCTCTACCAGATCGTGACCATATTTTTTGAGTACATCATAGGTGCTTTCCGGCGAATCGCTGGTAACACGGGTATTTCCTCTTACCTGTTGGAGGACCTTTAAGAACTCATTTTTCTGAATCGAGAACAGTTTAAAGATCTCTCTCAAGTTTTTATTTGGATTTTCAAGCAGGGCGATCATCAGATGTTCCACCGAGACATATTCGTCCTTCATGGAATCTGCGATTCCTTCTGCTTTGGCAAGTACGCTGTCAACATCCTGTGCAATATAGATCTTTCCAGCTTCTCTGCCCGAACCGGTTACGCCCGGCATTTTATCAATCTGCTGTTTGACGGCCTGTGCAACTGCCTGTGGATCTTTTTCCATCTTCTTAAGCAGCTGAGCAATCAGGCTTTCGTCCATTGTCAGCAGTGCATACAGCAGGTGTTCCTGCTCGATCTGCATATTATTGTTTTCCAGAGCAATGTTATTGGCTGTCTGAACTGCCTCTAACGACTTCTGGGTAAATTTTTGTGCATTCATTTTTCTTCACACCTTTCTGGTTCAGGGTTCTATCTGTGTTTGAAATTTTACTGAAATTGGTTTTAGCAGATAATCGGTGTTTCCTTTAAATATTCCAGATAAATCTGCTCGATAATACCATCCCACTGGGAAGGATCTGCCCCCAGGCATGCTTTCAGTGCCCGGTCTATCATCTGAATATAAGATGCAATCGCGGTTCCTATCTCGTTGTTTTTGCATCCTTCCTTTAACAAAGAGAAGTTTCGGATCAGCTTTCCCTGTCCAACCTGATACTGCGGAACAACATTTGGAAACAGATGGTGGATATATTTTTGTTCCATCTTGCAAAACTGATAGAAAAATGCGTCGAGCATTTCAATCAGCGCTTCCGATTGGGTACGGGTCATAATGCGAAGCTGTCCGATCTGCGAACCGTTGTTTCTGGCAAGCTCCACCGTATATTTAATGGTGGGATTATATTTGACACGAAGCGGACTGCGGATGCACAGCATGCTGTCGGAACCCCGTGACTGTACCTGAAACGGTTCAAAACCATCGATTACCGAAACCAATGAATCAAAAATATCCTTTCTGCGCTTTTCCGGCGTAATAAAGGAAACATATTCTGCCAAAATCTGGTTGATCAAGTTGGAACGGCTGCTGCCCAAAGCATAGGCCGCTCGATCCACGGCGGCAACCACGTCGTCGCTGAGCACCAGGCTGTATACGCTCTTGCTCATTCTTCCCACACCTTCTTTCTGTATTCTGATGTTATTGTAAAACTTATTATTTAATTTGTCAAGCATATTATATAACTTGGTTTACGAATTTACAATTTCTACACAAATGTTACCATCTTTTTTCTACGCTTGACGCATCTTGATTTTTCTCTTCCAATGCAGTAAAACAGAAGTAGGATATTACTTTTATAGAAAGAGCATTTTTTATAAAATCAAGTTTAAAGGAGGACTTTTTATGAAAAAATTTTTGAGTATCTGCCTTTGTGCTGCACTTTTAACAGGTGGATTTGGCGGAGGGCTTTCTGCTTTTGCTGCCAAGACCTCCACAGAGGTTACCTCGACAGATGAAATTCTTTATCCTGCTTCCGATACACCGGACAAAATCAACGAGGCAGGACAGAAAGCAATCGATGCACAGTCCTACACCACCGAGGATGGTGTTGATGTAGAATTGCCTGCAATCGAGGTTATACGAGAACTGGACTTTCCTGCATCCAAGGATGTCAGCTATATTCGTCTTTTCTACTATCCACATGGTTGTACCCCGCCTGCTGAAAAATTCTATCTGATTACCGATAAATCTCAGATCGAAACCATTCGTCAGGCACTGCTTGCCACCAAAGCAGAGTGCACAACCAGCGCTTATGGTGCGACCGGATACGACATTAAGGACTACAAAACCGAATTTTCGATGGAAGTCCACACCAAAGACGGTGTCGAAGTCTGGAATACCCTGTATGGAGTAGACGCCTATCTGATGAAGCTGGAAGATAAACCAACCGGTGACTATGACGACATGCCGTTTGTCACAAAGAATGTTGCTCCACTGACCAACGTGCTCAACAAACTGCGTGCAAATTCGTCCACCTCGCTTGCTTCCACACTTCCAAAACAGCCTGTGATTCGCAAGGTTGATACCAAAGCACACACCTTTGTATCGAGCGAAGACCTCAAGTCATCCGATCGTTCCAAAGTAAATGCTTCTTACCAGAAACTGAAACCATACAGCAGCAGCCTTTCCGGCAACGTGATCAATCCAAATGTTTACTTTCGTCTCAACGACAGCAACAATCGCTTCAAGCTTCAGCAGACAGAAAATGGTGCGGAGCTTTCTCTCTATACTTCTTCCCCAAATGAGTATACCCAAAAAGTATCTGTATCGGACAAGAGCTTCTTTACCACCTTCGATTCGTTGAGCAAAAATCTTCCAACACATCCAAGCTGGTTCTGCGGTATTCTGGAAGAACCAAACATTGCTGTTTCCTACGCAAAGGAAGGAAGCAAAACCTTCCAGCCGATGTCCGCTTCCTGTGAATCCGATATGCAAAAACTTCTTGGAAAAATTACGGTGAAAAAGGACAGCTTCCAAAAGGTAAGCAAAAATTACACTGTGAAAAATGCCTTTACTTTAAAAGTTCGTGACCTTGCAGAGGATCGGGAGCACGTTAATAGCACCTATCTGATCAGCATCACCGACACTCTACTCTTAATCCAGAACGATTCTGTCAGCTACGGCGCACTGTACAAACTGGATGATTTAAACGGCAAGGAAATCTGGCAGCAGATCGAACAGATTGAACTGGATCACGAACCATCCGTAGAATAATTGTGAGTTGATTATAACAGGAAGGAGTTATTTCATGAAAAAGATCATTTCTTCCCTGCTTGCACTATCTCTAATTGTCGGTTCTTCTTTCAACAGCATGAGCTTATCTGCCTTGGCGGATAGTTCCATTAAGGTACAAAATGTAGCAGAGACGCAGGCAAAATCCCCACAAAAAACTCTGCCTTTATCTCCAGAAGGTCAGGCTGCACTGGATACATTTTATGCAAACCAATCATACCCCAAAGTCGACTTTATCTCTTGGAATGATTGGATTCCATCTGGCAGTGAACTTGAATCTATCCGTATTTATCGCAGCGAATCCCCATTCCATGGTTCTTACAATGATGCTCAAGAATGCTACCTCATCAATGATGCGGATACAATTCAAAAAATCTGTGAGGCACTACGGAACACAAATGGCAGTCATACAACAAATCTGGTCGAAGTCACCGGATATGATACTGCCGAATATTCCAGAAAATATTCCATTGAATTATCCCATGGTGAATCTTATATGCGCTGGGATTTTCCAGAAGATTTTGAAAACTTCATGATTTTTGTTCCATCCGATGATCTTGCCTATTCTGATGTCCCTTACTTGGTAGAAAACCGTAAAGCACTCACTGACTTGCTGCAGCAACTGACCGAAGGCAAACCCAGCAGCCTGTTTGATTTCATTGGAGAACATCCGGACATCAAGCGAATTGACAAACAAGCACATACCTATACCAGCATTGCTGATGCAAGCAAAACAGACATAGAAAAAATTTATGCTGCCTGGAATTCCATCCAGCCAACCCAAAGACTTTCTAACCTTAGTACACCAATCAATCAAAACCTTTACTATTCTCTGTTTGATGGTACTTATCGTCTCAGTCTCACTCCGACCGATTTGGGCGGCAACTGTACTGTGGATGGGTTTGATGGATTTTCGGCATACAAACAAGCTTATCAGTTTACAAATGATGATTTTTATACTCAGGTCGAACGCTGCCTAACAAAACTGCCGGAACATCCAAGTTGGCTCCATACACTGGCAAATGATCCTAAAATCGAAGTAACTGTTTCATCTGATTCCGGTTATTCTTCTATTCGCACTATCCGCACCGCCTTCGTTCAGGACCTGCTTCCGCAAATTACTGTAAAACATGGCAGCTTCAAAAAGGCCAGCAAAAAGCAAGTTCTGAAAAATCCGCTTTCTTTTACCCTCAAAAGTCGTTCCAATTACACCATCCAAATGACCGATACCCAGCTGCTGATTCACAACGATTCGGTAAGCTACGGCGCACTGTACCAGCTGGAAAACGGCAAACAGACAAAAGCTGCTTTTGAAAAAGCACTGAATCCTTTGGATGAAAAACAATATGCGGATGCCTACACTCAAATGATTTTACAGCTGATAAAAGACGATAGCTTTTATTTTGAAGATCGCACTGAGATGACCATTGATCTGCAAAACTTCCCGGAAAACAGCTCTCTTCGCGACAATGTATGCAAACAGATTCAGCAGAATCTTGCAAAAAAAGGTTATTCCTTCACCGTTTATGCGGGAGATTTTGATCAGCTGATTGAACGGGGTGTCTGGGACAAAGATGTCGGTGGATATCAAAACGGGGTATTGGTTGAAATCGACGACAAGTGGAACAGTAATACCAACGTGTCCTATGTCATTGGCGCAACGGTGGGCAATCTTGCTGCTGTCTACTATCCGGAAAATCAGGCTATCTTCCAAAATGGCAGCTGGCAGATCACTCCTTCTGGGGTTGTTGCCATGGCTTAAATACCTTTTGATTATCTTTAAGGAGGGATATTATGAAAAAGAACGTAAGAAAAGTGTATCAAAGGCTCTGTTGTCTTCTGCTGTGTCTGACACTTCTTTTTGGTGCTTCTTTGTCTGGCCATGCCTACACCTATATTCCGCCGGACCCGGATGAGCCGGTCATGGGTGTTTCGCGCATTGTCGGGCTTACCCCCGCTTCCATGACAGATGAAGGCAAAAAGATGCTGGAGCAGGCAGATTCTCCGGTTTTGCCTTCCAACACCTCTCTTTCCATATCCTGTCCCAAAGCAAAGGATATTTCCTTCGTTCGCCTGTTTTCCTTCGAGCGCGGCGCTTATCAGGATGAAGCGGTCCCGGTCAACAGAAGAGTCTACCACATCGATGATCAGGACACCATTCAGCAGATTTGTAATGCTTTGCTCGCAACCAATGCTGTCCGCATGACTAAACATACTGGTGTCACCGGATATGAGGTTTCGGATTATGAAATCCGCTACTCTCTTGAGCTGCACCAGGGGGATTCTATTTTTACATGGGATCTGCTCAACCTTTCCAGCTCTCCGGAATATCTGATTTCCGTAACAGACAAAGTCATGCACAATTTTGATGATGTTCCTTATCAGTCCCACGACATTTCTCAGCTGCGCAGTCTTCTGGATCAGATTGCTTCCAAGGATGAACAAAGCGCTTTCACCTTCCTTTCAGATCATCCGGAAATCCGGCGAATCGACAAAGCTGCTCATACCTATACCTACACTGGTGATCTGAAAAATTCGGATGCAAATGCTCTGTACGAATCCTATCAGAACATGTCCACCACTTGGAAGGAAGTTCTCAAAGGACGGCAAGACCCTAATATTTATTTTTCCTTTGCAGATGAATTCACCCGACTGCGTGTAGAACCTGCCGTGAATGGTGCCTATGTTTTTCTGGAGGATGATCCTTCACCAAACACCATGTATAAGCACTATAATTTTACCCAAAAAGAGGGTGGAAGTTTCTTTCCACTGTTGGAATCAACCTTAAAGAATCTTCCGCAACATCCAAGCTGGCTGTATAAGCTGATTGATTCCACCCAGATGGTCGTTTCTCTGGACAGCGAAACCTCCGATAAGCCGTCCAATGCAGATGTTGCCCGTACCGGTCTGGTTCAAAAGCTGATCCCGGACATTACCGTTAAAAAAGATAGCTTTCAGAAGGTGGACAAAAATAAATCCTTAAAGAATGCGCTTACCTTCTTTATCCACGATACCTCTGATTATACCATTCAGATGACTGACAGCCTGTTGTTAATGCAAAATGACACGGTAACCTACGGTGCACAGTATCAGTTAAATGATGGAAAGGAAACCAAAGCTGCTTTTGAAAAAGCACTGAATCTTTCTGAGGTCAACCATTATGCAAATGCATATTCTCAGATGGTTCTTCAATTGATTCAAAACTCCCAGCCTAACTTCCAAGATTGTAAGTCTATCTTTCTGGACTTTCAGAGCTCTCCGCTCACCCGCAACTTTCACCCCTATGTTTGTGACGTTATCCAGTCTAAACTGGATAAACAGGGATATTCCATCACGGTAACGCCGGGTGATCTTGACACCTTGCTGGATGACAGAAAAAATATTCCAAACTGGCAGGACAAAGACAGCGTGCTGATCCGCATTCAAGATGAATGGGATGGCAGCAATAAAGCAGATTACACCATTCGTTTCCGAACTGCTTATACCAACTTTACCACCTATCCTGTCAATACCATAGAATATCAGGGTCAGACATGGTCTGTGGAATCAGGAGATATTGTCAGCGCATAACCACAGATTTTCTTTCAAATGCTCACCCGAATGGGTGAGCATTTTTTGACATTAGCCTTCATTTTCGTTTGTCTTTTTCACAAAAATTACACATTTTCTTTGACCCGCTTTCTCAAATGACTTTTAGTCATTTTTACAAATTATTTTCTCTTTAACAGGTCTTTGTGATACTTTTATGACCAAAAAGTGATTTGTTTTGTTTCTTTGGATAAACGGTGTTCCTTTTAACTCTGTTTTTTGTCATTTTCTTATCAATTTCACTTCTGTGAACCGATATCCTACCCTTCCAAAAAAACATGAGATGCCGGACAAAAGAATAAAAATATGATAGAATACGGTTGGGTACTGATTACCCTAAAAAGTTTTAAGGGAGAGTGTTTTTATGGGATCTTTAATTAGCGCTGATAATACCTGGGTATTATGGGCTATTTTGGTCGGCGATGCTGCCCTTGCCATCTGGCTGGAGCAACGCTACAAATGGGCATCCAAAGTAACCGGATGTGTTCTTGCCCTGCTTGGTATGATGATTCTTTCCAACATTGGAATCATTCCAACTGCTTCCCCGGTTTATGACAGTGTATGGGACTATGTTGTTCCTCTGGCAATCCCTCTTCTTCTGTTCCAGTGCAACATCAAGAAAATCGGAAAAGAGAGCGGCAAGCTGTTGATCATCTATCTGATCAGCTCTGTCGGTACCGTATTGGGTGCTTTTGCCGGATTTTTCGCACTCCAAAATTTTGTTCCGAATCTTAATAAGGTTGCAGCTATGTTCTCCGGTACCTATGTTGGCGGCTCGGTAAACTTCGCAGCTATGGCAGACACCTTCGGTGCTTCCGGCGAATTGAGCTCGCAGGCAGTCGTTGCCGATAACCTTCTGATGGCTCTGTACTTCTTTGTTCTGATTGCAATGCCTTCCATCAACTTCTTCCGCAAACACTACAGCCACCCTCTGGTTGATGAAGTAGAAGCCGGTATGGGTCAGAGTGCAGAAAACTACTGGAAAGCAAAACCAATTTCCCTTCAGAACATTGCTTTCTGTTTTGCAGCTTCCACCATCATTGTTGCAATCTCCACCGCAATCGCAAACTTCTTTGCATCATTGTTCCCAGCTGAAGGTGCTACCTTCATTCTTAACCAGCTGCTTGGCAACAAATATCTGATTATGACCACAGTCACCATGATCTGTGCAACCGCTTTGCCGAAGACATTCAACGATGCTCCTGGCGCAAACGAGATTGGTACCTTCTTAATCTACATCTTCTTTGCAGTTATCGGCGCACCTGCTTCCATCATGAGCATCCTGACACAGGCTCCTCTGCTGCTGGTATACGCCCTGATCATCGTTGCATGCAACATGCTGATCACCCTGATCTTTGGTAAGATCTTCCACTTCAGTCTGGAAGAAATCATCCTTGCTTCCAACGCAAACATCGGTGGTCCTACTACCGCTGCTGCAATGGCAATCTCCAAAGGCTGGAATAAACTGATCGGTCCTGTTCTTCTGATCGGTACTCTCGGCTATGTCCTGGGCAACTATTATGGTGTTCTGGTCGGCAATCTGTTACGATAGTTTTTTGGGAGGAAGGAGCGTGCTCTTTCCTCCTGTTCTTGTTTTTGTCACAATTTCGATGTATTGTTATATCTGAACTTTATTTTTTAAGGAGGATTTCCCATGCTTTTTGATGGACACGGCGACGTCTGGACCGACGTCACCTGCAAACGAGTTGACAATCATGAAACCGATATTTTCCGTAAATATCATCTGAAAAAATTCCAGGCTGGCAAGGTAACCGGCGGTATTTTCGTTATCTGGATCGACCCTCCATACGACAAAGACCCTGCCGCTCGCTCCAAACAGATTGTTCAGAGCATCAAGGAAGAGATGATCGATTCTGCTGACCTGTTAAACTTTGTCACAAAGTTTGAGGACTTTGAAAAAGGAACCAAAGCCGGCAAAATCAATGTTGTCACCGGTATCGAAGGCTTGAGCCAGATCGGGGAAGACATTGACATGATCGATTACTTCTACAATGAAGTCGGCGCACGTCATGCAATGCTGACCTGGAATGAGCTGAATGCTCTGGCCACCGGCTGTCCACAGGACCCTTCCAGAGGCCTGACCGAAGCTGGAAAACTGGCTGTCAAACGAATGGAAAAACTGGGCATGGTTCTGGATGTCTCCCACCTCAACGACAAATCTTTCTGGGATTTGATGAGCATTGCAACCACTCCTCTCATCGCTTCTCACTCTAACTCCCGTACCGTTTGTCCGGCAAAACGCAACCTGACCGATGATATGTTAAAGGAAATTGCAAAAACCGGCGGTTTGGTTGGCATGAACAGCCTGCGTGAATTTGTCAGCGAAAAACGCGAAGAACAGAATGTTCAGAAGCTGTGTGACCATCTGGACTATATCGCAAACCTCATTGGTATCGACCATATCGGTCTGGGCTATGACTTCGACGACTATCTGGGCGGTGAAGCGCTCGGTTCATTCAGCTCCAATTTGGACTCTCCAAGTGCAGACGGTGTTTCCAATGAAGCAGAAGCGTACAACCTGATTCTTGAGATGAAAAAACGTGGATACAGCCAGGAAGACTGCGATAAAGTTGCTTACAAAAACTTCTACCGCGTATTTAAACAGGTGCTCAAATAATGCAAAACAAAAACAGGTTCCAAAATGGAACCTGTTTTTTATTTTATGGATTTTGGATATGGTTCTTTCTGGTCGGTGCGACAGAGGATATAGTCGACGCTGGTGTTATAATAGTCTGCCAGAGAATTTAAAATTTCTTCGGTAAGAAGCTGGCTTCCTGTTTCAATATAACTGTATTTTCGCTGTGTAATTCCAATCGCTTTTGCAATCTGATCCTGTGTCAGATCATGGTCTTCCCGAAGATCTTTGATTCGATTTGTCATTCTACTCACCCTATTTTAGGGTAACCCAGATCAAACCGGACTATTGACTTTTAGATATATTTTATCTAAAATATATCTTGGGAGGGATTTTTATGAGCAAAACTCTTTTTTGCGACAATACATTTTGTATCTACTGGGAAAATCAACACTGTCTGTTGGATTCCATTTCTCTGGATGATACCGGCAGTTGTTCTGATTGTATCTGCATTTCTTTTCCAGAGGATATTTTAGAGCAAAAACGGCTGGAAATGCGGGAACAGCTGGACAAATCTTGAAACTATAATTCCTTCTCCATCTTGAAGTTGACCAGAATAACCCCTTTGCGCTCCACTTCCTGCCGTCTGACAACGCGGTATCCCCGCTTTTCAAAAAACGGACGGGCAGTGATGGAAACATCCGAGGTCATTTTGCTACATCCGGCTTCTCTTGCCGCCTGCTCCAGTCTTTGCTCGAGCGCAGTGGCGATACCCTGACGCACAAAGGCTTCGCCCACATACATCCGGTCCAGATAGCCCTCCTTCACATCCAGGTCGGCAAATCCGGCGATTTGTCCATCCTGCCATGCAACAAGGCTCAGGTGCTCGCAGAGAGTCCTGTCCCAGCGTGCGCGGGTTTCGTGGTCTTCCACCACCGAATCTGGCGCCCAGGCATCCTGCTGCTGTGGTGTATAATCCTTTGCATTGACGGTATGTACCGTATTGCAGAAGAGTTTGAGCATTTCGGTCAAATCCTCCGGGCGATAAAGTCTGATTTCCATATGATCTCTCCTTTGTCGATATTTTTGTGATTTTGGGGTCGGATTTTGCTTTTAACATTTTAAGCCATGTTTTTTTAAAGCTAATTTACAGCGGCTTAACAAAGATTTTTTTGCCGCGTGTATAATAAGATTGTACTCAACAAGAGGAACGAAGCCGCATCGTTCGTTGGGTATTTGCTCTACCCTCCTCAAAAAACACACCTCAGAAGAAAACACCTGTCAGTTGCTGACAGGTGTTTTTACTTTATTGTGCAACAATCCATTCTTTGCGGATACACCACAATCCCGCCTGAACGATTCCCACCCCGGAATCATCCCCCTGTCGGATTGCCTGGTGGTGCAAAAACAGCCGCTCCCAGCTTTTCAGAATCTTCTGTTTTTCCTCAGGATAAAACCCCGACAGCATCACCTTATAACAGTCCAGTCCCCGAAGCGAAAGCTCCGTCACAAACTCCCGTTCTTCCTTCGGATCACCGGTCAAATACCGCAACTGCAAAATCTTATTCCAGTCATACAGGTCAAAATATACTGCCTGCTCAATCGGCACATGCAAGGTTAGCACGGTTCCGCCACCGGTCACATCCACCGCACTGCGCTGGGCTACTGCCCAGTAGGGAAACTGTGCCCCTTCCGGCTTTTTTACAAGTTTCTCTGCCTGCTGTACAAACCACTGGTATGCAGTAAGAAAGATCGGTGCGCTTTCCCCATATTTTGCCCGGATATATTCTGGCTTGGAATAGCAGACACCATCCTTTTGGATTGCGTCAATCACCACATCGCTCTGCGGGGAATAAAGAATTATCTGATCACGTTGGTTATCCATTCTTTTCTGATCTCCCATATCGTTCCATATTTCTGGTTGCTGTTTACTTCGATGTTGTCATCAAACAATCTGTCCCAGCTTGCGATGATCTCACGCTTGATTTCCGGATAAAATCGGGACATATATGCCTGGGTATCGCTGGTGTGATAATCCTGCAAAAGCTTCTGGTGGCGTTTAGCGTCCTCAATATCTTTTGGAATATAGGAATAGTTTAAGATCATTCCCCACTTTGCTACATGAATCGGGGTAATCAGCTTGGGATCAAGACTCAGCTCCAGCATCACGCTGTGTTCCTGCGGTAGATAGGTCCCTTCCCGGGAAAAGGATACCCATACCGGATAATCCGCATCCTGCGGCTTTTGGGAAGCATTCGGACCGTTTTTTACCAGCCAATCATAAACTTCCAGAACTAACGGTGCGCAGTCTTCGTTTTCATACTCTACAAACTGGCGCTTTGCCACATATCTTCCGTCCCGTTCCAAGGTTTCCAGCACCGCTTTATGCTGTTTGGTCCAGACTGTGATTTTTTCCATACCGATTTCCTCCCGCATACACAAAAACCCTCCTCGAAATCGAGGAGGGTTTTTCATCGCACCTCGGACGATAAATTAACCTCTGTTCTTGCTCCAAGCTTTCATACGCTCAGATTTATCCAGAATACGTTTTCTCATACGGATGCTCTTTGGTGTTACTTCGATCAGCTCATCATCGGTGATGAACTCGATTGCCTGTTCCAGGCTCATAACCTTCGGCGGAATCAGGCGCAGTGCATCGTCGCTTCCCGATGCACGGGTGTTGGTCATATGTTTCTTCTTGCAGACGTTAACAACGATATCCTCATCTTTTGGAGACTGTCCAACAATCATGCCCTCGTAAACCTCAACACCAGCACCAATAAAGAGGGTACCTCTTTCCTGTGCGTTATACAGACCGTAGGTAACAGCGGTACCGGTTTCAAATGCGATCAGAGAACCGGTTGCACGTTTTGGAATATCGCCTTTAAATGGTTCGTAGCCATAGAAGACCGAGCTCATGATACCTTCACCTTTGGTATCGGTCAAAAATTCGTTGCGGTAGCCAAACAGACCTCTCGCAGGAACAATAAATTCCAGCTTGGTTCTTCCGTTAAATGGGTTCATGGAAACCAGAGTTCCCTTGCGGATACCCATTTTTTCCATAACAGAACCGGTTGCAAAGTCCGGAACATCCACTACCAGCTGTTCCATTGGTTCCAGTGTTTTTCCTTAATCTGGTTAATAACGAAGAAAAACAAATCGGATTTGTATG
>OGYE01000716.1_pt1 | contig 21709 bp, 17 predicted proteins | sample 1576471 | NCBI WGS metagenome assembly OGYE01 (sample SAMEA3541532, study PRJEB24748) | human gut metagenome | biome: human gut; feature: human-associated habitat; material: faeces | place: China | collected 2012
CAGGAAAGAATCCCAAAGTGTATCAGAATTATTTTATGACAGATGAACTGACACAAGGGGAAAGAGTCCGTTTGGGAAGGGAATTATCCAAAAGCCCTAGATTAAAGCAGTATGGAAAAGAAGTGACAAGTTTTCGACTGTTTGAAGGGAAAAGTGTGGAAGAAAAGGAGGAAGAGAAAGATGGAAGAAACACAGAAATGCCAGTATCTTAGTATTACAGATATTCAGAAGGAATACCTGCCCATCAGCAGAAAAAAATTACGGATATTTGTGAAAAGGTATCTGGATGCAAAGATGATAGGAAATCGTATCTTTGTAAGTAGAGAAGAACTGGAAGAGGTTCTGCATAATCCAGAGAATACCAATCTGCCGATTCGGTAGAAGCAACGATCTTCCTGCAAAAATAAATATATATTATAAAAATAAGCCTGATAGTATCAATAGATGCTATCAGGCTTTATTTTTTCAGTAGGAATCAGCTATGAAAATCGAAAAAGAAATGCTTTGTTCTGAACCAGTATGTTATACAGAGAAGATGAGGAATGGGAAAGGTGTGTATATTTTATCAGGATAAACAGCTGGAAAAGACATGATCATCATTATGGATAAATACAAGGATACTGAGATTATACTTAAATAATATGAAGTATTTTCTGACATTTGATGAAACAGGATTCAGAAAATATCAAATTAATACGATTCGTAATCTTGACAATTTGTTTGCAAACAATCGAACAAAAGCTCTTATACAAATGGCAATTGGTGCGGGAAAAAACTTTACGGCAATTACGGAACCCTACCGATTACTTAAATACGGCAAGATGAACTGTGTTTTGTTTTTGGTGGACACAAAAAGCCTTGGAGAGCAGGCAGAACGTAAATACACCAAGATGATCCCTGTCCTTTTTCTCAGCTTTATGGAGTGCGTCGGTTGAAATTTTCCTATATTCCTTCTGATGTTCAAATTTGCATCAGCACAATTTAGCGAATGTATTCTATCCTCAAAGGAGAAGAGTTAGACGAATCTGTAGAAGAAACATCTTTTGCGGAATATGTCACAGCTGACAGCAAAGCGCCAAAGGAAGTGATGTACAATGAAAATACCCGCCTGAATTTTTTGACGGCATTATTGTAGATAAATGCCGTAGTTCTATTTACAATGTGTGGAGTCAGGTATGCTCATATTTTGATTCATTTATCATTGTGTTAACTGCTACGCCGGATAAGTGGACTTTTGCTTTTTTGATGAAAATATCGTTAGCGAATATCCACGTGAATAGGCAATTGTAGACAGCGTAAATGTAGGTCAAGATATTTATCTGACTGAAACTAAAATCACTAAAAACGGAGAATATTTGATGAAGCAGATGATATGTCATGGCAAAAAAACGGAAAGCCGCTGGCAGAGGACAGATGCCAGCGGCTGGAAAACTATTGTTTGGCCGTAACCTAACCGGCAACGACTTGACGGCTCCGGCGCAGCTGTGCAGCCAAAGACCAAACTGGGATTTTATGCTTTATGAAATACGCTCCTATTCTTAAGAAAGGTTTTTCCAAATTGGGAAAACGTCTTCTAGCTGCTGATAGAGTTTTCGGTTATTCCGCCAAATAAATTTTAACTGCATCGGCTATGGTATTGGCCGCATCTGTGGCACTACCGCCATTAAGCACGGTGGATGCTTGCTCTCTGATCGCTTCTTCCACCACGGCATCCCGGGGAATGGCTGAGTGGAGCGTTTGACACAAATTCAAAAACTGTTCGCCTAAGGGTTGGAGTTTACCGTTTTCGTCGCTGAATGTTTTTAGGGTCACTTCTTTCAGAGCTTCTTCGCGAACAGAAAATCCAATGCCTACATAAGCCGATTGAACCGATTGACTCAGCAAAACACTGAGGAAATCTTCTGCCTCCTCTTGATGCTGACTGTTTGCTGTGATACCCACACTACATTGGGGTAAGAAACGGCCTCTTCCGTAAAGGGAGTCAATTTGACACTGACCATCCTGCTGAAAACTCAAAGCTTCTAGACTGGTTCTACCCGTTAAAGTAGTTACATGAGCCGTCGCACTGCCTTGCCCCACCTGATAAATGCCATCGTCAATACTTTCCACCATGCTGTCTGTCTCAACCCAGATACCTTCCTGTGTCACGCCAAATTTCGCGGCATCCGACTGCAACTGACTATGCATGGATTGAATCTGTCCCAGCACAGTCTCCAATTGCGCCACGTCCAAAGTGTTGTTTGAATATACTTCGGGTGCACAGGGTAAATACCAATCCATAAGGAAACTCTCTGCCGCATCGAGGTTGGGGGGAATTACCAGATATGGAACATCGCCGTTGTTGGCCTGGATCTGCTGCAACAAGGTTGACATACTGTCGGGCTGGGTAGTTCCCGTTTTACTGACGATTACCGGTATGGTAAACTGAGCCGGAATCTGATAGATACTGTCGCCATGAGTTTGAGCTGTCGTTAAATTGGGTAGCACACCTTCCAGCAGCCCATCTACCGAATTCAAATCCAGCAAAACGCCTTTCTCCGCATAAGACTGGGCGGGCAGATCATCCAGCACTAAAATATCGGGACCGCTGCCATTGAGGATCTCCGTGTTCAAAGCACGGATAACATCTTCGGTGGTAGCTCCCTCAACGGACGGAATCTGTAGCGTCACTTTCACATTGGGGTTCTGAGTCTGATACTCGCTGATGGCCTGACGAAGAATGGGATAATCTTTTAGAGAGAAAACCGTCAGTTCTGTATCTGGTAGTGAAGGGGTCTCATTAGACCAAATATAATGAATTACACGAGGACCCATGGAGGTGGACAGTGCTATGTAATAGCCATCTCCACCGTCTAGTGCCATACCCGTAATTACGTTTGCCGGCGCACTCAATGAAGAACCCTCTCCATTGAAAATTTGCTCCCATTTATCTCCATCTAGCGTTTGACGATAGAGTCCGGTAGCATCGACCAAATACTGGGCATCCTCTGTCAATAGCATAGCAGTATTGATATCTACAAAGTTGCAGGCACTCTCTCCCAGCTTATTGCCAGTGGCAATATCGTAGCGCAGTAGCAGCTTGTTGGCAATGTCACGGACTAGTACCTGCTGATTGTTGGCAATCACATCATTGTTACCCAGGTAAAGCATACTATTGGAAATGGTCGACGTCTGCACACCATCGGCAGTTCTATACTCCAACCCATGCTCGGGCTGGTCGTTGAACACTGCCACGAAGCCATTACCTGCCGGAAATATGGTACTGGGTCCATAGGTACCCTCTACTGAATAGGAAGGTGTGGGCCAGTCGGTAATGGAAATAGGCTGACATTCTGTTTGCCCAAGTGCCGTGCGGTATAGGTTGGTGCCAGTGTCCTCCTGGGTCAACAAGATCACTGTTCCATCAAACAACTCTGCTATGGCACTCACCATAGTGTTATTATCAGGCAATGCTTGCCCCCAATCCATTGGTTGGCTGGTAACCGCATCGTTCGCGCCAATCTCATGACGTGTTACTTCCACAGGATCACCGGACTTGGATACAGTGTAAAAACTCACGGTGCCGCTTTCGTTGGTCTGCATACCTAAAATCCGATCATCACTTCCCCAATCGGCCTCTATCGGTGTTTCGATATAACGACCAACGGTGCTGGTGTCATCTCCTCCTTCAGGGAGTGCTTGATTGCCATTGCCACTACAAGCTACCAAAGACAGGGACAGACAACCTGCCAATAGTATCGCAATTGATTGCTTCCATTGTATCATCGTTTGAATTTCTCCTTTCCAATTTTACTGATCTCTATTATAATGCTCATAGCTCTAAAAATCATCTAAGTATCATTCTAAAATAGAATTAGAGAAAACTTAGAGAAAACTGTGGTATAATGGTAAAAAATGCATTCAAAGGAGGACATCCATGCGAATTTTAATGGTAGAAGATGATAAAGAGCTTTGCGTTGCCCTGTCCATCTGCTTTCAGGCTGCAGGGTATGATACAGAATTTGTATACACCGGCGAGGATGGTCTGCAATATGGTCTGCAAAACGCTTATGATCTGATCATACTTGACCGGCTTCTGCCCCAAACGGACGGATTATCCATTGTGGCACAGTTACGTCAGCATCACCACCCCTGTGCTGATGCTGACGGCTTTGGACGGCATACAGGATCGGGTGCAGGGCTTGGATGCCGGAGCCGACGATTATCTGACGAAACCTTTTGCAACAGATGAGCTTCTGGCACGGATTCGGGCTATTGCCCGGCGGCCAGGTGCGTTAGAAGATGGCAGCAACTTGCTTTCCTGCGGCGATTTGCAGTTGGATCGAAACAGCCTAACCCTGTACGGTCCCAGCGGTATCTGTACGCTTTCCAAAAAAGAATTGGCGTTTTTTGAGTTGTTTTTTCGCTTTGCAGGCCAGACGCTGTCCCGTGAAATGTTATTATCCCGCATTTGGGGCGCCTATGCACCTGTGGAGGACGGCAATCTGGATAACTACATTTATTTTTTGCGCCGCCGTCTGGCAGCCGTGAACTCCTGTGTAAAAATTATTACTGTTCGGGGCGTGGGCTACCGATTGGAGGTATCACCGTGAAATCCTTTCATAATGCGACAGCCGCCGCTGGACTGCTCCGTCTACGGCAACAATTGATGTTGGCAATTTTTACAGTGGTTACGTTGGTTATGGTGGTGCTGTCCATTTTATTGATTTCTCTGGCCGAAAAACAGTTGGGACAGGCCACCTGGCATCATCTGGACAGTAGCATGGACAGCCTGCTGACCCATCTAGAGACAGAAAGCATCATCAGCAACCAATGGTTGGCACAGCAGGAGCGTTCCAATCAAGCATTGATCTTTCTGAGCGACGGCGGTAAACCACTAAAGTTTCAAGGGATCTGGCCTACGGAAACATCGCGCAGTACATTACTGGAACGTGCTCAAAAACAGGCTTATGCACAAGGTTTGGAGTTGACGGTTCGCCCTATGCTCCCAGCGGAAACGGTTCGTGTCAGTTTTCCATTGAGCGGTGATCATGGCGACCGCTATCTGGTACAAGCCGCGGTTCTATCCTCCAGCAGCGGCTGGCAGACTGCTACCATGATAAAGGATTTGCAGCAGGAGCAGGGGCAAATCTTCCAGATGCGTATGACCTGTGTCGGGTTGCTGGTCGGTGGTATTATCGTATTGCTTGCCTTGTCCTGGTGGCTGTCCGGCCGGGCCGCCCGACCTATTTCGGAGAGTATACAGCGGCAGACAGAATTTGTGGCTGCGGCATCCCATGAACTAAAATCTCCGCTGGCCGTTCTATCAGCCAGTGCCTCCGTACTGGGAATGTCACCAGAGCAGGATGAAACTCTTCGCCAAACTATCTGCCGGGAATGTGCGCGCATGGGACGGCTGGTGAGTGACCTGCTGGTACTGGCACACAGCGATACAGGTACTTGGTCTTTGGAATCCCAGACAATCGATTTAGATAGCATTTTGTCCACAGTAGCAGAGAATGGGGGATTTCTGGCAGCGAAAAAGGCACAGCAATTTCTGCTGGATCTGCCTGATAGCAGCTTGCCGTCGGTTCGGGGAGATGCGCAGCGGCTGGAGCAGCTATTGACCATTCTAGTGGATAACGCCTGTACCTACACACAATCCGGCGGTCAAATTACCCTATCAGCCCGGACTTCCCGACACAGCATTTTCATTCTGGTCAAAGATAATGGTCCCGGTATTCCAAGGGAGTTGTGGGGTCGTGTATTCGATCGCTTTTATCGGGCGGATGCAGCCCGGGGCGGCAAAGATCATTCCGGCCTTGGCCTGTCTATTGCCCAGGAACTGGCTCGCCTTCATGGTGGCCGGCTGTATTTGAAAGAGGAACCACCTTATAGTACCGTATTTGTTCTGGAATTGCCTTTACCGAACAAACCACATTGATGTAACGCTGTTTGACCGGAGAATAAACATAATGGATTATCCTCTTTGTTCCACCGGCGTTTAAACTATTACATAATCAAATACCCTTATCTGTCGAGAAGGCGCAGGCAACCAGTTGGTTGCCTGCGCCTCAATTTTTTTCGAACCATATTACGAAAGAGTAAGGGGGGGTAAGCAAGTGAAAAATGAAGAAAACATACAGCCTACACAAGTTATTTGTACGAATATTATTTTGTATTTACACCAAAGTACCATCGGAAAATAATCTATAAAAAATTAAGAGTAGGAAAAGCAAGATCAAATTGGAGATACTTTGAGCAAGAAGGAGTATGCAGATCCTTTCAAGGATAGCAAGTAATCATATTGCCAAGCCAAAGGAGTTTGTTTATAGTTGTTGTGACAATTGAATATAATTTAACGAGGATTTCATGTATTATTCATAAATACAAAAGATAGTTTTATAAATTATGGGCCATAGAAAAAACGTTGTCAGTCAAAATTCCAGATTTGTCTAAAATTCAGACAAATCTGGAATTTTGACTATTTTCTCCATCTTGTTTTTATCTATAATATTGTTTACTGTAAGATGAATGCAAGAGAGGGGAAGAGAAAAGATGCGAAAGTTTTACAGCATAGTAGTCAGGAAGCGAAAAACAGTAATTTGCTTTTTCTTAATACTATCGATTATCAGTTTTTTTATGAAGAACATGGTATCGGTAGATTACGACATCAATGACTATCTTCCAGACGACAGTCCCTCAACGGTAGCAATCAATGTTTTGGAACAGGAATTTGAGGGAGGAATCCCAAACGCTCGAGTCATGGTTTCTAATGTCACCATTCCACAGGCACTCGATTATAAAGAAAAACTGGAAGCAATCGATGGTGTGAGCGCTGTCACCTGGCTGGATGATTCAGTAGACATTACCACTCCGTTTGATAACTTGGACGAAAAAGTGGTGGAAACATATTATAAAGATAATACCGCGTTGTTTACTGTTACCATAGAAGAAGACAAGAGAATCGAAGCAGTAGCAGAGATCAAGGATTTGGTTGGTGGAGACAATGCAATTGCAGGAAGTGCGGTAGCAACAGCGGATGCAACGACCAACACCGTATCTGAAATACAGACAATCACGGTCATTGCTGTTTTGTTCGTTTTGCTCGTTTTGCTTGTGACCACCAATTATTGGCTGGAACCGCTGGTGATTTTGATTGGACTTGGAGTAGCAATCATCATCAATGACGGTACGAACCTGATGTTTGGTGAAATATCCTTTGTAACAAATGCTGCTGGAAGCGTTTTGCAGCTTGCGGTTTCTTTGGATTATTCGGTATTTCTGATCCATCGATTCGAAGAATGCCGACTGGAAAACAGCGATCCACAATCGGCAATGATCGATGCTTTGTGCAAATCGACATCCTCGATTTTGTCCAGTGGTCTGACAACAGTAATTGGATTTTTAGCTTTGGTATTGATGCGTTTTAAGATCGGACCGGACCTTGGACTTGCACTTGCAAAAGGCGTTGCAATCAGCCTGATTGTTGTGTTTGTATTTATGCCAGCATTTATCCTGTCGGTTTATAAGTTGCTGGATAAGAGCAAGCATAAACAGCTGCTCCCGTCCTTCCGTAGATTTGGCGAGTTTGTCAGAAAGATCTCCATCCCGATGGTGTGCATCTTTCTGGTAATCTTTATCCCATCCTATCTTGCGTCCAACGCAAACAACTATTATTTTGGTTCTTCCCACATATTTGGAGAAGGAACCCGATTAGGAGACGATACGGCAGCGATTGAGTCGGTATTCGGCAAGAGCGATACCTATGTTTTGATGGTACCTGCTGGAGATACCGCGACAGAGAAGGAGCTTTCCAATGAGCTGCATACACTGCCGCAGGTAAGCGACATTATTTCCTATGTGGATCTGGCAGGAGCTGAAGTTCCGATGGAATATTTGGATGAAAAAACAATCTCGCAGTTAATCTCGGAGGATTACAGCAGAATGGTAATCTCGGTCAATGCTGACTATGAAGGTCAGGAAACTTTTGATCTGATTCAGAAGATCCGGGATATCGCTTCAGAATACTACCCGAATGAATATTATCTGGCAGGCGAAGGGGTCAGCACCTATGACCTGATGAACACGGTAATGGATGATATGCTGAAAGTAAACATGCTTGCAATCGGTGCAGTGTTCCTGGTACTGCTGGTATCACTGCATTCGATATCCTTGCCGGTGATCCTGGTTTTGAGCATCGAAACTGCAATCTGGCTGAATCTCTCGGTACCATATTTTATGGATACGACGATCTTCTATATTGCGTACCTGATTATTAGTTCCATCCAGCTTGGAGCGACCGTCGATTATGCAATTTTGATGACCGACCGCTATAAGGAAAACAGGCAGAGTTTTGATAAAAAACAGGCAGTTGTCCAAACAATTTCCGACGTAACCGTTTCAATTTTGACTTCCGGCAGTGTACTGACCGTAGTTGGTTTGCTGATGGGATATATTTCCACCAATCAGCTTCTTGCGCAGCTGGGACTTTTTATTGGACGCGGAACCATCTTCTCATTAGCAATCGTTTTGTTCGTTCTTCCAGGCTTGTTATATCTGTTTGACCGACTGATCGTTCAGCCGCCGAAACATAAAATAAAGCACACAAGAAAACAAAATGAATCAAAAGAACAGGAGGCATAGAAACGATGAGTTACATCGATACAAAGAAAAAATGGAATCGTATAGTTGCATGTGTCATGGCAGTGATTCTTTCTGCTTCCATGACCATTTCGCCGCTTGCTGCCGAGGCAGTACCGAACACTCCAAAAGAAGAAGTAGTGTATGTCAACTTGAATACAGATGGTTCTGTAAAGGAAATCAACGTCGTAAATATTTTTGATTTGGATAAAGACGGTCAGATCGTAGATTACGGACGCTATGAAAGCCTGAGGAATATGACCACGACCGACAAGATCGAATACTCGGGAGATAAGGTCACCGTGGATGCAAAGGCGGGAAAGCTTTACTATGAGGGAAAGCTTTCCAAAAATGTGATGCCTTGGGATCTTTCGCTCCACTACTATCTGGATGGAAAGGAATATCCGGCAGAGGAGATTGCAGGAAAGAGCGGTGCATTAAAAATCACAATGTCGATCCGTAAAAATCCGAATTGCAGCGGCGCATTTTTTGAAAATTATGCTCTTCAAGCATCGGTTACACTGGACACCAATCAATGTGAGAATATCGTGACCGAAGATGCAACCGTAGCAAATGTCGGAAGCAAAAAGCAACTGACTTATACCATCCTTCCGGGGAAAGAAGCAGATCTTACTATTACAGCGGATGTAAAGGATTTTGAGATGCCAGCAATAGCAGTCAACGGAGTCCCTCTTTCCTTAAACATTGAAGTGGACGACGAAGAGCTGATGTCCAAGGTTGATGAGTTGGTTGATGGAATCGTGAAACTGGATGATGGCAGCTTGGAGCTGAAAGACGGTGCGTCCGACTTAAAGAACGGAAGCAGTGATCTGGAAAGCGGAGCATTAGATCTGCGTGATGGGATGAGTGATCTGGACGGAGGTGTTCAGGAACTTTATGACGGTATCTTAAAGGTACAGGATGGTCTGATTGAACTGGATTCCAACTCGGATGACCTTACAGAGGGTTCGGCAAAGGTAAAGGAGGCACTGAAAACCATCCAAGAGGCCTTAAAATCCATCTCTGCATCCAGTGATCAAATCGATGAACTGGTAAAAGCATCCAATGAGATCAATGATGGGATCGGTGAGCTAGTTGGAGGAATCTCTACATTGAAGAGCGGAATCGATCAGTACAAAGCAGGACTGGGAGAAGATGGACTGAAAAAATTGCAGCAAGGAAATGGTTCAGCAGTCGAGCTTATTGATGGTATCATCGATGCACTCAATAATGTTATCAATATGCTGTCCCAAATCCCGGTTCCTTTGGAACAGGAGGTTCAACCTCCTGTAGCGCAGGATGTTCCGGCCGAAACAATGCCCTTACCGGATGTCTCGGATGAGCATACTGAAGAAGAAACACAACAGCCTTCTGAAGGAGAAAGCACAGATGCTTCCCAGGATATGACGTTTCAGGAAGAAAACAGTCAGGAGGATTCTTCGAAGACTTCCCAAAACGATGAGGAGACAGAAGCTTTGGATGAGTTGCAGATGGAAGAGTCAGCACAAATGACAGGGGCAGAAAGCTCAATGGATGATTATTATTCTTCCGGTAGTTCAGTAATCTCACAGGAGGAAATTCAGGCGCAGGTTTCTTTACTCAGAAGTTTGATTCAAGAATTAGAAACGGTAAAGGAACTGTTTAACGGAAATCTTGCATTGGCAAAAGGAACAGAGACTTTTCTGAGTGCTGCAGTTCCGGGTGTCGGAGAACTGATGAGTGGGGCAGAAAAGCTACAGACAAACTATAAACAATTTAATTCTGTGATTGAAGGTCTTGGAACGCAACTCAAGGAAATGCTGCTGGGGCTGTCGAAGCTTTCCGAAGGAATTGATATGCTCGTTGAGCAGTATGAAGTTTTGGATCAGGGAATTAACAGTTATACAGGCGGTGTGGAAAAAATTCTGGACGGATACGGTCAGCTAGTGGATGGAGCAAAACAGCTGGTCGGAGGAAGCGGAAAGCTCAAAGATGGAACCAATACCCTGTATAACGGAACAGTCGATATGGCACAGGGAATGTCCGATTTTTATGATGGTGCAGGGGAGCTGAAAGACGGCACCGGAGAGATGCGTGACAGAACCAGTGGAATGAATAGCGAAATCGATGAGCAGATCGATAATTTGGTCAGTGATATCACCGGAGATCCTAGTGATATCGGTTCATTTGTCTCGGACGAAAACACCAATGTCAAGGCAGTTCAGTTTGTTATCCAGACAGAACCAATCCAAGAGCCGGATGCTCCGGAAGAAGAACCGGCAGCGCAGCCAAAGCTGACCTTCTGGCAGAAATTCCTGAAACTGTTTGGGCTGTATAACGAAAAGTAAACTTTTTTGAAAATGATTTGCAATATTTTCTTTTTGAACGGCACTGTGATACAACGAACAGGAAAGCTCTTTTCCAGAAAGAAGGAAGCGTCAGCGAAAGTTCAACAACCGCTCGCTTACGGGTGGATTAAGGCTTATGCTGGCAGAGTACAAAATTGACACTGTTGTTGAGGTTATCCTTCAGACTTACCATATTATATGCCTTCGTGATAATGAGCAGTTATGGATTGCCTCCACCATTCATTATCACGGAAAATGATGTATACAGCAAAGGCTCTACTCAGAAATTTTCTGGGTGGAGCCTTTATTCTTTATGGAAGTATACGGTATATAAAATAACTGTTTTTGAAGAGGAGTATCTAATGAAAAACATGATAACAAGAAGAAAATAGCAATACTTCTTCAGGAAGATGAGTTTCAAAATCGATAGTACTTTTCAGTTCTTTCAGATCAGATTCAGAATCAATGACATACTGTATCCACCATGAGTGAAATAATCACGAAGCAGAATCCAACAAATGGAGGTCATGTACAACAGCTTGATACAAATCCGGATGCAGTTGTTCTTTGATTTTTTTAATTTGAGATATAGTACCAATTTTTTGCAACATTAATATTCCGCCTTAAATATCAATGAAAGATATTGTTTATATATATAGTTATAAAAATTGATTTAATACAGCTAATGTGAAGGGGGAGCCTTATATACAGGCTCCCCCTTATTGTATATTTTGAGGTCTCCACCAACGGAGCGGAAATCAATAAATTGACAAAAATAATATTGAAAAAATGGCATAAATAAAGGAAAAAGTAAGTTTATCTATTTCCGAAAAAATGAATGGTACTACATGATAACAATGATCTATTTCCACAATATAACAGGCAAAAAATATTTCTTTCTACCAAAATGACGGGATGGACGGGATAGACGGGGAAAAGCCTATTTATCAAGAAAAGAAAAAAATAACTGATTGATTTTTTGAAAGGGATGGAAAAATCGGACAGGGGCAAATTTCCTATCTTAATATTATATGTCTAGATGGATAATATGGCTTAATTAAGCCATGTTATATTATATTTTTGTGATAATGAGCGGTTATGGGTCGCCTCCACCATTCATTATCACGGAAAGTGATATATAACAAAAAGGCTCTGCTCAGAATTTTTTCTGAGTGGAGCTTTTGTTCATTGTGAAAGTATATGGTATATAAAATAACTGTTTCTGAGGAGGAGTATCTAATGAAAAACATGACAACAAAAGAGAAAATCAAAGTTCTGAACAATGTTTTAAAAGAAAGTTTATTGTGCATTCCTCCTTATCCAGCGATAACAGGAAGCAAGGTATCCGAATTATATGATATTTTTAGACAAACAGGAACAGATCAAAATAAAAATAAAGACAGATTAGTACAAGAAATCCGAGGAATGATTATACATCCATGGCAGAGAGCATATCAAATGGAGTATCGATTCAAGAAAGCAGATATTTTTACACCATTTATTCCTGTTTTGGAGTATGCTATGCACGATGTGTGTATGGGAAACTATACAGGAGCTTATATTACTTTACTTCCAATGGTAGAATCAGTCTTTAGAGAATGGAGTAAGCAAGAAAAAAGATTAGCTCTAAACACAATGGGTACCTATTATCAAAAGGTAGATAGTTACTTGAGGTCAGAGAAATTCTATCCACAACAAGCAAAAGAAAAAGAGTATATAGCAGGTTTCTATATCAAATACATCGTTGACAGATTAAAAGATTTGTTTGAGAAGTTTGGAGATGCAGAAAAGCTAAGTGAGAGAGAATGGTTTAATCGACATGTTGTTTTACATACTTTACATGACACAGAAAAACAACAGAAAATGAGAGAACATAGTATACAATTATTGCTTTTACTGGATATGATAGCAGAAGTGTACCTCATGAAAAATCAGCTCGAAAATGTAAGTATTACATTGGATGCAGATTATGAAACGAATATAGATTTTAATTTGAGATTGGAAATTTATATATACTTGAGCTTATCGCAAATGTTTGTAAACAGTTTGAATGTTATAAAAGATTCTTTCGTGGAAAAAACACAATATCTCGATAAACAGAAAATCTTAGATAGAATGCAGGAAGTAAATAAAATGCTCTGTTCTCCGGTAGCTTGTCCTACTTTAGAAAAAGAAGTATAATAATATCACGAGATTTTCAGTGAAGGAGAATCGAAGATGACAACAGCACAGCAAAAACAGGCAGCTCAAAAATTTGCAGAGTATTGGAAAGATAAAGGATATGAAAAGGGAGAAAGTCAGCCGTTCTGGCTTTCTCTGCTTCGTGATGTTTATGGTGTAGAACATCCAGAGCAATTCATTACATTTGAAGAGCAGGTACATCTTGATCATACCAGCTTTATAGATGGAGTAATCCCATCTACAAAGGTTCTGATTGAACAAAAGGGTTTAGGTAAGGATTTGAAAAAACCTATTAAGCAGTCAGATGGTACATTATTGACACCTTTTCAGCAGGCAAAGCGTTATATTACAGAATTGCCTTTATCTCAGCATCCTCGTTGGGTTGTAACTTGCAATTTTGAAAAGTTCTTTGTCTATGATATGGAGAATCCAAATTCAGAACCGGAAGAGATTTTGCTAAAAGATTTGCCAGACGACTTATCTTGTTTGCAGTTTTTAGTGGATAAAGACAGCGAGCATATCAAGAAGGAAATGCAGGTTTCCATGCAGGCCGGTGAAATTGTTGGTGTGATGTACGATGCTATTTTAAAGCAATACAAACATCCGGAAAATGAAGAGAGCCTGAAAAGTCTGAATATGCTGTGTGTTCGTCTGGTATTTTGCCTGTATGCAGAGGATGCAGGTATTTTTGGACATCATGCGATGTTTCATGACTATCTCAAACGTTTCGAGGCGAGAGATTTAAGAAGAGCTTTAATTGATTTATTCCGAGTCCTCGATCAAAAGGAAGAAGACAGAGATCCTTATTTAGATGATGCATTGGCAGCATTTCCATATGTGAATGGTGGATTATTTGCAGATGAGAATATTGAGATTCCAATGCTGACTGATGAAATCAAAGATCTTTTGTTGAACAAAGCAAGTGAGGAATTTAACTGGAAGGATATCAGTCCAACTATCTTTGGTGCAGTTTTTGAAAGCACTTTGAATCCAGAAACTCGTCGCAACGGTGGTATGCACTATACCTCTATTGAGAATATACACAAAGTTATTGATCCGCTGTTTCTCGATGACTTGAAAAAAGAGTTTGAAGAAATTTGCGAGATTGCCGTAGAAAAAACTCGTAAACAAAAGTTGAAAGAGTTTCAAAAAAAACTGGCAACTCTGACTTTCTTGGACCCTGCTTGCGGTTCAGGAAACTTTTTGACCGAAACCTACCTGTCATTGCGTCGACTGGAAAACCAGGTGATTTCGGTTCTTATTGCTATGGAAAAAGGTCAAGTCGAAGGTCAGATTCTATTGGGTACGGCGATTAATCCAATCGAGGTTTCTATCGGTCAGTTCTACGGAATTGAAATCAATGATTTTGCGGTAACAGTTGCCAAGACAGCACTTTGGATTGCAGAGGCACAGATGATGGAAGAAACGGAAAGTATCGTTCACATGAATCTTGATTTTTTACCACTGAAATCCTATGCAAATATTATTGAAGCGAATTCTCTTCGAATTGACTGGGAGACAGTTATTCCAAAGGAAAAGTTATGTTATATCATGGGCAACCCACCTTTTGTTGGTTACTCTTTACAGACGAAAGAACAAAAAGAGGATATCCTTGCTATTTACGTTGATGAAAAGGGAAAGCCCTATAAAACAGCCGGAAAAATTGACTATGTGTCCGGTTGGTACTTCAAGGCAGCGCAGCTTATGCAGGGAACCAATATACGCACTGCATTCGTTTCGACAAACAGCATTACGCAGGGAGAGCAGGTAGCAGGGGTATGGAAGCCTTTATATGACCGTTTTCATGTGCATATTGATTTTGCTCACAGGACATTTATCTGGGACAGTGAAGCAAGCCTGAAAGCTCATGTACATTGTGTGATCGTGGGATTTAGCCAAACAGCCAACAACAATCCGAAAAAACTCTATACTTCTGACAGGATGCAACTGGTGGATAATCTCAATGCATATCTGATTGATGCTCCAACGGTATTTGTAGAGAGTAGAAGTAAGCCAATTTACCCTGTATCTGCTATGCGAAGTGGTGGAAAACCTGTTGAGGGTGGAAATCTTATTTTTACTTCAGAGGAAAAACAAGAGTTTATAAAAAAGGAACCTACCGCTGAAAAGTATTTTAGACCGTTTATGGGATCGGAAGATTTTATCAATGGACATGCTAGATGGTGTTTGTGGCTGCTTGATGTATCACCTAAAGAACTACGATCTATACCAATGGTTATGCAACGAGTAGAGGCGGTTAGAAAATTTCGATTAGCAAGTACAAAAGCAGCAACTAGGGAATATGCGAATCAGCCAACAAGATTTATGGAGATTAAACAACCAGAAAGTAACTATCTAATAATACCAGCAACTTCATCCGAAAATCGGCGCTATGTTCCTATTGGGTATCTGCCGAAAGATGTTGTTGCTAGTAATGCAGCTTCCTTTGTTCCTAATGCTACTTTGTATCACTTTGGAATTTTAACCTCCAATGTTCACATGGCATGGATGCGTGCTATAGCTGGAAGACTAAAAAGCGATTATAGATATTCAATAAATATTGTCTACAACAATTTCCCATGGCCAACCCCAACGGATGAACAGAAAGCTAAAATCGAGCAGACTGCACAAGCTATATTAGATGCCCGTGCGCTTTATCCTGACAGCAGCCTTGCCGATCTCTATGATGAGGTTGTCATGCCGCCGGAGTTGCGCAAGGCTCATCAGGATAATGACAAAGCAGTTATGCAGGCATATGGTTTCACAAAGGATCATCCTGCATACAGCAGTGAATCAGCCTGTGTTGCCGAGCTGATGAAAATGTATCAGCAAAAAGTTCAGGAGCTGGAACAGCAGGAAGCCGCAAAAAAGAAGAAAACTACGACAAAGAAGTAAGGAGGAAATGCTATTGCTACAAAAACTAAAAAGTAAGGGTTTTCTTTGTTTTGTTGTAGTTCTTTGTTTAGGTCTAGTTTTTCTGCTTTTGATGTACCAAATGGGGTTTCGGATTACCTATGCACCTGATTTAGAAAACAGCTGGAATGCTATTTCGGCAACTGCTTCATGGGTGAGCGCAATCGCTTCCTTTTTGGCTGTTTGGTCTGCAATACAGGTTCCAAAACAGATAGCAGAACGACAAATTAAGGTCGACTTATTTGAAAAAAAGATATAGAGTGTATAGAACATTGATTTTATGCGATTCTTTTTCAGCTTTGGTTTCTATATCAACAGGACTTGCAGATATAGAAATATTTTTTTATCAATCTTTTTGTAATATCTCTGAAGAACCAAAGATGTACCAGTACAAGCTTTTTGCAGCTAAATATGTACAGGTTACTGATAATCTGGCTGAAAGCAAATTTTTATTTTCAGAAGATATTTGGAAAGGTGTATGCAAAATAATAGAAAGCATGCAAAAGTTGGTTCAAACAGGTGAAAAAGGAATGTCTAAAGAAGAATTTGACAAAGCAAAACAGGACTATTTGGATGCTATGAAGTCATGTGAGCTTAAGTTAATCTTAAACAAAATGGAAGAAGAACTTAATCTGACAAAATTTTAATATCTGGAAAAAGAGAGATGATTGCATCTCTCTTTTTCTTTTGTGTTTCTTTGTATCAAAATCCAACGAACAAAATATTACCCCTACTAAATCAGCATTTTCCGATATGATCTCAACTGTCCCGGTTTTGCTTCGTTTGCCCTGAAAAAGAACGAACAAATCAATAATAACTTTAAAAGGAAGGTTGGGAACATGCGCAGAATGTTCAGATTATCCGATGCTAGCCACAAAGATATTGATCTTCGTGAGTACGAAGACGAAATACTGGAGATAGCAGATCGTATTATTCCAGGAAAGAATCCCAAAGTGTATCAGAATTATTTTATGACAGATGAACTGACACAGGGGGAAAGAGTCCATTTGGGGAGAGAATTATCCAAAATTCCTAGATTAAAGTAGTATGGAAAAGAAGTGATAAGTTTTCGACTGCTTGAAGGAAAAAGTTTGGAACAGAAGAAGTTATTTACATAAATGGTTAAAATGACTTTTCAGAAGATATTAAAATTCAAATATGCTAGAAGATATCAGGGATTTTCTATAAAAAGATATATGAAATCCAGACTGTTAAAAAGCTGCATCTGAAATTTTAATTCAAATTGGAAAGCATGTCAGAAACAACATAAACAGCTCTGGCTAAGTCTTCATATTTGCTGTATTCTTCTGGAGAATGGCTGATACCATCTTTACTTGGAACAAATAACATGATAGTATCAACTTCTTCGGACATCAAATGTGCGTCATGTGTTGCACCACTTATTATTTTTTGATAGCTATATCCAAAAGTACGGCATGATTTTTCTAATTGTTCTAATAATTCTTGATTCATATATCCAGGTTTTACATGAACTAAGGGTTCAATCTTATAATCAACCCCAGTTTTGGATTTGGCTTCTTCTAGCTTTTGGGTCAATTTTTCTACAATATGTTGAATTTTTTCCTCGTCGGAAGAACGGCAGTCCAAAACCCACTCTGTTTTTCCAGAAATAGTGTTCAGTGCATTAGGGAATACTTGCATAAATCCGACAGTGGCAACAGTACCACCACCTTCTGTTTTTGCCCATTCAGAGATACAGCTTATTACTTTTGTGCTGGCATCAACGGCATCACTACGCATATCCATGGGAGTACTTCCAGCATGATTAGATTTTCCAATCATTTGTATACGATATCGCTGTAAACCTGCTATACAATCAACTAATCCTAATTGTATACCTTTACTATCCAATACGGGACCTTGTTCAATATGAATTTCGATAAAACACTTTACATTGAGAGGATCTATCTTGCAGTCCTCGATTTTATTAGGATCTAATCCAAATCTCAGAATGGCATCATAGATACTTTCTCCGGCAGTATCATGCAATTGTTTAAGTTCTGTTATTGTCCAACGTCCAAGAAGTGCTTTGCTAGTTAAAAAACATACACCATACGTTATTCCTTCTTCGTCATTAGTGGCGATAATTTCAAGAGGATATTTCATTTGAACGTTGTTTTCTTTTAGGATGCGAGCTACTTCAATTGCAGAAACAATACCTGCAATGCCGTCATAAGCTCCTCCAGATTTCACAGTATCATAATGCGAACCAATCAAAATCGTAGGAGCATCTGGATCGGTTCCATCTAAGCGTCCATGAACAGCTCCAGAGGCATCAATCCAGGTACGTAATCCAATTTGTTCCATTTGGCCTTTTATGTAATCGACAGCTTGACGTGCTTCTTTGCTGAAAGGAAGACGGGTTACTCCAAAGCCAGGTGTCGCTGTAAATTGCCGCAAGGTTTCTAAATGATTTTGTAAATTATGTGCGATATAAAGCAAATTTTCCATGATCCAGTTCATCCCTTCTCAAAAAATGATTTATTTTATTTTTATTGTAGCAAACTCTTCTAGGAAGTAAATGTCCCAATAGGACACTATTTTTTATTTAAAAGTGTTACTGGAGAATAAACGGCGCTGATATTATGTATATAGTGTCTATGTTATCCCATAAAAATACGGAAGCTAACTGCATTGTTATTTTTAATTCTATACCATATAATTCATAACATGGGAAACACTATAAACGATAAAAGAGAGAAGGGAAAATAATATGAACTATTCAGGATTAACACTTGGTGAATTTTTAGAAAATGAAGAATTCCAAAATTATGAAGTGCTTTGTGGAAGAAAAGGTTTGTCGCGAATTGTAAATTCAGCAACAGTTATGGATGCAGTAGATATTGGAGACTGGCTAAGAGGCGGAGAAATTGTTATGAGTTCGGGATATATCTGGAAAGACAACCCGAAGGCATTTTTGAAAATGATTGAAAGCATCAATAATGCTGGAGCAACGGCATTGTTTATAAAACTTGGAAGATTTATTGATGAGCTTATTCCGGAAGCGTACGAATTAGCGGAAAAATTAAACTTTCCCATTATAAAAATGCCAGTCAATGAGTTGTTTTTAGGTGTAATTGAGCCTGTGTTGACCAGAATTATAGATTATCAGGCAATAGAGCTCAGACATTCTCAGGAAATCCACAATTCTTTTATTGATATTGTGACAAAAGGTGGAGGAATTAATAAAATTATTGATACTTTATCTATTCTTTGTGAGAAGGATATTGCTTTTTACGATGCTGTTCTAGATAATATTTTTGCAAATGTTATACTGGAAAACAAAGAGGAACTAAAAAAGAATTATAGAAAGATATATGAATATCATTCTGTCAGCATGGACGGAAAATTTTTGGGAAGTATTATCAACTTGAGTAAAGAACCATTTACTCAGTATGATATTATGGCTGTTGAACATGCATCCACAGTATTAAATCTTGTCCAGCAAAAAACAATTTCCAATGTCCAGATTGAAACAAAATACAAGACAAATTTTGTGCAGGATTTGACGATCTGCAATATTAAGACAAGAGAAGAGGTTTTACAGCGAGGTAGTGTATTTGGATGGGATTTAACCAAAGAAGGATATACCTGTGTTATTATTGATATTGATGACTTCAAAAAAGAATATTTGAAAATTAATAGTATCACAGACAGCAAGAAACTGAATATTTCGATTGAGCATATCTTTGAAATGAGTCAAGGTATGATCACAGAATATTACAGAGATGCTATGTTCACATATTTATCAGACAGTTTGACTGCAATTATTCCAAATGAAAATAGAGAAGAAGACTATTGTGTACTGAAAACATTGTTGAATAAGATTCGTTCCAGAATACAAAAAGAAACACAATTTACGGCAACCATTTCTATCGGATGTTATCAAAGCGATATTATGGATATTTGGAAGAGTTATCGACAGGCTCAAAAATGTATCAAGATCTCTCGTAGAATTTTTGAGAGAAATCATTTGATTTCTTTTAGAGAACTTGGAATTTATCTGTTTTTGGATAGTTTACAGCAAACAGAAGATAGCAGGGCTTTGTCTCAGCAGAAACTTGCAGATTTGATATCCTATGATGAAGAACACAATTCTCAGTTGATGGAAACGCTGGTGGAAATTGTTAATCATAACTGGAATTTAAAGCTGACGTCTGAGTGTATGTTTTTACATTACAATACAATTAAAAAACGATTTTTCAAAATACAGGAGTTGCTTCAAACTGATTTAAATAATACTTCGGAAAAGTTAATTATTGAACTTATCATTCGTTTGCGTGATATTGATTCAATATAACTTATCTATAAATATAATAAATATCATATAGATATTTTAGATATATTGTTTGATTAAAATATCCCGTAGAGCCACTTTCAGGTAAAAATTAGTGGTTCTACGGGATATTTACTTTATCCTATACCCTCTGATAAAATGAAGCCAAACAAATTCAGAAGAAAGGAGGAAATATTTTAGTTGTAAAAATATGCAGTTCTGCATATTCAGATAAAGAGGTAGGATTAAAAACAAATGGAGGGTTATTATGAGTTCAGAAATTTTAAGAATAGCGAATTTACCTATTTTTTGGGCACTGTGTTCCATTGTGGTTATTATAACAATCATCCAAGCTGTTATATATACACGACTTGCACGAAAGACAGCTTCTACTTTGGGAATTTCAAAAGATATTTGTAATACGGCCTTCAAAACAGGCATGATTTCTTCTATTGGTCCAAGTATTGGCGTTTTTATTGTTATGGTTGGTTTAATGTCTGTAATCGGTGGACCTCTCAGCTGGCTGAGACTTTCTATCATTGGTGCAGCACCGACAGAATTGACAGCTGCAAAGTTAGGTGCAGAAGTCGCTGGGGTTACCTTTGGTGGAGCTGACTATACAACAGAAGTTCTTGCTCTTTCTTGGATCACAATGACATTAAATGGATGTGGCTGGCTTCTGTTTGTAGGGTTATTTGCTCACAAACTTGAAAAATTAAGAGTAAAAGTTGGTGGCGGAGATTCTAAATGGCTGGTAGTGCTCAGCGGAGCTTCTACTTTGGGTGTATTTGGTTATCTGAATGCGGGAGATGTTGTAAAGGGACACGGAAATCTTATTTCTGTTATTTTTGGAGCCCTGGGAATGATCTTATTCACGAAGTATTTAAATCAGAAATTCCCAAAAATCAAAGAATATAGCCTTGGTATTGCAATGCTCTTTGGAATGGTCGGGGCAACCTTGTACGATATACTTCTTAAATAAAAACAGATAATTTGTATCTTAAAACTTGTCAGATTTACAGGAGGTTATTATGAACTACACATCACCTGAAGAATTTAATAAAATTTGGAATAAACCTGTTATACGAGTAGGTATGACAACAGTGTTATTGGCTGCTTTGTTCTCTTTTGCTCCTGTTGTATGGTTATGTATTTCACAACGAGTGCTTCCTCCAATCGGTCAGATTCTTCAGTCCTGGGCATTGGTAGCGGCATCATTTGGTGCACTTTATATTGTAGAACCAATCTCTTATTATTCTGTACTGGGACTTTCCGGAACCTATCTGTCCTTCCTTTCCGGTAATATTGGTAATATGCGTGTGCCTTGTGCAGCAATGGCACTGGAAGCAACCAATACAACACCGGGAAC
>OGYE01000717.1_pt1 | contig 21705 bp, 23 predicted proteins | sample 1576471 | NCBI WGS metagenome assembly OGYE01 (sample SAMEA3541532, study PRJEB24748) | human gut metagenome | biome: human gut; feature: human-associated habitat; material: faeces | place: China | collected 2012
GCAGTCACTTCACCCTTTTTGCTACCAAAAAACACAAAGCCGAGCAGTGACGAGCTTGGTATCAAGTACACAGGCGGCAAGAACTCGCCATACATTTGGCTGAAATGCCCTAACAACATGGGTTCATGGGAGTTCTTTGATTATCTTCTTGAGAATGCAAATGTTGTTGGCACACCTGGCGCAGGTTTTGGCAAGAATGGCGAAGGCTGGTTCAGACTGACTGCGTTCGGCGACAAGGACAGAACTGTTGAGGCTATGGAGAGAATAAAGAAGCTGCTGACTAAGTAGTGAGGAGTTAGGAGTGAGGAGTGAGGAATTATTTTTGCTTTTACTCTGATATTCTCGGATAGGTTTTATATGATTTTAAAAGGGCGGTTTTGTGATTTTAATATAATGATACCCCTTGTCGTCCTTAAGCAGAATATTATATTTAGGCATATTTTGCTTTATAAGCGACGCCTCAAGCACAAGAGCTTCAAATTCGGTGGTGCAGACAATATATTCAAAATCATAAACGTTATCCACCATTTTCTGAACCTTGGGCAGATGGTCGGCGCCGGGGCGGAAATATTGGCTGACCCTGTTTTTAAGCTTTTTCGCCTTGCCGATATAGATTATTTTTCCGCTTTTGTCGTGCATTATATAAACACCGGGAGAAAAGGGCAGCTTAAGCGCCTTGTCGCTCAGTCTTTTGAGATTTTCATTCATAATACAGCCTCCCTTGACGGAAAATAAAAACGGTGATGGAAATGCTTAAAAAGGAAATAAAGCTTTGCCTTTTGATAATTTTTTTGTGCGCACTTGTCGGCACGGCGGGAATTTTGGTTGCCGACAATCGGACAAGGCAGGTGGGATTTGCCGACTCCTCCCCCTCCTTCAGCTTTAAGATCGAAGGCGGGCACGGAGAGCTGACGATTTTCGGACAGGATTTTATCATCGGGTTCGAAAATTAAAGAGCGGCGGCAAAGTATGCCGTCCGCCCCTATTCATGCTCTTTTCAGCACCGATTTAACGCGGCCGAAAAGCTGTTTTACCTGTAAAGGCTCGATTGCCGCATTCACACCCACAATAACAATTCCGCTTATAACGGCGGTAACGACCGCCCACACAAGCCAACCCAGAAGATTTGACGGGTCGGGGCGGACAAATTTATGGACAGCGACAACCGTCGCAAGAGAGACGGCGACGTTTCTCGCTATTCTGCGCAGCGACATTTTTATGCTGTCATTGACAAGATATTTGTTGTTATAGAAAATACAGTCAAGCGAGCGATAGGAATAGGAAACGATGGTTCCCATGAGAATTCCCGCCATGCCGAGCGGCTTTATAAGGGCAAGGGAAACGACAATGTTAATAACCGCCTCGAGAATGGCGCGGCTTTGCGTCTCCTTAAAATGCCCGGCGGCGCATATCATGGTCAGCGACGGAATTCGGATATTCTGCATAAGGCCGAGAATCACAAAAAGAAAGGCGATGTTCTGTCTGACATACTGCACGCCGTCCCCCACCTCGGCCGTGTAAATCTTCACAAAGGGAAGCAGCAGCACGGCGCAGCAGGTATAGACGCAGAACAGCACGATCATGTAAAAATATTCATAGTTGGAAAAGGCCTTTTTCAAAGCATCCTTATCGTTGCTGAAAATAAGCGAACCGAAGCTTGAGGTTATGCCGTTTGAAAAAACGCTGAGCAGCGAGGTCAGGGCGACGGCCACCATGTTATATGTGGTGTAAACGCTGACCTCCTGAAGGGAGGTCGCTCCCATGAAAAGCGTCAGAATGACGATGTCGGTGTTGTTGACAATAACTCCGACTATTTGATGAAGCAAAGCCGCCCAGCGCTGTTTAAGCAGGCCCTTTTGAAAGCCTGTTTTGAAATTCATGTATTTATACTTACGCTTGGCGTAAATATAAACGAACACAAACCGCGCAATATAGAGCCCCGTTGCAACGCCTTTAACAACAAGGAAGGAGAAGCCGAGCTTAATGAGCAGAATGGAAACGCCCATGTTGACAAGGGTTGCCGCAGCCTGAGTGAGAAAAATGACATATCCCCGCTGATCGGCCGTCAAAAGCACCCTGTATTTTCCGATAAAGAAAAAGTCGACGAGATTGCTGGCGGCAAGAATAAGAATTAAAATACGGGTGGAAAGGCTGTCTATCTGATTCGCCACAAAAAGCGGATAGACCACCGTCATGATCGTCAGCAGGATTACATATGCCCCGCCCGATTTATAATAAAACTTTTGCAGAGCCGACAGCACGGAATTTATTGCGCCGGTGTCATTTTGGTTAAGCGGCCCGTAAAGCTCCACAATCGCCGCCGAGCTTATCCCCGCCTCAACAAGGTTGAGATAGGTCAGAAACTGGGAAACGGAATTTATCATTCCGTTGACTGTGGAGCCGTATTGATTGAGAAAAAACCGCGGCAGCACAAGCCCCGACACCGCCACAACTATTTGCAGCAGCAAATTTCCCCAAAGGTTTTTGAAAGCCTGTTTATTTCTCATTTTACAAGCGCCGTGCCGAGAATTTTAAAGCCGCCGCTTTGAGCCGAAGCCAAAAGCTCCTCAAGCTTTTTATACTCGGTATATTTTTCCCGTTCCACAAGGCACACGGTGCCGATTTTTTTTGCGGCGACAAGGGAGTTCGCATAATCCCCGAAAGAGGGAATGACGGCGGCGACAAGACCGTTTTCGCCGCTTTCAAGCGCTTTTTCAAGCTCGGACAAATCGTTTATCGAGCTTTCGTCAAAGCTTATAAGGGTTAATTTTTCGCCTTTTTCGGCGAGGAAAGCCTTAACCTTTTCCATAAGGGAGGACAAATATCCGCAGTCAAGCTCGGAGGAGACGACCGCAACGGCCTTAATTCCGTTGTCGGCACATTTTTGCACAAGAGAATTTGCGAACATTTTTATCTTTTCGGTGTTCTTTTCATTTCTGTTCATCGATATTTCTCCTTACTTTTTGAATTCGCCCAAAACGGGAATTCCCATGTTTTCAAAATCGGCTCTGCGGTTAAGAGTGGGCTTTACGAGAATTTTAATGAACACGCCGAAGCAGGTGAGCACAAAGGCAAGCACGGCTATAAGAGCGATTTTCACGGTTTTGCTTTCCGAGAAGGAGGAAAGACTGCTTTCGGTGGGCTCGGCCTTTTCGCTTACAAGCTCGGAAATGCAGTCGACGGTTATCTTGTCGCCGATGTCCTTGACCGAACCGTTGATGTAGTCGGTGTAGATTTTCATCAGGTTGTCGGAAAAGGCGCGGTCCTTTGTTTCCACATGGATTTTAACACCCACATTTCCCGCCGCAAAGGACACGGTGGTGAATTTTGCGAACTGCTTGGGTGAAATTTTTCCGTCCTGCAAAACCGAAGAACCGAAGGTCTTTGTATAAAGCTCCTCGATAAAATCCTCGGAATAGCTGTCCTCGGTTTTTTCTATAACATATGTGGTGACCGCCTCTTGAGAAAGAAGATCCTTATACATTTCGGCAAGCTTGTTGACCGTGTATCCCGCCGTGGTATCCTTGGGAATATCGTCGTTTTTAAAGCAGACTATTTTCTCGTTGATATAATACGGCTCCTCCTCCCCGACAATTGTTTTTCCGCAGACAAGTGCGCCGAAAACAAGAGTCACGACGAGGGTGACGGCGATAATGAGATATTTATACTTCCAAAGACCGATGCAAAAATCTTTAAATCCAAGATGTTCAAACATAAATTTTCCTCCGTTCGGTATTATCAAAGCCTATACTGTAGGATTTGTTGAATAGTGCGGCAAAGAACCAACAAAAAGCCGTCGGCAGCCAGAACTGCGCCGTGACTATAAACTGGAGCCAGCCGGTTGCGGCGTCCCGTGGGGCAAAGAACAGCGATGTCAGACAGATAAGCACAAAGGCAAATCCGAAGGTGCCTTTTTTGGCAAGCTTGATCATGTAAATCATGAATATGCCGAGCACAATGCTGAAAAGCGCGACGCCCACAAAGCCGAAGTCCACATAGGTTTCCAGCAAGAATGACGAGCCGTAGCCGTTTCCGTTAAGATAATCCTGCCCTCTGGCAAGATAGGACATATTGTGGGAAAAGCTGTTGCTCACCGTTCCCATAACGACGTTGTTTCCGTCGCCGAGGTCTGCGGCGCCGAAAAGGGTCTGAGCCAAATTCCCGTGAAGAAAATAATCGAGAAATCCGCCGAAGGTATAGTTTCTCAAAGGTCTCACGGGGAGGCGGTCCATAACCGAATGTGCAATTGCCAAAACGTCAAAGGACACACCCTGTTTATAGAAGAAATCGGTTATTACCTCAAAGCCGCTTGTCAGTCCCGATTCGCTGCCCGATCTCGTGTAATTGAATATACCGAGCATTATTATTCCCGCCGGAGCCGCAAGGGCCGTTACCGCGCGTTCAAAGCGGCCGAACCACTTGGTTCCGTTTTCGTAAATATCCCTCATGTAATAATAAACGATGCAGAAAATAAGATTGAGCACGATCGGATTCCTCAGTCCCATTAAAAGCGAGGGAATGGCCGAGAACACATAAAGCACAAGGGGTAAAAATGCGTGAAGCTTTTTGGGATATGTGGCAAGAAAGATGCAAAGGGTATACGGCATAAATCTCGAAACCACATAAACAACATAGGGCATGGCACTTTTAAAGGAAGAATAATATTCGAGATAGGAGTGGCTCATAACATAGAGCAGCTTTTCTCCCTCCATGAGCATATAAAAAAGAAAGGAAAAGTAGAAAAGCACACCCGCCGCAATACGCAGATTTCTTACATAAGCCTCTCTGTATCTTATTTCATTAAGCGTTCTTGCCCTTTTCGGGGCGGCTCTTTCGCTTTTTTCGGTTATCTTTTCGCCGATTACGGCGCCGATTTGCATAAAAATCAGCCCGACCGAGAGAAGAACAAGGGAAAAGCTGAGATGAACCCAGTCGGAATACCACCATTCGGTCCCCTTAAGCATACTTATAAGCGGTCTCGAAATAAGAAACACGGCATAGGTAAAGTTGAAAACCAAAAATATTATGCGGCTGCGCGGTTTTTCAAAACCGTAGATCATGTTATTTATCCAAAGAAAAACCACCGCGGTCAAAATCGTGTTATATGACCCTATCAAAAGGCCGAGCGGCCACATGGCAAAGGCCGCGAAAACAAGCAGATACCTTGTCAGTTTTGTCACCGTTCAACCTCCTTTTTTTCGGTCATTTCGTCAATCAGCCGTCTCCAGCGCCCCAAAATTTCGGGCTTTGAGAACTTTTCGGTCATGCGGCCGGCATTATCGGAGAATTTCTTCATAAGATCGCCGTCATTTGCAAGGAGAGAAAGCTTTTCGGCCATTTTATCGGTGTCATAGGGCTCTATGAGAAATCCGTTTATTCCGTCCTCTACCATTTCGCAAGGGCCGGTGTCGATGTTAAAGCTTACAATGGGCAGGCGGTTGGCCTTGGCCTCAAGAAGCACGAGAGGAAGCCCCTCACGGTATGACGGCAGCACAAAAATCGAATAGTTTCGGTAAAGCGACAGCACATTCGGGTTGTTTCCCATGAGCTTCAGCTGTCCGTCAAGACCCTCCTTTTCGACAAGAGCCTTTATGTCGTCGAAGGTCTCGCCCGTTCCGTACACGTGCCATTGCCAGTCCGGGTGGGCGGACAAAAATTTCTTTGCCGCCTTGACCATAAGGTCATATCCCTTTTCCTCGCCGAATCGCCCCACGCAAAGCACCTTTTTAGCATAAAGGTTGCAGGGGGCGGCATTTTCGGTCACCCGGTCGTCAATCCAGTTGTGAATTGTCAGCACTCTTTTGGGCGAGATGTGAAAATATTTGATATAGTCGTTTCTCGTCTTGTCGGTGAGCACGACGGTTTTGTCGGCAAAAAGCGAGGTGAGAAAACGTATAATCGTAATGGCGCGCTCGTTTATCTGATTTATAAGAGCGCCGTGGTCGCAGTATATAAATTTGGTGCGATTGAAAATCATGGAGGGAATGGCCACATAGCCGGGGTAATTTCCTATAAGCAGCACGGCGTCAATGGAGTTTTCCTTTAAAAACCTTCTCAGCGGCTTTCTTATTTCCCACATTATCGAACGCAGGCGGGTGTTTTCGGCATCGAGACAAAAGACCTTTTTTGCGGCCGACAAATCATAAGCAAGTTCGCTGTTTTTTTGGAAAACCGTTACAAAATAAACGTCGTATATGTCCCCGAAAGCCCTTGTCAGCGAGGCTGCAACGGCCTCGGCGCCGCCGGTGACCGTCATGTCCCAATCGAGCAGGGCAATTCGCTTTTTTTTCTTCATTTGCATCACTGTATCTTATATATTTTTTGCTTTGTAAGCAGAATTTTTTTATAAAGCGGAACACTGAATTTAAGCGCAACGGCGGCGATTTTTCTCATTTTTCCGAAGCCCGGATCCCTTATAATATCAAGGGTGTGGCTTTTAAGATACTTAACCGTCGTTTTATATTCGGGAATGGATTTGCAGTCGTCCCTCATCAGCATTTTGTCGAGCACGTTGAAATAGGCGTTGCGGTAGCGAAACTCTGCAAAGGGCAGCGCCTCGGGACAAAGCTCCCTCACCTGCCGAACGCATATGTCATAGGCCTCGATAACATCGAGATCGCCCTTGCGGAAGGGCTTGGTGGTGATACTGTCGGCACGGCGGAAATAATAATACATCGGCCTTGAGGTGACGGCGGTTTTTTCCACCCTTTTAAGTATCTGCGGGGTGAAAAATCCGTCCTCGTAAAGCTTGCCGACGGGAAATCTCACCTCTCCCACCGTCTGCCTTTTATAAAGCTTGTTGCAGGCCGACGGCAGCCCGTCTCCCCGCAGCATATATTTATAGCTTTCGGTTTTATTAAGGGTGAATTCCCTTATTTCCCGAACCTGAGTTACCTCCTTGCCCTCAAACACATCCATCGCCGAGCAAACCGCAAGATCGGCGTCGTTTTCGGTGATGAGACGGTGAAGGGTTTCAAGCATTTGCTCATGGATATAATCGTCGGAATCCACAAACATGAGATACTCGCCGAGAGCCTTTTCTATGCCGAAATTTCTCGCGTCGGAAAGGCCGCCGTTGCGTTTGTGAAAAGCCTTTATGCGGCTGTCGCCTTTTGCATATTCGTCGCACATTTCGCCGCAGCGGTCGGGAGAGCCGTCGTCAACAAGCAGCAGCTCAAAATCCGAAAAGCTTTGCGAAAGAATCGATTTTACGCATCGATCAAGATACTTTTCCACATTATAGACCGGCACAATAACGCTTATCATCGGTTTTCCTCCCGCAGAATTTCAAGGGTTCTTTCAAGACCCTCGGCAACGGAAAATCTCGCCTTAAATCCGAGAGCATTGATTTTCGACGGGTCGAGAAGCGCCTTTGTGGCCTTGGAATATCCCTTTCTTTCCTGTTCGTCGGGAAGCTCGAAAACAACCTTTTTGCCTGCGTTTTCGGCAAGTATGGCCGCAAGGTCCTTAAGCCTTATGTCGGAACGGGGGTCGGCGATGTTATAGCTGCCTCCCTTTTCGCCCTTAAGCAAAAGCAGCAGCAGCCCGAACACAACATCGGCGGCATAGCAATAGGAAAAAAGCTGAGTTCCCTCGCTTTTAAGCACAATATCCTCATAGGCCGCAGCCTTTTTGATAAACTGGGCAAGAGCCTTGCTGTCGGTTTTGAGCATACTCGGTCCATATACACGGCAAATGCGGGGAATTACAATGTCCATACCGTATTTTTCGATATACGCCTGGCAAAGAGCCTCGCCGGCACGCTTGCCCTCGGGATAACCCGCACGCAGGGTGTTGCAGTCTATATAGCCGAGATAGTCTTCGGAGAATTTGTCGGTGTCTCCCCTGTTTTCGCCGTATATTTCGACGCTCGACAAAAATACCGAACGCTTTGCGCCGCAGAGCACCGCATAATCAAGAGCGTTTTTGGTTCCCACAACGCCTGTAAGTACCGTTCCTATAGGGTCGGCGGCATAGTCTCTCGGGTGGGTGTTGCTGGCGCAATGGAACATATAATCGAATTTCTCGTGAAATTCAAGGGGCTTGTTTATATCGCCCTCTATAAACTTAAAATTTTTCGAATCGGAATATTTTTCAAATCTCTTTTTTGCCCGCTCGGCGTTTCTCGCAAGGGCAAGAATTTTTATGTCCGAACCTAATTTTTCGTTTCGGTACATAAGCGCGTCGCAAAGCACGCTCCCTATCATGCCGGTAGCTCCGGTCACAAAAACCGTAGAGCCGTCGAGGCGCTCGAGCCCCTCAAGAGTGTTTATATATTCAAGATCGTCAATATAATTTTTGTTTTCGGTAAGCATTTTATCCCTACTTTTTCATTTTGAGCATGGCCTTAAAGACCTCGAGGTCGTCGGGAGAGGTCAGTTTAAGGTTTTTGTCGCTTCCTGCGGCGAAATGAAGGGTCTCTCCCAAATCAACCATCATGGTGTTGGTGTAGGACGAGCCGTATATTCCGATTTCCTTTTCAAAGGCCTCGCGGTATCTCGCAAGAAGATTTCCGAATTTATATGCCTGGGGCGTGGAAACGCGGCGAAGGGTCTCTCGCGGAATGTACTGAGTTGTGGTCTCGCCGTTGTCGGTGACGAAAATCTGCTCGTTATAAGGCAGAGAGGTTACGGCGTTTCCGTATTTTTGACAGGTGACGATTACGTCGGAAAGCACCTCTTCGTCGACCATCGGGCGAATTCCGTCGTGGATTATGACAATGTCGTCGTCCTTGCAGATTCCCTCAAGGCTTTCGACACCGTTTCTTATGGACTCCTGTCCCGTGGCGCCGCCCTTTACGATGCTTTTAAGCTTGGTGATTCCGTTTTTCTCGGCATAGGATTTAAGGGTGTCCTGCCAGCCGTCTATGCACACGCAGACGATATTGTCCACAAGCGGATGCTTTTCAAAGACCTCAAGTGTATAGATTATGACCGGCTTTCCGTCAAGCAGTATAAACTGTTTGGGAATGTCCTGTCCCATGCGGACTCCCCGTCCGCCGGCAATTATAACAGCGGTAATCATTTTTTATCTTCCTTTCCGGTGAGATAATATTTTCCTTTATAAATTTTATAGCTGTGCTCGCAGTCGAGCTTGACAACATCGTGATGAGCCACCTGCTTTTCCTTGGGCGGCAGCTTCATATAATCCCCGAAGGCGATTTTCAAATAATCGTCATAGCCGACGGGGATGGGCATTTTCTCACCCTCAAAATCCACAAATATTGCCTTTTCAAAAGCCGATTTTGGATATTTCTTTTTCATATATCCCGGCCCCGAGCAAAGCTCGGTTATGTTGCCGCAATCGGCGATTTTATATTTGGTCATTTTACGCTCGGCGCGCTTCCAAATCTTATATCTGATTTTTTTGCCTCTGAAAATGCCGAGCAGCACCCTCGAGCCGAAAGCCATAAGACCGCCGTGCTTTTCGGGAACGGTCTGAGCGCAGAAAAGCGAGTAAACAAGGGCATGAAAGACCTGCCATTTTCGGGAGAGCGCCGAGTCGGGGTAGCCGTCGAGAGGCAGTATGTCAAGCACCACGCCGTGAACCATGTCAATATCCTGCTGATAGGGCTTTATAAGGGTGGTTTCGCTGTCTCTTATTGTTATGAAAATATTGCGGTCGACGGTATTTTCATCGGGTCTTGAAATTTTATACCGCTCCTGAGTGCCGTTGTCCCAAAGCTTATAAAGCTTTTCATAGTCGTCTCTCGGCATGAAAAAATCAAGGTCGTCGTCCCACGGAATGAAGCCCTTGTGACGCACCGCACCGATACATCCCCCGCCGCAAAAATAGCAGAGAAGGCCGTGTTCGTTGCAGAAATCCACAAAATGCTTTGCCATGTCAAGATTGATTTTATGAAGAGAAGCAAGCTCCTCTTTTGTATATTCCGGCATATTACAGCCGTCCTTTCAACGGTATTTTATCCGAATGATTATATCATAACCCACCGCAAAATACAACTTATATTTAAAGATTGTAACCTTTGGCGGCCGTGAGAATAAATAACAGTTGAAAAAACCGTCTCTCGGTGGTATTATGACATCGATAAAAGTAAAGGAGTTTTTCCATGTTTACCGTTTCTCTTTGCGTTGTGGCATACAACGAACAGGAACTCATAGGAAATCTTTTGGACGATTTCCTTGGCCAAACATATCCCAAAAATCTGACCGAAATCGTGCTGGTGGACAGCATGTCGACAGACCGCACTCCCGAAATTTTCGCGGAATTCAAAAAGAAACACGTCGGCGAATATAAAAGAATAATAATCGCCGAAAACCAAAGAAAGAAGCAGGCGACGGGATGGAACACAGCCATAAGGCTCTCCTCGGGCGACATAATCATGAGAATTGACGCCCATGCCGAAATTCCGCCGGATTTTGCCGAAAACAACGTAAAGCACCACGAAGAGGGCGAAATGGTCACGGGAGGCGCACGTCCCAACATAATCGACGGCTCCACCCCGTGGAAACAGACCCTTCTCATGGCCGAAAGCTCGGTGTTCGGCTCAAGCGCCGCCGATTTTCGAAGAAACGGCCAAAAACGGTATGTAAAATCTCTTTTCCACGGAGCGTACCGCCGAGAGGTTTTTGAAAAAGCCGGTCTTTTCAACGAGACCCTCGGACGCACCGAGGACAACGAAATGCACTATCGGATCCGTCAGGCGGGGTATAAAATCTGCCTTTGTCCCGACATTATTTCCTATCAACACACGAGAAGCAGCCTGCCCAAGATGCTCAAGCAGAAATATTCCAACGGATACTGGGTGGGGCGAACCGAAAAAATCTGTCCCGGCTGTCTTTCCCTTTACCACCTTGTTCCCTTTGTATTTTTTGTGGGAATAATCGCCGCGGTTTTGCTCGGCCTTGTTTCGTGGGTTTTTCCCGCCCTTTTCTTCGGCTGTTATTTTGCCGCCGCCATAGTTATGACGGTTTCGGCGATAAAATCGGAAAAGAAATTCCATGTTTTTTATCTGACTCTTCCCGTTCTTTTCTTTTTGCTTCATCTTTTTTACGGTGTGGGCACCGCAGTCGGATTTATAAGTCTTTTGACAAAGCCCGTCAAAAAAAAGAAATAAAAAAGTCCCTCTCGGGACTTTTTTTATTTACAGCGAAAGCTCGTTATAGGTCTTGCCGTCAAGCGAGCGCCACAAAAATACGTTGTTTTCAAAAATCATGTAGCCGTGCTCGCTGTTTTCCTTCGGAATCGACACCGAGCCGGGATTGAGATAAAGATTGCCGTCGCCGAAGGGCTGCCATGCGGGAATGTGGGTGTGTCCGTGAAGCAATATGTCCCCTTTGCGCAAGGGCGGCGGGCTGCTCATGTTGAAATTATGGCCATGGGTCGCATAAATCAGGCGTTTTTCGGCGGGGATTATGCAGTAATCTGCTAAAATCGGAAAATCCAACACCATTTGGTCGACCTCGGTGTCGCAATTTCCGCGAACGCAGAAAACACGGTCTTTTATGCCGTTGAGCATTGATATTACCGCTTTCGGCGCATAATCCTTCGGAAGGTCGTTTCTCGGACCGTGATAGAGAATGTCTCCGAGCAGCAGCAGCCTGTCGGCGCCTTCCCGCTCAAATGCCTCAAGCATTTGTTTGCAATAGTATTCCGAACCGTGAATATCAGAGGCAATCATCAGTTTCATAACGCTTTTTCTCCTTTTTTTCGTTTTAAAAGACACACACACTCAATGTGCTCGGTGTGGGGGAACATATCCACGGGGCAAAGCTTATCGACGGCATAGTCCTCCGTGAGAAATGCAAGATCCCGAGCCATTGTTTCGGGGTTGCAGGAAATATATACGATTTTTTCGGGAGCGGTTTTTAGCAGAGATTTTAAAAATTTTATGCTGCTTCCCGCCCTCGGAGGGTCCATAAAAACCACATCGGGTCTCTGCCCGTTTTGCGCCGCATTTTCCATAAAAAGACCTGCATCGGCGGCATAAAATTCCGCATTGGTTATACCGTTGAGCTCGGCGTTGCGCTTTGCGTCGCTGACCGCCGTTTTGTTAAGCTCGACTCCGACGACCCTTTTCGCATGAGAGGCGGCGCAAAGGCCGATGGTTCCTATTCCGCAATAGGCGTCAAACACGGTTTCCTCCCCCGAAAGGTCGGCATAGCCTATCGCCTTGTTGTAAAGAACCTTGGTCTGAACGGGATTTACCTGATAAAAGGATTTGGGGGAAATTCTGAATTTAAGGCCGCACAGCACGTCCTCGATATAGCCCTTGCCGAAAAGAATTTTCTGCCGTTCACCCAGCACAAGGCTTGTAAAACCGCCGTTTATGTTCTGTACGACGGTGGTTATGTCCGGGTGGCGGCGCAAAAGCTCGTTTACAAAGCTGTTTGCCGACCTGAGTTCCTCCCTTGCGGTCACAAGAACCACCATTATCTCGCCCGTTTCAAAGCCCCTTCGCACAAGCACATGGCGGAGCTGCCCCGTTTCGCTCTTTTCGTCATAGGCCTTTATTTTAAAATTCGGACACATTTTGCGGATGTCGGCGATTATTTCATCGGCCTTTTTATCCTCAAGAAGACAGCCGTCCGCAGACACGATTTTATGGGAACTTGACTGATAAACCCCGGAAATTATTCTTCCCCTCGACACTCCGAAGGCGGCCTGAACCTTGTTTCGGTAATGATAAGGATTTTTCATGCCGACGATTTTTTCAGGCCTTTTATATCTCGACAGCAGCCTTTTGACCTTACTCTGCTTTATAAGCAGCTGACGGTTATATGGCAAATCAAGCAGCTGACAGCTTCCGCACCTTTTAAAGGCGGGACAGGTTTTTTCATCCATTTTTCACACCCTCCTTCGCCTTTAAAACATTATAAACCGCCACCGAGCCGATTACAACCGCTCCCCCGAAAAGGGACAGCCACCCCACCGTTTCGTGATAAAAAATCGCCACAAGCACGGGATTTAAAATGGGCTCGACGGTGGATGTCAGCGATGCGGTTATTGGCGAGACCGAGCGAAGTCCTATCGAAAGGAACACATAGGAAAGCCCCATCTGAACAATTCCGAGCACGGCCACCGCCCAAATGTCGGTGGAGGTAAAGGAGCTCTCGGTAAACAAAAACGGAACCCCGATCGCAACGCTCATAAGCTGGCCGAAAAAGGCCGAGCTTTCGAAATCGGAATTGGGAATGGCCTTTTGCATAAATATGACCGCATAGGTCGCTCCCGAAATTATGGCAAGTATGTTTCCCGCCAAGCCCTTTGCCGTCAGCCCGTCGAAGAAAAAGCAAATTATGCCGACAAAAACCGTTATGCAGGTGACGACCTCGGCCTTTTGCGGTTTCTTTTTGAGAAAGACCACCGAAAAAATTATTATAAAAATCGGCATGGTGAACTGAAGCACGATGGCGTTGGCGGCCGAGGTTATTTTTGTGGCGCAGACGTAGGTCAGATTCATGACAACATTGCACAGCGCCGCAAAAATCACGGTTTTGTTCACCCTGATTTTGTGACCCGTCGCTTTCATAAATGCAAACATAACCGCGGCGGCAAAAATGCTGCGCACTCCGTTTATGGTGACGGGAGACCAGTCGATGATTTTGATAAGTATTCCGGCAAGACTGAAGGTCACCGCCGAAAGCAGCACAAAAAAGGTGCCCGACCTTGAATTATTTTTCATTTTCAAAAAGACCTACCGTCTCCACATGAGCCGTCCGAGGGAAGAGATCCACGGGTATCGCTCTTTTAAGACGAAATCCGAGTTCGCAAAGCACCGCCGCGTCCCTTGCAAAGGTGGCGGGGTCACAGGAAACATAGACGATTTTTCTCGGATTCATATCATTTGCCGCAATTTCCAACACCTCTCGGTCGCAGCCCTTTCGCGGCGGATCGACGAAAACGACGTCGGGACGGACTTTACGCTTTGCAAGAGCCTTTGCGCCGAAGGAGGCGTCTCCGCATATAAACTCTGCGTTTGCAATGCCGTTTATTTTTGCGTTCAGTTTGGCGTTTTCCACCGCCTCGGGAACAATTTCCACACCGAAAAGGCGGGAGATTTTTTTGTTTTTCGCGGCAATGAGACCTATAGCCCCGGCGCCGCAGTAAAGATCGACGGCGGTGTCGGTTTCGCCAAGATCGGCAAGCTCGATTGCCTTTTCAAAAAGACGGCGTGCCTGAAAAGAATTGACCTGATAAAACGAAAGGGGCGAAAGCACGAATTTCACTCCGCAAAGGGTGTCGGTTATGGTATCGGAACCGTAAACCGTCTTACATTCGTTCCCCATTATGACATTGTTTCTGTTGCGATTTATGTTAACCGTAAAGCTGACAACTTCGGGAACCTTTTCGACGATTTTTTCGGCAAGCTCACGCTGATTTTTAAGACTCTGTCCGTTTATGACGGCGCAGACCGCAATCTGACCGCTTTCGCTGCCCTTACGAATATAAAGATGGCGGCAAAGTCCCTTCCCCGTGCTTTCGTCATACACCGAAATTCCGTATTTTTTCAGGTGATTTATAAAAATTTCGGTGATTTTTGAAAACTCGGCAGGCTCGAGACCGCAGTTGCCGATTTTGACAATTCGGTGGCTTTTTTTTGCATAAAATCCCGCAAAAGGCTCTCCCTTTTCGTCAATTCCGATGGGCAGCTGAGCCTTGTTTCTGTAGCCGTCCGTTTTGTCGGCGGCTATAATCTCATCAGGTATTATGTCAAGCTTTGCGATACGGCTTATGCAGTCTCTCACCCGCTCATATTTTATACGGCATTCCTCGTCGTAGGAAATGTGGCGAAAGACGCAGCCCCCACATTTTCCGAATGCCTCGCAGTCGGGCTCGACCCTGCATTTCGACGGCTTTAAAACCGAAACGGCCTTTGCGATACAGTAATTTTTACAGACCTTTATTATCCGCAGAATTATCTCGTCCCCCACCGCGGTTTTGGGCACAAAGACGGTCATGCCGTCGATTTTTGCGATGCCGTTTCCGTCGGAGGATACGGCCGTTATGACCGCGCGGGTCTCGGTATTTTTCTTAAACTCCATATTTTTTACCTGCATTTTTCTTAAGTACAGGTAATATTATGCCACAAACGGCCTTCAAGTCAAGGGTTAATGTTTAAAATACCCAAACTGAATTTTTATTCGGTGGAAATGCAAGTTTTCTTGCCCCCTTTTATTGACAATATATATTGTATATGATATAATTTAAGCCAAATTTTATGGATGAATTTCAAGGAGTGCATACAATGTCTAAATACACAAAAGAGGATGTTATCCGCATTGCCAAAGAGCAGGAAGTAAACTTTATCCGCCTTCAGTTTACCGACATTTTCGGTTCGCTGAAAAACGTCGCCATAACCTTAAGTCAGCTTGAAAAAGCCCTTGACAACAAGTGTATGTTCGACGGCTCCTCCATCGAGGGTTTTGCGCGTATTGAGGAATCGGATATGTACCTCGTTCCCGACATCGACTCCTTTGTGGTTTTCCCCTGGAGACTTAAGCAGGGCAAGACCGCCCGTCTTATATGCGACGTCTACGGCGCCGACATGAAGCCCTTTGCCGGTAATCCCCGCTACATACTCGAAAAGGTCATCAAAGAGGCCAACGACATGGGTTATGAATTCGACGTGGGACCCGAGTGCGAATTCTTCCTTTTCAAGCTTGACGAGCAGGGCCGCCCCACCACAAAAACCGACGACACCTGCGGATATTTCGACCAGAGCCCCGTCGACCTCGGTGAACAGTGCCGCAGAGACATTTGCCTGACCCTTGAGGAAATGGGATTCGAAATCGAAGCCTCCCACCATGAGGTTGCGGGAGGGCAGCATGAAATCGACTTTAAATATGACGAGGCGCTGCGTACCGCCGACAACATCACCACCTTCAAGCTTGCGGTAAAGACCACCGCCGCCGCCCACGACCTTTACGCCACCTTTATGCCAAAGCCCCTTTTCGGCCGTGCGGGTTCCGGTATGCACGTCAATATGTCGCTCCGCGGCAAGGACGGCAAAAACGCCTTCTTTGACGAAAACGACCCCCTGCAGCTGAGCAAGGCCGCATACAGCTTTATCGCCGGAATCATGGAGCACGTTAAGGGTATGGCCGCCGTTACCAACCCCCTTGTAAATTCCTACAAACGCCTTGTGCCGGGATATGAGGCTCCCGTTCACATAGCCTGGTCGGCGCAGAACCGCAGCCCCCTCATCCGTATTCCCACAAGCCGCGGCGCCGGAACAAGAATCGAGCTCCGTTGTCCCGATCCGTCGGCAAACCCCTACCTCACCCTGGCTCTCTGCCTTGCGGCGGGTCTTGACGGACTCAAGAGAAATCTCACCCCCGTCGCCCCCGTCAACTCCAACGTCTACGATCTCGGTCACGACGAGCGCAAGGAACTCGGAATAGACAAAATGCCCGCAAGCCTTAACGAGGCTCTTAAGGAAATGCAGAAGGACAGCCTTGTTATGGAAACCCTCGGCAGCCACATTGCCGAAAAATATATCGAACACAAGAAGAACGAGTGGAGAGAATACTGCACCCGCGTTTCTTCTTGGGAAGTGGAAAAATATCTTAACCAGTATTGATAGGAGTGAAAACCTTGTCTCTTATAATTCCCGAAAACTATAAATCTCTGCTGTCCCTTCGCGACACGCAGGTGGCCATAAAACAGGTCAAGGACTTTTTCCAGTGCGAGCTGGCCAAGACCCTTAATCTGACCCGCGTGTCCGCTCCTCTTTTCGTCAGAAAAGATTCCGGTCTCAACGACAACCTCAACGGTGTCGAGCGTCCGGTCGCCTTTGACGTCAAATCCACGGGAGAGGTCATGGAAATCGTCCATTCTCTCGCGAAATGGAAGCGTTGGGCTCTCGGAAAATACGGATATGAGCCGGGCGAAGGACTTTACGCCGACATGAACGCCATACGCCGCGACGAGGACACCGACAACCTACATTCCCTTTATGTCGACCAATGGGACTGGGAAAAGGTCATTGAACACGAAAACCGCACCAAGGAGGCCCTCGAGGACACCGTGAAAAGCATCTACGAGGTGCTTAAGGCCACCGAAATTTATCTTTTCGGTCTCTATCCCGAGATTTCTCCCGTGCTTCCCGACGAAATTCATTTTGTCACCACCCAAGAGCTTGAGGACGCATATCCCGAGCTTTCCCCAAAAGAACGCGAAAACGCCGTCTGCAAAAAATACGGCGCCGTTTTCCTCGGGGAAATCGGCGGAAAGCTTAAGTCGGGCGACATTCACGACGGCCGCGCTCCCGACTATGACGACTGGACCCTCAACGGAGACATTCTCGTTTGGTATGAAACTCTCGGGATCGCCTTCGAGCTTTCGTCGATGGGAATTCGCGTGGACGAAAAATCTCTGCTGTCCCAGCTTGAGGAGCGTGGGTGCAGCGACCGTGCAGACCTCCCCTTCCAAAAGGATTTGCTTGAAGGAAAGCTCCCCTATACGGTGGGCGGCGGCATCGGTCAGTCGAGACTTTGCATGTTCTTCCTCAAAAAGGCCCATATCGGCGAGGTTCAGGTTTCGGCCTGGCCTAAGGAAATGGTGGAAGAATGTGCGAAGAACGGCATAAATCTTCTGTAAAGTGTAAGGAAGGATAGCTATGAAATTCACAAAAATGCAGGGACTGGGCAACGACTATGTCTATGTCAACTGCCTTGACGGTATGCCGGAAAACCCTTCCGAGCTTGCAAAGAAAATTTCCGACCGTCATTTCGGCGTCGGCTCGGACGGACTGATTCTAATTTGCCCCTCCGACATTGCCGACTTTCAAATGGTCATGTATAACGCCGACGGTTCAATTTCGGAAATGTGCGGCAACGGCATTCGCTGCGTGGGCAAATATGTCCGCGACAAGGGGCTTACCGACAAGGACGAAATTTCGGTGGAAACCGGCGCCGGCATAAAATATCTTAAATTTTTCCGTGAGAACGGCGAAACAAAGCTTATAACCGTCGACATGGGCGCTCCGGTTTTAAACGGTCTTGACATTCCCACCGTTTTCGACAAAAACCCCGTGGTTGCTCAGGACATCGAGGTTGACGGCGTTACATATAAGACGACCTGCGTTTCCATGGGAAATCCCCACAGCGTGGTTTTTCTCGATAAAGACGTCGACCTTTCAAAATTCGACATCGACGGCATCGGCTCAAAATTCGAGTGCCACCCGGCGTTCCCGAGAAGAGTCAACGCCGAATTTGCAAAGGTCATAGAGCCCGGTCTCATTGAAATGAGGGTATACGAGCGCGGTACGGGCGAAACGCTTGCCTGCGGAACCGGCACCTGCGCCACCCATGTTGCGGCGCGGCTCAACGGGCTGACCGGCGACCGTTCGGTGGTTCGTCTGCTGGGCGGAGAGCTTATTATCGAATGGAACGGACAGGGACCCGTCATGATGACCGGCCCCGCAGAATTTGTTTTTGAAGGTGAATACCAATGGCAAAAGTAAACGAAAACTTCTTAAAGCTTCGCGGCGGTTATCTTTTTTCGGAAATTGCCCGCCGTGTCAACGAATTTAAAAAGGCAAATCCCGACCGTGAAGTGCTCCGTCTCGGCATCGGAGACGTAACCCTTCCCCTTGTTCCCGCCGTTGTCGAGGCAATGGAAAAGGCTTCGGCCGAAATGGGCAAGGCGGAGACCTTCCGCGGCTACGGCCCCGAATTCGGTTATGATTTCCTCAGAGAGACCATTGCCGAAAACGATTTCAAGGCAAGAGGCATCGACATCTCGGCCGACGAAATATTCATAAGCGACGGCGCAAAGAGCGACTGCGGCAACATCGGCGACATTTTCGGCGTCGACAACATTGTGGCGGTGGGCGATCCGGTATATCCCGTTTATGTCGACACCAACGTCATGGGCGGCCGTTCGGGTGAGCCTACCGACGACGGAAGATTTTCGAAAATCGTTTATCTTCCATGCACCGAGGAAAACGGCTTCACTCCCTGCCCTCCCGACACTCACACCGACATAATTTATCTCTGCTCCCCCAACAATCCCACCGGCTCGGTGGCCACAAAAGAGCAGCTTAAGGCATGGGTCGACTATGCAAGAAAAGAAAACGCGATCATTCTTTTCGACGCGGCCTATGAAGCCTTTATAACCGACGACTCGATTCCCCACAGCATTTTCGAAATCGAAGGTGCGAAAGAGTGTGCCATCGAATTCCGCAGCTTTTCCAAGACCGCCGGCTTTACCGGCACGAGATGCGGCTTTACCGTGGTTCCGAAGGAAGTTTGCGGAACCGATTCTAAGGGCGAAAAGGTCTCCCTTCAGACCCTTTGGGGACGCAGACAGGGCACCAAATTCAACGGCGTACCCTATGTTATCCAGCGCGCCGCCGAGGCCGTCTATTCCGAAGAGGGCAAAAAACAGGTGAAGGCAAACATCGAGTATTATCTCGGCAACGCCGCCCTCATCAAAAAGGGACTGACCGCCGCGGGATTTACCGCTTTCGGCGGAGAAAACTCGCCCTATGTCTGGGTAAAAACTCCCGAGGGCATGGGCAGCTGGAAATTCTTCGACTATCTCCTTGAAACCTATGCCATTGTCACCACACCCGGTGAAGGCTTCGGACGGTGCGGAGAAGGATATATCCGTTTTTCGGCTCTCGGTTCAAGAGAGGTTGCCGAAAAGGCTGTCGAGCTTTTAAGCAAATAAGGAGACAAAATGAGACATCAGGAAACTATATGCGTACAGGGAAACTATGCTCCCGGCACAGGCGAACCCCGCGTGCTCCCCATTTATCAGTCCACCACCTTTGCCTATGACACCTGCGAGGACATGGGAAAGGCCTTTAATCTCGAGCTTAACACACACCTTTACACCAGAATATCCAATCCCACCCTTTCGGCCGTCGCCGACAAGATAAACGCTCTTGAGGGCGGCGTGGGCGCAGTTCTGACCTCTTCCGGTCAGACGGCAAACATGATTGCGGTGCTCAACATCTGCCACAGCGGAGAAAACATTCTCGCCTCGGGCGAAATCTACGGCGGAACGGTCAACCTGTTTTCCAAAACCCTTAAAGAAATGGGTATCGAGACAAGGTATTTCGACATTCAGAGCTCGGATGAGGAAATCGAAAAACTCATCGACGGCAAAACCCGTCTTATTTTCGGTGAAACGCTGTCTAACCCCTCTCTTGCGGTTTTTGACATCGAGCGTTTTGCCGCTCTCGCCCACAGAAACGGCCTTCCCCTTATAATCGACAACACCTTCCCCACCCCCATTAACTGCCGTCCCTTTGAATTCGGCGCCGACATTGTCACCCATTCCACCACAAAATATATGGACGGCCACGCCTGCTCGACGGGCGGAGCCATTGTCGATTCGGGTAACTTCGACTGGACAAAATATCCCGAAAAATTTTCCGGGCTGACCGCTCCCGACGAATCCTATCACGGTCTTGTATACACCGAGGCCTTCGGAAAGGCGGCATACATCACCAAGGCCACCACCCACCTTATGCGCGACACGGGAGCTCAGGCCTCCCCCATAAACGCCTTCATTTTAAATCTCGGCCTCGAATCCCTTCATCTTCGGGTCGAAAGGCATTGCCGGAACGCGCAGAAGATTGCCGAATATCTCGCAAAAAATCCCAAAATCGGTTCAATAAATTACCCTTCGCTTGAAGGCAGCAAATATTATGACCTGTGCAAAAAATATCTCAAAAACGGCTCAAGCGGAGTTATTTCTTTCTGTGTTAAGGGCGGCAGAGACGCCTCCGTTAAATTTCTCGACAATTTGAAGCTTGCAAGAATAGTCACCCATGTGGCCGACGCGCGCACATGCGTACTTCATCCCGCAAGCACCACCCACCGCCAACTGACCGACGAGCAGCTTACCGCCTGCGGTATAACACCCGACCTTGTCAGGCTTTCGGTGGGAATCGAAAACGTCGACGATATTATCGAGGACATCGAAAACGCTCTTAATGCGTAAGCTGAAAACGGCTTATAATTTCGAGAAAAGAAGGAAAGAAAAATGAACAACACCAAGGTTAAAAAGCTGGTCTTTGCCGCTCTGTTTGCGGCTCTCGCCTGCGCCGCCACATTCATTCACATTCCCGTGCCGTCCATGACAAACGGCTATGTGAATCTCGGCGACTGCTTCGTTCTCCTTGCGGGTTTTTGTCTCGGCCCCGTCTACGGCGGTCTTGCGGGTGGAATCGGCTCGGCGCTGACCGACCTTCTCGGCGGTTATTTCCACTATGTTCCCGCAACGCTTATAATCAAATTTTTAATGGCACTTGCCGCAGCTCTCATTGCAAAGGCGCTTAAAAAACATGTGTCATCCCCCGTTTCCTACACCGTTGCGGCCGTTGCCGGAGAGCTTATCATGATAGGCGGATATTTCCTCTATGAGCTGTGCCTTTACGGTGCTGCGGCCGTGGGAAGCATTCCCGGAAACGCCGTTCAAGCCGTAGCCGGACTTGTTTCTTCGGTTATTATCGTGCTTATTCTTGACAAAAGCAAAGCCACAAAACAGCTTTTCGACGGACTGAAGGGTGAATAAAATGTATGAAGATTTAAAAGAACAGGCAAAAAAAGCCGCCGAACAGGTGCTTGAAATGTCGGGTCTTAAAGAGGGGCAAATCGTCGTTATCGGATGCTCCACAAGCGAAATTGTGGGCGAGCGCATGGGAACCCACTCGGTGCCCGAGGTTGCAACGGTGGAATCTTTATTTTCTTTAAATTAATATATTTTGCAAGTGATATATTAAAATAT